>JAAUYB010091054.1_pt1 | contig 12618 bp, 9 predicted proteins | sample 7278071 | NCBI WGS metagenome assembly JAAUYB01 (sample SAMN14350121, study PRJNA611818) | marine sediment metagenome | isolation source: surface marine sediment (1.8m) | place: French Polynesia: Moorea | collected 2018-08
AAAGGCACCCCCCCCCCTAGCCGGAAAAAATCTCCGACCCCTACTTTTTTCAACTTGAGCACCTATGAAAACAGGGGTTAGTTTCCCACACTTCCTATAGTAATTATGTTGTAGGTGGGAGTCCTGCGGTACCCACCCCACCCCGAACGGGGATGAGGAGCTTAAGTTCAAGGTTGAAGGTCTAAAGGAGAAGGAGCGGCTGCAGTTCCGCGTGATAGCCGTCAACAAGGGCGGCGAGTCGCCCCCGTCCGACCCCTCGGACATGCACACCGTCAAGTTCAAGAAGCTCCCGCCGCGCATCGACCGCACCAACCTGAAGACGACCACGGTGAAGGTGGGTCGACGCGTCCACCTGGACGTGGACGTCAAGGGCGAGCCGGAGCCAGAGACCAAGTGGTATGACGAGGACGGCAGGGAGGTCAAGACGGACGGGGAGCACTTCACGGTGGAGCACGGCAGCTATACCACCAAGCTAACCATCGCCGACGGGCAAAGGAAGCAGTCGGGCAAGTACAAGATCGTTGCAAAGAACGAGCACGGGCAGGACCAGGAGTGGGTGGAAATCGTTTTCCTGGGACCGCCGTCAAGGCCCATGGGTTAGGCTTAATTTCTTCTTCAAATCTAGTTCGTATTTTCATTCGCTGCTTTCTGTTTTCCCTCAGGCCCTCTTGCTGCATCAGATATCACCTCGTCGAGTTGCAAGTTGAAATGGAAGCCTCCGGAAGACGATGGCGGGAAGCCGATCACCGGATACGTCATCGAGAAGATGGACAAGGACACTGGACGGTACTACTAATAATTCAGTTTTGAGGCCGAAATTCTATTTGGTGTGTGTCTTTCAGTTGGGTCGCGGTGGCTCACACAGAGCCGGGCGTGACCGAGTGCGGCGTCCGCGGCCTCCAGGAGGGCCACGACTACATGTTCAGGGTGAAAGCCACCAACGCGGAGGGGGAGAGCGAGCCGCTTGAGACGGACGCGGCCATCAAGGCCAAGGATCCGTACAGTGAGAATCGGAGCAAGAGCTCTCTCTCTCGTATCACGGATATGCATGCTCTCAAAAAGCTTTCAGCTTTCATTTCCAGGTTCTTGCATGCTCATGCCTCCGAGTAAAAATTTATCAGGATCTCTAGCGTTTAAGTTAGACTTAAGGGTCAAATGACCGTATTTGTCTTGTCGTCTCCTCCCAACAACTTAATAACTTTTCCCCACCACTTCTCAGACCGCCCGGACCCGCCGCAGAACGTCCGCTACGTGGACTGGGACGTGGACCGGATGGACCTGGAGTGGAACGAGCCCATGCGCGACGGCGGCGCCAGGATCACACACTACGTGGTGGAGATGCGCATCGGCAAGCCGGGAGAGAACTGGGCAGAGGTCGGGCGATCGGACGGGCCCAGGAGGTTCTTCTCCAAGACCGGACTCATCAAGGGCGAGAAGTACCAGTTCAGGGTGCGCGCCGTCAACAAGGCCGGGCCCTCGGACCCCAGCGAACCTTCAGAGGTCAAGCTCTGCAAGGCTAGGAGGCGTAAGTTTCCATTCGTATTGACTATTGATCTTGCTTAGGGCGTATTCGTATTCGTATTTTTGCGCTTTTTCAGTTGGGCCGAAGATCAACCGCGACGACGTTTACCGCAATAAGATCCACGCCCGCGTCGGTCGCCATCTCCGCCTGGAGGACGTCGGAGTGGAGGGCGAGCCCCCGGCCAAGGTCACCTGGAGCTTCAAGGGCGTGGACCAGTCCACCCTGGAGGACGTGGACGTCAAGAACCCTGACTACTCCACCTCTATCTACATCAAGAACGCCAAGAGGTCCCAGTCTGGTATGTACCTCATCAAGGCCGTCAACGAGCACGGAGAGGACGAGTGCGAGGTGGAGTTCACGGTGCTTGGCCCGCCAGACAGGCCGGAGGGGCCGCTGGAGATCTCCGACGTGCACAAGGAGGGCTGCAAGCTTAAGTGGAAGCCCCCGCTGGACGACGGAGGGTCTCCCATCACGGGATACATCCTGGAGAAGATGGACACGGAGACCGGGAGGTGGACGCAGTGCGGAAAGACCGACGGAGAACTGGAGTGCGACGTCAAGGGTCTAGAGACGGGCAAGCGCTACCGATTCCGGGTGAGGGCTAGGAACGAAGAGGGCGACTCCGAGCCGCTGGAGGGTCCCGACGATGCCACCCTCATCAAGGACCCCTTCGACCCGCCAGGGCCACCGGGGCTGCCTGAGATCACTGACTGGACGGAGGAGACCGTCAAGCTCAAATGGACCCCTCCCCTAAGGGACAACGGAGCGCCGGTCACCAGCTACACTATCGAGTATAAGGAGCCCGGTTCAGAGGATTGGATCACCGGGCCAAAGGTGAAGGCCAGAAAGTATCCGGAGGGCGAGGTGACCGGCCTCACCCCGGGGAAGAAGTACGAGTTCAGGGTCAAGGCTGAGAACAAGGCCGGCCTGGGAGAGCCCAGCGAGTCTACCAACCCTCACCTCATGAAGGCCAGGTTCGCCCCTCCTAAGATTGACAGGACGAATCTGGACACCAAGACGGTGAGGGCCAACCAGCAGGTGGTGATCGACGTCGACGTGTCCGGAGAACCCGCCCCAGAGACAAAGTGGTTCTTCAACGGGGAGGAGATCCAAAACTCTGCCGAGATCAAGACAGCCCACAGCCCGCACCACACCAAACTCATCCTCTCCCCGGCCAAGAGGTCAATGGTGGGCAAGTACACCATCAAGGCCAAGAACAGCTCCGGGGAGGACGAGGCCGAGGTGGAGATCGTCATCAGGGGCAAACCTGGGCCGCCGCGCGAACTCGGCATCTTCGACATCACCAAGAATAAGTGCAAGCTCAAGTGGAAGGAGCCGCTCGACGACGGCGGTTCCCCCATCGAGTACTACGAGATCGAAAAGTACGACGTTGCCAAAGACGTCTGGTTGCCCGCCGGCTCCTCCCCCACCTGTGAGGCGGAGGTCAAGGGACTGACAGAGGGCAAGGAATATAAGTTCCGCGTGAGAGCTGTGAACAAGGACGGGGAGGGACCAGATTGCGAGGGCGACGAGACCATCGTTGCCAAGAACCCCTTCGACCCCCCTGGCAAGCCGGACCGCCCGGTGCCGCTCGACTGGGGGCCGGACTTCTGCGAGCTGCAGTGGAAGCCTCCGAAGGACGACGGCGGCTCCCCCATCACCGGCTACGTCATCGAGGTCAGGCAGCTAGGCAAGAGGGAGTGGAAGGAATGCCTCAAAACCAACGAGAAGACCCTGGCCGGCCGCGTGGAGACCCCCTTCATTCAAGAGGGCAACGAGTACGAGTTCCGAGTCATCGCAGTTAACAAGGCCGGCCCCTCAGAGCCCAGCGACCCGTCAGAGGTTATCAAGGCAGAGAACCGATTCCAAAAGCCGCGCATCAACCGATCCACGCTGCAGAAGAAGGTGCTCTTTGTCGACCAGCTGCTGCGCGTGGACGCCGACTACACCGGCGCGCCCGAGCCAGAAATCACCTGGTTTACCCCTTCGGGCGACGTCCTCAAGACCGACGACCACTTCAACCTGGACGCCAGCGACTTCCACACCCACATGTACGTGCGCAAGTCCAGGAGGAAGGACACCGGCATCTACAAAATCAGGGCCAAGAACAGCGAGGGGGAGGATGTGGCAGAGGTCGAGATCCTGGTGGTGACTGTCCCGTCTTGTCCCCTCGGTCCCATTGAGGTCTCTGACGTCACGGCGACGTCTTGCCACCTGGATTGGAAGCCGCCTGAGGATGATGGAGGCGATCCAATCAAGTATGAAAAAAAACTTTTTAGTACTTCTGGAGGAAAAAGTCATTATTTCTTCCCCTCTTCTTGACTCCCCAGGTACTACACTGTAGAGCGTATGGATCCTGAAAAGGGTGTTTGGGTCCCCTGCGGCGAGACAAACGGCAAGACGCCCGAGATCGACGTCGACGGACTCACGGAAGGCACAAACTACTACTTCCGCGTTCGTGCTGTCAACGGACAGGTTTGCGAAAATGGATAGAATATGGGATGTTTGGAACGACTCCAAAATTTAAATTTCAGGGCGAGAGCGAGCCCCTGGAGACAGACTGCACCACCCTGGCCAAGGACCCCTACGACCCGCCCGGCCCGCCCGAGAACGTCAAGCTTAAGGACTGGGACAAGCGCTGGGTGAAGCTGACCTGGGAGAAGCCCAAAGATGATGGCGGCGCCAGGATCACCCACTACATTATTGAGAAGAAGGAGGTGGAGTACAGCTCGAGCTGGATCAAAGCGGTGGTCACGGAGACAGACGACTGCGAGTACAAGGTCACTGACCTGGCCGAGAACTCCAAGTACAGGTATGATGGCAATTTTCTTTGCTGCAACTCGGATACGAAAGTTTTTGATTGCCCTATGACATAAACATTCTGCATTAGAGGAAGGGAAATAACCGTAGTTTTGAGCTTGGGGCTGATGCCGAAACTATTCTTTCCTTTGAAAACTGTTCATCTCAGCCAAGATATTGTTTTTTTTTTCTGTTTTGTAACAATTTTTTTTATTAATCACTTCCTTTTTTCCACAGGTTCCGTGTCAAGGCCGTCAATAAGGCCGGTGCTGGCCCACCTTCCGAACCCTCAGATGAAGTTACGTGCAAGACCCGTAATGCTCCTCCCGTTATTGACCGTACCAACTTGGACTTCCTGCGGGTCAGGATCGGAGAGCCAATCAAATTCGACGTCAAGGTGACCTACATTTTTTTCTCCAAAATATTATCATTTCTCAAGGACCTCATCAATTGTTAGGTCACGGGAGAACCTCCTGCGGACAAAAGTTGGCATCTCAACAACGTCGAGCTCAGGAACACCGCTTCTCTTAATCTCTCCTTTGAGGACTACAAGACCAAATTCCACATTGTCAGCGCCAAGAGGTCTGACAGCGGCAACTATGTCATCAAGGCCTCAAACAAGAACGGCAGCGACGAGGCAGACAAGAATATCCTCGTTGTTGGACCTCCGGAGAGACCCCAAGGACCTCTAATGGTGGAGGACGTTTTTGCTGACAGGTACGAAACCGGGAATATCCAAGCATTAGAGATTTACTCATTGCTCCTTTTTTTTCTATATCAGGTGCCGTGTGGAATGGAAGGTGCCGAGAGACGACGGCGGCAGTCCTATTACCCACTACCTGGTGGAGAAGATGGACGTGGCCAGCGGCGTGTGGGTGCCCTGCGGCAGATCCTCCGAGCTCTTCTGCAACGTGGAGGCCTTAGAGGAGATGCACGAGTACCAATTCCGCGTCAAGGCAGTCAACTCTGAGGGAGAGTCTGAGCCGCTGGAAGGACTGGACACCATCGTCGCCAAGAACCCCTTCCAGCCTCCAGGTCCGCCAGGAAAGCCCATCATGACCGACTACGATTACGACCACTTTGACCTCAAGTGGGACGAGCCCAGGAACGACGGCGGCTCCAAGATCACCGGCTACATCATCGAGAGGAGGGACGTCGGCGACGACTTGTGGACCAAAGCCGCCGAGGTCAAGTCCAAGTTGGAGATCGGCACCGTCAAGGACGTCGAGGAGGGACAGACGTACGTCTTCAGGGTGAAGGCAGTGAACGCCGCCGGAGCCGGAAAGCCAGGCCCGGAGAGCGACAACCTCACCTGCCGCTACAAGAAGCTCAAGCCCAAGATCGACAGAAGGATGCTCAGGGAGATCACCGTCAAGGTCGGTGAGACGATTGAGTTTGACGTCAACATCCGCGGCGAGCCTCCCCCGGACATCACCTGGTCAAAGGACGGCAGGACTGTGGGCGACACAGAGATGCTTCGCATCAAGAACAAGCCGTACAGGACCAACTTCTACATCGATGAGGCTGTCAGGAAGGACGACGGCAACTACCTTATTACCGCTGTCAACATTCACGGGAAGGACATGGCTGAGGTCAGGGTGAATGTCATCGATCGTCCAGGCCCACCAGAAGGTCCCATGGAGGTCACGGGGGTACACAAGAACGGCTGCACGCTTGCCTGGAACGTGCCCAAGGACGATGGCGGCCGCCCGATCGAGCACTACATTGTTGACAAGTATGATGTCGACACCGGCGTCTGGTCCCAGGTTGGAACCACCTCCAGGCTGAACTTTGACGTCACCGGCCTCCAGCACGGGAACGAGTACAGGTTCCGCGTGCGCGCCGTCAACGAGGTCGGAGAGGGCGACAACCTGGAGACTCTCAAGAACGTCGTGGCGAAGGATCCCTTCGGGGTTCCCCTCCCTCCTGGCGCCCCGGACGTGGTGGACTGGAGCGAGAGCCACATGGACCTCGAGTGGCAGGAGCCCATCGACGACGGGGGCAGTCCCATCACCGGCTACATCATCGAGAAGAAGAAGGTGGGGACCACCGACTGGTCCGAGTGCGGTCGAGTGGAGGGCAACAGGTGCAAGGGAACAGTTAGGAACTTGGTGGAGGGCGAAGAGTACCAATTCAGGATAATTGCCCTGAACAAGGCTGGTCCCAGCGATCCTGGCCAACCATCGAGGCCGAAAGAGGCAAAAGCAAGATTCAGTAAGTACTTAATTATCTACTGTATGAGAATTGAGTACTTTTCAATATAGAACAAGAACAGACTTTGTTTTTGTTTAATGACCTGCGGCATTGACAAAATAGTAGAATGGAAAAAAATCCAATAAAAGTTCCACAGGGACATAGGGATCCAAGAATAAACTCATTTGTTAAATTAATAAGAGAGGGATCTCACCCCAAAAAAAATTAGATCAGGGAAAGACAGATCCCGCACCGAAGAGAAATCTGACCTAGAAGCGACAGATCCCACCACAAGAGAAATCTGATTAGGGACTGATGGAAGACACCCTGAAGAGAAATCTAATTAAGGAGCAACGGACCCCACCCCAAAGAAAATTATGGGTGGGAGATTGGAAGGCTATGGGATGTACAGAAAAAAAAGTTGACCTTGACCTTTGGTCTGGTCTACCTGTAAGATCGTGATCTCAAAGTAGTCCCACAACAACAACAACTCACCTTTCTATGACCTGTCGGCTTCGCCGCAGGTAAAAAGGAATCCTTTCCCATAGAAAAAAAATCCATTTTCTTTACAGTGCCTCCTCGCATCGAGCGCAAGCAGCTTAAGGACATCACTGTGTCCGTGGGTGAGATGCTAAAGTTCGAAGGGAACATCATTGGCGAGCCTCCGGCTGACGTCACCTGGAAGAAGGAGGACAGGATAATTGAGTCCGCCAGGGATAAGAGCCTTGTGATAACCAACGTCCCCTACAACACCAAGCTTATCATCAAGAGCTGCAAGAGGAGCGACCAAGGCACCTACACGGTTCTGGCAAAGAACGAAGTTGGCAAAGACCAAGTCATTGTCAACCTGACCGTCATTGACAAGCCTGGACCTCCCGAGGGACCTCTGAAGGCATCTGATATCCACGCCACTGGTTGCACTCTCAAGTGGAAGCGCCCCAAAGACGACGGTGGAGCTCCTGTGGAATACTACCAGGTGGAGAAGCTTGATCCTGACACTGGCCTTTGGATGCCCTGCGGCAGGAGCACTGACACCAGCCTAGACGTCAAGGGGCTCACTCCCAAAAAGAAGTACAAGTTCAGGGTCAGGGCCGTGAACTCAGAGGGAGAATCTGAGCCTCTCAACGGAGACGAGGAGGTCGAAGCTAAAGATCCTTTTGAGGCTCCAGGCGCTCCAAGGAATCTTGAGCTGGTCGACTACGACGCAGATTCTGCCGACTTGAAGTGGGACGAGCCCAAAGATACTGGCGGTGCTGAGATCACTGGTTACCTGGTGGAGAAGAAGGACGAGTACGGCAGGTGGGTCAAGGCACACGAGGTTCCCGGCACCCAGACCAAGTGCACCGTGCCCAACCTGATCACTGGAGAAAAGTACAAGTTCAGGGTTAAGGCACTCACTGCTGGAGGAGTCAGCGAACCTTCGAACGAAGTTGGGCCTGTCCTGATCAAGGCCCGGAACCTGCCGCCCAAGATTGATCGCACTAATCTCATGGAGGTGAGAGTTAGAGCTGGAGAGTCGTTCAACTTTGACGTGAACATCAGCGGCGAGCCCCCTCCGGAGAAGATGTGGCTGTCCAATGACAAGGAGATCAAGAGCTCCGAGCGCATCAAGATTGTGTTCAATGACTACAACACCAAGATCTTCATCCGCGACGCCACTCGCAAGGAGAACGGCAAGCTCATCATCACTGCCGAGAACGTCAATGGTTCCGACAGGGCCGAGGTCAAGATAATTGTGATTGACAGGCCTGGTCCGCCAACTGGGCCGCTGGAAGTGAAGGACATGACCGCGGACGACTGCCTGCTCAAGTGGAGGCCGCCCAAGGACGACGGCGGAATGCCCATCAGCCACTACGTGGTGGAGGCCTGCGACGAGAGCGAAGGTGGTCGCTGGATGCCGGCAGGAGAGACCGAGGGACCAGACACCAAGATGAAAGTGAAGGGCCTCAAGAAGGGGCACAAGTACAAATTCAGGGTGAAAGCCGTCAACAAGGAGGGCAAGTCCGATCCCCTGGAAACTTCCGGCCAGTACGAGGCCAAGAACCCCTTCGAGAAGCCCACAAAGCCAGGCCGCCCAGAGGTCGAGGACTTTGACACCGAGTGGGCCAAGCTCAAGTGGGACAAGCCCGAGTTTGATGGAGGGTCTCCCATCACTGGGTACATCATTGAGAAGAAGGACGACCTGAGCGGCAAGTGGGAGGTGGCGGCCAGGACTGAGGGAGATGAGCCCTCTGGCAAGGTCAAGGGACTGGTGGAGGGAGTCACCTACCAGTTCAGGGTCCGCGCCGTCAACAAGGCTGGCGAGTCTGACGTGTCTGAGCCTTCTGCATCACACAAGGCCAGGCCAAAGAACTCTCCTCCCAAGATTGACCGCAACGCAATGATGGAGATCAAGATTATGGCGGGAGAGCCTCTTCTCATCGACGTTCCTGTGGACGGAGAGCCTGCTCCCAGCAAGACCTGGACAAAGGATGGAAATCCCATTCAGGATGGAATCCACATGACAATGGTCAACCAGGAGTACAGGAGCACCATCCGCATCAGCCAGAGCAAGCGCACCGACGCCGGCACTTACGAACTCGTCGCCAAAAACGTCAATGGCACCGATCGCTGCACTTGCAACGTCATCGTGCTTGACGTTCCCGGCCCTCCTGAGGGACCTGTTGAGTGCAGAGACGTCTTTGCCAACCACATGACCGTCTGCTGGAAGCCGCCCAAGGACAACGGCGGCAGCGAGATCAAGCACTACATTGTGGAGAAGCAGGACCAGGAGACGATGCGCTGGGTCAAGTGCGGGGAGAGCAAGCAGCTCAAGATGAGGGTGGACGGACTGATCGAGGGTCACGACTACAGGTTCAGGATCCGCGCCGTCAACGCCCAGGGCGAGAGCGGGCCCCTCATCGGGCCCTCCTCCCCCGTCACCGCCAAGGATCCCTTCACAGTGCCCGGCAAGCCCGGCAAGCCCGTCGCCGAGGACTGGGACGTCGACCGAGTCGACCTCTCCTGGGCGCCGCCCAAGAACGACGGAGGAAGCAAAATCAAGAAGTGGATTATCGAGAAGAAGACCAAGTTCGGCATCTGGGAGAAGGCGGCCGAATGCCCCGGGCCGCAGCCAAAGGGGACCGTCACTGGCCTCACCGAGGGTACCGAGTATATGTTCAGGATAATTGCCGTCAACGAGGCCGGTGAGAGCGAGCCTGGGGAGCCGTCCGACCTCATCACCGCCGAGGCCCGGTTCGTCAAGCCCTGGATCGACCTCTCGGCCATGCAGGACATGGTGGTCTACGCTGGACAGGCCATAAACTTCACCGTCCCCATCAAGGCGGCGCCCAAGCCCGAGATCAAGTGGTCCATCAACAGCAAGGTCGTCACCACCTCCGAGAGAATCGACATCATCAGCACCCGGGTGCAGACCATCTTTGAGATCACCTTCTCCAAGCGGGAGGACTCTGGCACGTACACCTTGGAGGTGAAGAATGAGCTTGGCTCAGCCTCCGCCAGGGCCAACGTTAAGGTTGTGGACCGCCCGGCTCCTCCCGCGGGCCCGCTGAGGCTCTCTAACATCTCCTCCACCTCCTGCGATCTGGCATGGGGCGCCTCTCCCGACGACGGCGGCTCCCCCATCACCCACTACCTCGTCGAGAAAATGGACGTGAGCAGGGGATCCTGGACGGAGGCCGAGATCACCACCGACCTGAAGTGCACCGTCCGACGCCTGGTGTCAAAGAAGGAATACCTCCTGCGAGTGAAGGCAGTGAACGCAGTAGGTGAATCTGATCCAACTCCACTGGACAAGTCGTTCGTGGCCAAGAGCGGCAGCGACGTCCCCGATCCTCCTGGCAAACCCGAGGCCTTTGACTGGGACAGCGACCATATTGACCTCACCTGGGCCAGGCCCTCCAACGACGGGGGCAGTAGGATCGAGGGCTACATCATCGAAAAACAGGTGAAGGGCTCCAACCAGTGGGTGGAGTGCAAGACCATCACCAGCGACGTCAACAAGGGGACGGCCTCCAGCCTCATCGAGAACGAGTACTACAGGTTTAGGATCATCGCCTTCAACGCCAATGGCAACTCCCTGCCCGGCGAGCCGAGCGACATGATCCAGGCCCGTCCGAGGTACCTCGCCCCCAAGATCCTCACCCCACTCAAGGCGGTCAACGTCAAGGCGGGCAACAACTACACTCTCGACGTGGACTACATCGGCTCCCCCGACCCCAGTGTCAACTGGTACCTGGAGGGCAAGCCCCTGGAGACGGACTCCGAGAGGATCACCATGTCCGCCATCGCTCCCGTCACTACTTACCACATCGTGAACTGCAAGAGGACGGACAGCGGCGAGATTACCATCAAGCTGGTCAACGAGGTTGGCAAGGACAAGGGCAGCTTCTTCTTCAACGTGCTTGACGTGCCCGGGCCCCCGATCGACCTGGAGTACGACAACATCACCGGCTCCTCCGTCCAGCTGACCTGGAAGGCGCCCAAGGACAACGGGGGCAGCGAGATCACAAGCTATATCATCGAGAAAAAGGACATGGACCACGGCGGCGGATGGGTCCCGGCCGTCAACTACGTCGACCCTCACTGCCACACTTCCATCGTTCCCCGCCTCATCGCCGGCACGCAGTACCTCTTCAGGGTCTTTGCTGTCAACGCCCAGGGCAGGTCCATCCCCGTGGTGGGAGAGCCGGTCACGCCGCAGGACCTCCTGGACGTGCCCGGCAAGCCCGGCCGCCCCTCCGCCCTCGACGCCGACTACACCTTCATCAAGGTGTCCTGGAAGCCGCCCACCAGCACTGGCGGCTCCCCCATCACCGGCTACGACGTGGAGCGCAGGGATGTGCTGGGCGGCCGCTGGGTAAGGGTGACCACAAAACCTGCACCCAGGTGCGAGTACTACGACACGGACGTGGAGGCAAACCACCAGTACGAGTACAAGGTGAGGGCCCACAATAAGGTAGGCCCGGGCCCGCACTCGGATCCCTCAGTCCCCATCACGGCCAGGCCAATGAAGGCCGCTCCCAAACTGGACATGGACGTGCTGAACAGGAGGGTGCGCGTGAGGGCCGGAGAGAGAGTGAGGGTGGAGATACCCTTCCTCGGGGCCCCCGCGCCAAAGGCAGACTGGAGCAGGGACGGCAAGGCCGTCGTCACCAACAGGTTCTCCTCCGACGTCACCAGCGACTTCATCATCTTCAACATTGAGAATTCCAACCGCCTGGACAGCGGCAAGTACAAGGTCACGGTAGAGAATGAGTTCGGCAGCGACAGCGGTTTCCTCAACGTCACTGTGGTGGACAGGCCCGATCCACCCGTCGGCCCAGTAGTTTACACCAACATGGACAGGGATGTCATTAAGTTGCAGTGGAACCCGCCTGAGGATGACGGAGGATGTGACATCACTGGCTATGTCATCGAAAAAACGGAGCAAGGTATGTTGTTAATTTACTTATTTATTATGGACAATAGAAAACTCTAAAGGCGAAGTTTTCCGTCAATTTTTTTTGTGTAAGTTTTCATAGCCTCATTACTTGCTGTTGATTTAGGCAAAAGCTGTTTGGAAAGAAAAATCTTCTTCCCCCATTCTTATATCAGAGAAAAAATCCTCCGGCCATTGTAAAGGGACAGGGTTAAAAATTGTAGTTTTCTTACGTCTTCAGCCCGTCTACTGTATAGTTACTGGCGCAGAAAAATTTCATGTCCATTCAATATATCTACCGTGTGACCGGAAATGAGTGCGACTTTTAATAATATTTTTAATTTTTATTCTTTAGATTTTTTTGGCTAATTCAACATGATTTCTTGATTTAAGCATTCTTCTCATTTCAAAAAATGTAAAAATAATTTCAATATTGACATTGGTTTCTGATTTTTATGACTTTTTCATGGCTGACCCAAAAGGCCAAGAGCCGCAAGGACATATATATAATTAAGTCTGTGGCGATGAAGGCCATGGAGGCCATGAAAGAGTTCGTTACTGGACAGAAACCATGTTCCAGTTGCCATGAGATATTTCTAGCATAAAATTGTCTTAATAACATGTCCTACTTCACCAGGAACATGGTCAAGTGTTGCAGGTTGCACTCTTTTCCGGTCACACGGTA
>JAAUYB010138859.1_pt1 | contig 12616 bp, 14 predicted proteins | sample 7278071 | NCBI WGS metagenome assembly JAAUYB01 (sample SAMN14350121, study PRJNA611818) | marine sediment metagenome | isolation source: surface marine sediment (1.8m) | place: French Polynesia: Moorea | collected 2018-08
GCTAAGGAGATAGACGACGCCCAGGAGGGTGACGAAGAGGCTCTGGCAGAGGACAAGGAGGGGGAAGAAAGGTCCGCGATCCACTCGCTCCGCTTCGCTTCACCAAGAGAAACCTGCTTCTGCTGCTTTTTTGCCTGGCCAAGTAAGAGGCAGATCACGTGAAAAGGGGGAGGGGAGGGGAGAGCAGAGAGGAAAGTCACTTGACAGCGAGGTTGAGTGAATTTCAAACATTAAAGTTGCGCCAATGACAGGAGAAAGGAGAAGCACAAAGCAAACAAAGTAGAGGTCTCGAATCACGAAAAAGGGAAAGAGAAGGAACTCCCATTTATAGGGGGCGCAGCTGTCTGTCTCCTTCTCTCCCTCTCTTTTATTTACTAGACAGCGCCATCTGTGAATCAGAGTTGGAAGGAAAACGAATAGAATAAGAATGATTGGACATTGATTTCTTTTAATATATAGACAATTCACAAAAAACAATGAGATGCCCACTTAGGTACCAATCTGATACAGGTGCGCAAACCACTTTTTTGTTGACAATATTTATAATGTTTGTGAGAAATCAATGTCCAAAGGGTACATCTCCTCCTTTTCACTACATAAATCTCTCCCCTGCAGTCTCCCATTCTCCCTTTCCTGAAGAAAGGAAGAGAGCGCTGGCGCTTGCGCACTACGAGACCTCTCCTTTATTTGCTTTGTGGTCCAGGCGCAAGAGAGCAAGCAGGGCAGGCCACAGCAGAGAAAGCCGTGGCCTCGCTCGCCCTCGACCGCAGCCGCGCAGCGCACAGACAGGAAACTAGTCTGTACCACTCCCGAGGTCGCTCCTGCCGCCGCCGAAGAGGTCGTATACAGCTGTGGTCAGAGGTCGTCCTCACTGCCCCATCGGCTGGCGAGGTCAACATCCTAGACAACATTTCAAACGGTATCTGCCGCAGTAAGAGGAGCCCCTCCGCCCTCGTGATGAGCGCGGCCACCTCCCTTGCCATCCTGTTGGCCAGGCGCGGATTGGCGGGGACCTCCATTGGGGTGCGGCCACTCTGCGGAGCCAGGGCGTTCTCCATCGGGGTCGTCAGGCTCAAGGAGTCCAAGGGCAAGGAGCGGGACAAAGACAAGGACAAGGAGGGGGACAAGAAGAAGAAGAAGGATTCGGCCCAGAAGGAGTCTAAGGAGTCCAAGTGGCCCAAGCAGTGGCCCAGGGAGATCCTGCACAAGGACCTGGAGGCCAGCGTCACGCCCAGGCTCACCACGCTCAAGGACGCCAGGAGGTTCCTCAAGAGGCTGCAGCCCGAGGAGAAGGACCTCCTGCTGGCGGCCCTGTCGCCCCCCTCGCAGGCCATCTCTGCCGATTCTGCCTCCTCCGGCGGCGGCCCCGATGACGCCTCCGCCGACGAGGACGACTGCAGCGTCCCCCGCCCCACCGGCACCGAGTTGTACCACCTGGCCCTACACCAGTCGCTCCCCTTCATCGGTTTCGGCTTCCTGGACAACCTGGTGATGATCATGGCCGGCGAGTACATCGACCACACCATCGGCCTGACCTTGGGCATCAGCACCATGGCGGCGGCCGCGCTGGGCAACGCCATCTCAGACGTCTTTGGCATCGGGTCTGCCTGGTACGTGGAGCGGTGGACCTCCCGCCTGGGCGTCAAGGCGCCCGCGCTCACCATCGAGCAGCTTGAGCTCCCCTCGGCCAGGGGCGCGGCCAATGTGGGCAGGGCCCTGGGGGTGGCCCTGGGATGCATCCTGGGCATGGCGCCGCTGCTATTTCAATAGGCGGATTGAGGGCTAGCCAGGATGAGGCTGAAGACGACGGGCATTCCAGTTTTTTATCCCCCACTTCTTGGTGTCGCCTACTTACCGTGTGCGTGTACACCCCACACCGGAGTCCTTTCGATGAACATTGAGTCCAATCTGAACGAACCTCTTTCGTCCATCCGAGATCTTGACGACATAGTGCCATACACTGACCCATCTCCAGAGCCATGCCTCGCGTAGCCTTTTAACTGTTAACCGAGTGTAGCCTAGCCCAATTGCTCATTCATTGCTCGAAGCAAAAACACAGTTAGACTTTCAAACATTGGCGACGGATCCCGCCAAAAAAGTTTCATTTTTTGCATGCTACATACAGTATATTAGGTACGACAGTTTCTTGTTTTAGACTTGTAAAAATTTTACCTTTTATTGGCCCAAACGAGGCCACTACCAACCAACCCAGAAATCTAATGGAAATTACGTCTAACCCGCCGAGCAACTACCGGTCGCCCTTCCCGCGCCCGTTATCATGAAGCAGCCAAAAGAAAGTAGATGTTTTCCGTGCCTTCGGATCCTCACCTCTGGTGTTGTCACTTCCCAAGCCACACCTACTGCGTACTGTAAGAGTTCGTACACAGTCAATTACCAATTCCGCCCTTTGTCCTCAAAGAAATGTGCTCTAAACCCCCAAGACTTTGCATCAAGAAGTCAATCACGTGACCTCAATAAAGTGAAAACGTATTCTAGTCGTATTGTTGCAGTGCCTGAATATGAACATAGAAAAACCTTTCTAATTAGATTTTCTCCATTCAATTCCTTTTCGCAGACAGCTGGCGAGGCGTCGAAAGGCCCCAAGATGCCTCCTGAGAAGAGGTTCCAGCCTGCGTCGCTGGAGAGCCAGTGCTTTGACGCCTACATGCGCTACCTGTACGAGGAGGTAGACTTCATCCAGCACATCAAGTACTTCGAGAACAAGTCTGTGCTCCTGCGGAAGACCGGGCTAAGTGCGGACTCCCTGATCCAGGCGCTCAAGTCCCAGCTGGCCGGAAGTCTCAAGGGGATCCTGCACGAGATTGTGCGGCAGAAGATGCTGGACGCGGTGGTGGCCAACCTCCACGGGGTGGTTCAGCAGAGGGACCCGTTGTCGCCTCAGCAGCAGCTAGCCGGAGGAGGGGGAGGGGCCGCGGCCACAGCAGCCTCCATGGTCCTGGGGATTGTGGCAGGGGCAGGGGCCGGCGATCCCGGCGGCGGCGGCCACCCACACTATAGCCTGCACGTCACTCAGCAGCAGCAGTACCCCTCCCCGTCCTCAACCTGCTCCTTTTCCCGTCACCGCTCTCCGTTCCCTCCGCCCCCCTTCGGATCCCCCGCCAGGGTTCCCCTGATGTCCCACCTGCTCTCTGCCCCATACTCCATGCCCTGCCGGCACCTCCCCATCCTGCAGCTGCTGGAGCTTGCCATGGGCGAGAGCGGCGGGGGCGGCAGCCCCATTCAGAAGATCGACCTCGGGAGGAACAAGCAATGGAGCTCAGCCAGCTCCGACACCGAGAGGATGACCGAGCTGGCTCGGACGCTATGGAAGATAATTGGCGAGAGGTGCCGGTGCCTGGAGGTGCTGGTCATCCCCAAGGAGCTGCCCTACAGCAGCACACTGAACGCTGCCATCCGGAACAACTCCTCCCTCACCCACCTGACCCTCAAGCGAAACGTTCCCAGCAACATGTTTCTCTCCGTGGTGGGCAACTCCTGTCCCAACCTCAAGGAGCTGGACATCGCCGGCGCCGAGGTCGTCACCGACTTTGGCGTCGTCTGCTTGCTCTTCGCCGACCCCGAGCAGATCCTTGGCGAGTCCTGGAACAAGGAGAAGACGGTCGGGGGCAAGAGGAGCCAGCGCGCCTTCCCTCACCCCCACTTCGACAAGCCAATCCCCGACCCGTCAGAGTATCACCAGGGGATGGTGGGAGGAGCCGCGGGAGGAGTCGGAGGGGGAGGAGGAGGAGGAGGCGTTCTAGGGGGGGCGGGGGGAGGAGGCGGAGTCCTAGGATCATCACACAGAGCCAGCGGCAGTAAGTTTGCAATATAGGCCCGAGAAAGTGGTGCCCAACATTAAAATTATTATGTCTGTTTCCCTCGGCAGGCACGCAGTACCTTCACCTCAAGAGGAGTTTCCACGAGGTTATCCGCGACACAGCTTTCGACTGGGAGCGCCTCCCCATCTGCCAGTCGTTGGGAAAGATCCGTCTGGAGAACACCAAGGTAAAGGGCGACGGCGCCTCCGTCGTGCTGGAGTGCTGCCCGGACCTATTCTCTCTGGGCTACCTCGTCTTCGCTGCAGCCGGACTCAAGCAGGTCTTTGGCTACGAGCGGAGGAACGACACCAAGTTCACGGAAATCTTCTACCGTGGCCCCTCCGACCAGAAGCTGCTGACCATCGCCAACTGCTGCCCCTCCCTCACCACCATGTTCCTCGGCTCCAACAGCGTGCGTCGCATGAACGTGGGCGTTTTCTCCAGCTGGCAGGGACTGCAGTTCCTCACCCTGGAGAACATCGTAGTGTCGGACGTGTCCGACTGCCTCAGGGTGGTCGGTAAGCAGCTGAGAGGGCTCAAGGTGCAGTGCGTGGACTTCGACCTCACCGACGTGGCGCAGCACTGCGTAGAACTCCAGTATCTAATCATCCAGAAAGAGGTACGAAATTCTATTCCCCACGAAAAAATACTTTCTTAAAGTTGTCACGGTTCCCTTCTTTGATTTTGTAGAGTCCTAAAGCCGATGTGTCGAGAGAGAGCCTGGGACGGAGATCGCGTATCTTCCCAAAGCTTCGCGAGCTGGAGGTGACTAGCCAGTCCTTTTCCAAAGGCTGCTTCGACTTTGTCATGAGCAACGCCTCCGAGCTGAGGAGCGTCAAGATCCTGCACGTGCCCGGACTGAGGCGATCCGACCTGCGCAACTGGGTTGGCAAGCAGCCCAACCTGCACACGCTGGTGCTCTTCCGGGTGCCCGAGTTGACCCGAGACGCAGTAGACCTACTCCTCACCTCGCTGCCCTCCCTAGTAAGGCTTGGGGACTTTGCCTCGTTCGACCTCAAGAGGCCGCAGGACGTAAGAAAGATGCAGAACAGGATCGCGGAGGAGAGGTATGGCTATCTTTACGATTGTAAGAACGAAGAAGTTAATTACAATGTCAATATGTAATGCATGTTGCTCGTTTTCTTCCTCAGGTTAGACCTGACCCTGGTTGAGTCTGAAAGCATGGATGAGAAGCACTTCACCAAGCTCCTCTCCCTGCACTGGTTCTACCTGACGGAGGCGCCAATCAGGAGGAATCAAAGAAATCAATGATGAGTGGTTTCGTCATGTCGAGGTTGATCAAAATTTGGGTACACTTACTATTGTACACGTTTGAAATGTGTCTATGCTGTCAATCTGCTGGAGGTATTACCATGCTACAGGAAACTTGAAGCTCCCCATACGTACAGAATTCGATCTTACGTAGTGATAATACATTTCATTAAACATTGCACCGTCAATACTGTGCAAAGGCTCATGTCTATCATTTGAATTTTCGCGCGTCGTGGTAACGGTCGCGCATGCGCACAAGAGACTGTTTAAAAAGCATTTAAAGCGATATAAAGGGAAGAGCGGGCTTGACGGAAAAGGAAAAGAGAAAGCAAGAAAAAAAACACACTTGAAAAAGTAACTTTGAATTGAAATTAATTAACGACCGTGACATTACGTGTGTGAGTACGCTGACTGCGGTACTTTGCCATGTCCTTCCCTCGCGCGGCCTTGCGCCGCTTCAACGAGTCCTCTGCCGAGACCCCCGCGCCCAGCGACTACGACCCCAAGGACATCAGCCGCGCCAAGGGCTCCTTCGCGCCGCAGCAGAGAGCGCAGAGTTTCTCCGACCCTAAGGAGGTGACCCCGGGGCCGGGGCAGTACGACCCCGCAGCCGCTGCCGCCAAGAAGGCCGGACCCCGCACCGGACCCCTCAAGGCCACCTTGGAACTGCCTGGAATTGCCGCGGCCGGAAGTGATGACGTCTTCAGAACGCCCTGCTGGAAGGGACCCTTGCCAAGGTACAATTACTGCAAAGGATGCCCATTTATAATTATCTTACCTCCGGCATTGGTTCCCCATTCAGGCCCTTGTCTGCGTCATCCCTGTCCAAAAAAAAATCTGGCCGGGGTGTGGTGCGCAGCTCCTCCAACTCCTCCCTAGGCTCCCTGGTGGACGTGGGCGGCGCAAAGGGCGGCGGAGGCGGAGAGGAGCACTGGAGGAAGAGGTGCGCTGACCTCGAGCTCCAGTTGTCCTCCGCCCGAGCCGACCTTGCCGAGGCTACGAGGGCTGGAGAGGAGAGGAAGAGGGAGATGGAGGAGGCTGTGCAAAAGCTAAAGTATAGAAGTCGATCAAAGTCAGTATCTTAGACTCCTTGACACCGTCTGATTTTTTTTATTCGTAGGCTGGAGCTGTCGGAGCAGAAGTCAGCGCTGGACAAGAAGCTGGCGGCGCTGCAGGCCGCCGAGACGGACCGAGAGGACCTGGAGGGCAAGCTGAAGTCGGTGGAGCAGGAGCGGGAGGAGAACACGGCCAGGATCGGCACCCTGCGACACGAGCTGGAGCTGCTGACCCAGGACAACCGAACGCTGGAGGAGACGGCCGAGGAGGACAGGAGGAGGCTGGAGGAGGAGCGCGCGGGGCTGGAGGACAAGGCCACCTTCCTGCACTTCACCCAGGAGCTGCTGAACCAGCAGCTGCAGGAGAAGGACGAGGAGGTCTCCAGGCTGCGCGGGGAGGCGGACAAGCTTAGGGAGGAGGTGGCCTCTCTCAACGCTCAGCTGGAGGAGGAGCGGGAGGGGGCGCAGGAGATACTAGGAATATACGTCAAGGAGAACGAGGAGGCGCTGGAGGAGTTCGAAAAACTTAAGGTGGAATTTATCTTGCTATAAGAGTTTGACTTACACTAATCTTTCCTCTTCTTGCAGAGCGACAAGGAGAAGCTCCTGGCAGAGAAGTTCATGCTGGTGACTCAGACCCACACGGCGGTCATCGAGAGCAACCGCCTCCAGGACCAGGTGTGCGAGCTCATGGGCAAGCAGAACGAGCTCAAGATCAAGAACGAGAACCTGTCGGACGCAGTCGAGAAGTTCCGCGGGCAGGTCTCCGTGCTCAAGCAGGACCTGGAGGTGTCGGCCAACGACAAGGGCGCCGTCGAGGAGGAGCTTCTCAGGGTTGGAGAGGCCAGGGCGGCCACCGAGCTCGACCTGGCGGAGGTCTCCAAGGAGAAGATGCGCTTGGAGGAGGAGATGCAGGCAGGATGGCTTTGGAAAAAGTCTTTCATTATCCATCGCTCTAATAAGCTAATTTCTTTATTCAGGCCTTGGAAGAGGAAAGGGAAGAAGCGTCCAAGAAACTGGAGGAGTCCTCGGTCAGGGAGGGCGAGCTCAAGTCCCGCCTGGCCCAGGTAGAGTCCGAGCTGGAGTCGCTGCGGCGGGAGATGTCCAAACTACGTGAGGAGGGCCAGCGCTCTTTGGCCGAAAAGGAGGCGGAGGCAAGGGAGATGGGGATGAAGGTGGACTCGCTGGAGGGCGCGCTAGCGGCAGCCAGGATGGAGTCGGCAGCCACCGCGGAGGCGCTGGAAGACATGGAGGAAAAGCTCAGGTGAGTGTTCGAGCCACTTTCATAAATAGGAATCTAATTTAATTTCGATTTTTCTTTCTGCATGCAGGGAGAGTATCGAGGCTTGCCAGGAGGCGCAGCAGGAATCGGAGAGGCTCCAGTCGGACAAGGAGGACCTGAACGAGACCTGCGTCATCCTGGAGGAGAGGATGAGGAGCGCCGAGGAGGAGGTCAGGGAGAAGCAGGAGGAACTGGATCAGTGGGAGAAGGCCTTTAGCCAACTAGAGGTAATATTGTCTCTGAGAAGTTGTTGAAAAAGTACCTTGCTGACAAAAATATTGTAACAATATCAGGTCACCCTCAAGAAAAGCGAGGAGGAGCAATCGTCCGTCCGCCGCCGTGCCGAAGAGGCAGAGTCCCTGTGCAGGACTAGAGAGTCCGAGGCGGCTGCCGCTAAGGAGGAATCCCGCCGCTCTACGTCGGAGGCTGAGGAGGCCAGGAGGGAGAGGGCGCAGCTGGTTGCCATGAACAGGGACCTCTCGACGCAGGTGGGCGAGGGACTGGCCACGGTCAGGAAACTGCAGGAGAGCGAGCAGGAGCTGCAGTCTAGGGCGGCCAGGCTGGCCAGGGAGCTGGAGGCGGAGCGCAGGGGCGCTCAGGCAGAGCTGCACAACCACTGGCGGGCCGAGGACGAGGTGCTCACGCTGCAGTCAGAGCTGGAGGAGACTGAGGCCGCTCTGGCCGCCGCCGCCGCCAGAGCCGCAGCGGCCGAGAGGGAGGCGGCGGACGCGCTTGCGGAGGTCTCCCGGCTGCGGGAGGGTGCAGACAACCTTGACAACGAGCTGCGTGCGGCGAGAGCGGAGTCCGAGACCAAGGACAGCACCATACTCAAGCTGGTCAAGAACTGCCAGGAGAACTCTGCGGCGGTGACCAAGGCCTGCGCGGAGGCGGAGGCGGCGTCGAGGGAGGCGGCGGAGGTAGGGGAGAGGCTGGCGGAGGCGGAGGCGAGGAAGGGGGAGCTGGAGGAGGAGGCTAGGGAAGGCAAGGAGGCATTGGAGAGGCAGGCTGAAAGGAACAAGGAGATGGAGGGGTTCCTTGAGGAGTATATGAAAGAGAGCGCCGGGCTCAAGGAGAAGGTAGAGGCGCTGCGGGTTGAGAGGGACGAGCTGGCCAAAAAGTGAGGATATAAAATGTGTACAATTTTTTCACTTTTTAATTCCTGACATTTTCTACTTTTTAAGGGTCAACGACCCCGAGGAAGACTTCAAGTCCAAGTTCGAGTCCCTGCAGGCTATGGTGGAGCCCTTCAAGGAGCAACTGGAGGCCTACGAGTCTGAGAAGTCCGCCCTGCTGGACCAGAACAAGGCGACGGTGGAGGACCTCAAGCAGCTGGCGGCGCAGCACGGGAAGCTCCTGGGCCACCAGAATCACAAGCAGAAAATCAACCACCTGGTGCAGCTCAAGACGGACAACGTCAACCTCAGGCAGGAAAAGGCCCGCTTGCAGACGGAGGCGGCGCGACAGGCCAGGCACATCGCGAAGCTAGAGGCAAAGCTGGCGGGAGGGATGGACAAGGAGAACAGCTTCCCGTCCAGGTTCTCCTCCCTCAAGTGCAAGTCTGTGACGAGCACCCCTGCCGTGCTGGCGGCGGCCGCGGCCTCCTTCACCTCGGCCTCCTCTTCCTCATCCACTGTTGCCAAGGCCTCCAACAAGAGTTCTCCATTGACCAGCAGGAACAAGCTCTTCCATTGAAGGAAGACAAGTACAAAAAAGTAATTTTGCCATGGATATTAGTAATGCTTATCTTTATAGTCTGACCGATAGTTTTTGTGCGAGGAGTGCTTATATATTTTTGTACCTACTGCCGAACATTTTTCGCGATTTCAAGCAGTCTTGATAAGTATTCTGTCTACATTCACAGTGTTTTTGACTATGCCCTTTTTAAAAGAACCCAGAAACGAACGCACCCACTCTATTTGTGTATACAAACATGACTTTTGACTGACTTTTCGTGCAGTACAGACAGATGTATACATATGAGATCGCCGTCGGTTTTTTCGGCTTGAAGAGAAAGGGAAAGAAACAAGAACATTGCAATTCCAGTACTTTTGCCTGCTCATCTACTATCGCGGCCGCCGTGTTGCGGTGCGGAGAACCGTTATACGAGAAAAAGAAATCCTGCCGCCGTTGTCCCTGACCGACACAGCATTTGGTCAGAGATAATGAGTCGAGGCCGATAGATCCCGAAAAAGCACGTGCCCCACATTCCCATTCCAAATCGGGGACCGGAATCGTCTAGTGCTTCTTCAAACGCATGTGGGCCGTGGGCAAGTCTTCTAAAAATATGACCAGCCGACGGCGACTCTCCCTCGCTAAGAAGAAGAGGCGGGGGTGGCCGCCGAGAAAACGGAGGAAGAAAGAGGACAACGTGAGTTTTTATAATTGTTTCCATTACTTGTTACCGCTTAGTCCGGAGGGGAAAACCATTTTTTTCTTTTTTTTGAAAAAATCTGACTAATTGCGGGCAATTTTGCATTCCGCTGAAAGAGCTAATGAGGGTGGGCTGATGTAGGGTTTGCCCTTTGCGTTATCGCTCCCCTAATTTGGAGCGTGCAATATGATCCGGCGAACGCCGCGGCGGCGGCGATGATTCTGGTGTGGATATTTAGGGTCGGGGAGACTGCTCAACGTCAACGGAGGCTGCGGCGGCGAAAGAGGAGACCAGCTACGGAGAAAAGTACAACATGGATACTCCTTTTATTCCCCACCTCTGCACTCGAAAACAACCAAAACATCCCCTCTCGATCATCTGGACACCCAAAACGCGGCCGCACCGCTTACGTGTGTGCGGTGGGGTTATACCCCATTTTCTCCTTCTTTTCCTTCCCCCTTTGGGCACAAGCCCGTGCGCGCAGCTCTCCGCTTTCCTTATCAAGAGAACCTAGGAATTCCGATACCCCCGCCTCTGGCATCGCCGACCATACATGGGCACGGGATGGGGGAGGGAGATCACCTTCGATTCTCCTTACTTCGGCATTTTTTTCTTTGTCCACAGCCCCAACCTTTTTTGCACTTGGCCCATGTATGTATCGTACACCCAGACTATACATAAAACTTTATGAACTCCTTCTCCCCCTGCCTGCGGTCGTGTGGAGAGCCGCGTGCCACCGCCGCAATTCTTCCTCTCCCAAAACAGAATTATAAAAGGTTACGCAATCGGATTTGCATAATTTCCCAATGTGTCCTTTTTCGGCCTTTGCTTTTACTACTACGACTGGAAAGAAATCGAAAGAAGCCCTTTCCCCTCCTACTTGTACTACAGTTGGCTTGGAGCTTTCACCGAGAATCTTGTGACTGGCTACATAGCACAAGGCACTGAATGGCACTTTCGGCTAATAAAATGCCGTAACGTTGGTCGTTTGTTTATCGTCTGTCCGTCAAAACTTCCAGAGCGAGCTCATCTTCGTTTCGTCCGAAGCTCTGACTAATTTTCCCCAAAGATATACTATGCTTTGCTAGGGATTTCTCAGGAATGTTTTTTGACCGCCGCCGTGGCCGTGTTTATTTATCCCTTCTAAAATTTAAGGATAACTGCATGTCTGGAGATTGGAGTGGGGTCTCGTGACAAAATACGTCAAGACAAAGGGGCAAGAATTATTTTGCGAGTGGGGGTTGAGGAGTGAAATTCGAGACTATCATGAGAGAGAGAGAGAAAGAAAGGATGTCTTCCTCCTCGTTTAACCGTATCTTTGGTTCATTTCAAGGAGAGGAGGGAGGGAATGTATACTGCCAACGAAGGGGTGGAAAGAAGGAAAGAGGACGGGGTTGATTTTTTTGTCCACATCTCCCTTGTGTTTTTTGCCTCAGTTTTTAACCCTGAAGTGGAAAAGAGGAAGATAAAACTGGAGCCGGTAGTGTTCTTTAAAAATCGTTTCCGCATCCTGTCTTTTGCTAGTAGAATTGCGCTCTAAAAACGGTATACTGGGGGCGGGGGTGGGGGTGGGTGGGTTGTGTAGGACAAATCTAAGCTATTTTTGTGATCCATGTCGGAGTTCGGAGGGGAACTTCCTTGACCAGAGCTAGCTGTCAAAGACCCTTCGGCAAGTTTTTTAGAAGTCTAGGAAGTTTTCCCCTACTGACTGTGCAATATTTAACTTGCGAAGTAGCAACAAACTTATTTGATCCTTCGAACAGCGTAGGAAAACATTGTTCCACTCATTGTATCAAAGAGTGACCACTCTTCCGAGGGATGATGCCTCCCAGCAAATCTTTGTCCCTGCCTAGTCATCCCCCTCCTCCGCCCCCCCTCGCTTCTGTCAGAGAAGCGCGCGCCCGATTTTCTCATTTTCCTCTCCCCTTCCTTTTTGCTGGGGAAAATCGAGGAATCGCCGCTGCCGCCGTTCTTCGCTTCTCCCTCCTCGCGATATTCAGACCCCCGAGACAGTTCGGGGAGGAAGGAAGCAAAGAAAGTGTAGAAGGAAGGGGGCCGAGGAAGGAAGGAGGCTTCCAACCAAAAAGGATATTTCCAACCTATGAATAGGGGGGGAAAACAAGTGCAAGTCCATTCCTTTAGGGGTTTCATCAAATCATCAGAGAATCCGGTAAGAAACACATTATAGCACATATCTTTATATTTTGTTATCGTTTTGTAGTAGACCACGTGATGTCAAGTTTGCCCTCCCCCTCCTCCTTTTTTGACAGACTATCTAGCAGCGTAGCAAAGTACAACAGTCTCCCTCCTCCTCTCCTCCCGTTCGCTTAATACGTAGAGCGAAGAAAAAAGCTTTCTCCGCGGTCTGCGATCGAGGAAGTGAAGCTGCAGCGGCATTGCAATACTTTTTTTTTCGCGCTTCGGCTCGTTATCAACTTGCCGCCCTTTATTTTCCGCGAGTGCATAGAAGCAAGGTCAAATGACTGCTGCACCTAAAGATGATTTTTTTGGATCCTCTCATTGTCAAAGGACAAAGCAGCGGTCGCTCTTTGTCCCTCCCGATGAATATTTTTTTTCTGCGCAGGAAAGGGAGAAAGCGGCGAAGGAGAAGCGTCAAAAACAGAGCAAGCAAGCAACCCTTCCTTCTTCTTCCTCCTCCTCCTCCTCGTCATCGTTTAGTGCGCATCCCCCTCAATTACGCATCCTTCTCCTCCTCCTCCTCTCCCGTGTATCGTACACACGCACAGGTCGATTTTTCGGTGCTGCAGCACCTTGGCTCGGAGACAAAGAGAGGGGGGGGGAAGCGTCGTCTAGACAA
>JAAUYB010109773.1_pt1 | contig 12607 bp, 12 predicted proteins | sample 7278071 | NCBI WGS metagenome assembly JAAUYB01 (sample SAMN14350121, study PRJNA611818) | marine sediment metagenome | isolation source: surface marine sediment (1.8m) | place: French Polynesia: Moorea | collected 2018-08
GACCACGTCGACCTCATCCGTGTTCTTGCCTTTGGCGCGGTACTGCTCTTCGATCTTCAATTCGATGGGCAGACCGTGGCAGTCCCAGCCCGGGATATAGCGCGCGTCATGCCCCATCATCTGGCGCGAGCGCACGACCATGTCCTTGAGGATCTTGTTCAGCGCGTGGCCGATATGCAGGTGGCCGTTGGCGTAGGGCGGGCCGTCATGCAGGGTGAACGGCTCACGCCCGTCGGCCTTTTCACGCAGCCGGTCATAGATGCCGATCCGGTTCCAGCGCTCAAGCCAGTCAGGTTCGCGCTTGGGCAGACCGGCGCGCATCGGGAAATCGGTTTTCGGCAGGTTCAGCGTGTGTTTGTAGTCGGGTGTTTCGGCGCACATTTCGGGCGTCCTTCGCAGTCGTCAATCGGTGGGGGGATGAGGGTCGGCGCGGTTCTTCATACGCCTTTTCCCGGCGCAGCGTAGGGTTACGGCGCCGGGCATATAATTCGAATGATGATCGCGAAATGGGGCATCATGGCGCGCGTTATAGGCCTGCGCGCCGCACCCGTCCAGAGCGGAGTTTGGCTAGGCCACGCGCCGCAGCAGGGTGGTCTGGTTCGCGGGCGCGGACCCCGGTGATGCGGCCGTGGAAGGGCCGGAGCCGTGCTTGGGCATCAGCGGTGTGCGAAAGCCGCGGCGGACCTGCATGAAGCGGTAAATGCGCAGGACGATGGCGCAGGCGCCGATCACGATCCAGAAGGTCTGGATCAACGCCGAGGCGAGGTTGAAATCCTGCATCAGGCTGATCAGCACCAGCGAGGCGGCAGTGGTGTTGATGGCAAAGAACCAGATGCTTTCGCTCGACAGGATGCGAAAGGACAGGCAGCAGTAATTCACCACGTAGATGCAAAAGCCCAAGAGGCCAAGCCATTGATAAAGCTGCAAAGATGTGAGTTCTGAGTAGGTGAATGACATGACGAATCCCGGAGCGTTTTGGCCCGCCGACACTGGCGGTGCGTGAAAGGGGTAATTGAAAACAACTGGTATGCAGCCCTGAATGGGTGGACTGCAGGAAAGCTAACTCAGGACACGGAAAACGTGTAGTCAGGTATACCTGTCCTGACGCGGATTGGGGTCAGGGGTGAAAGAGGCTGCCGACGAAAAAGGCGATTGCGGCGGCGGTGCCGCCGATGGCCAGAGTCTCAAGCCCCGACCGCCACCAGGGCGCCAGCGACCATTGGCTCTTATAGGTGCCGATGGCGAAAAACACGATCAGGGTCAGCCCTGTTGAAATTGCAAACGCGTCAGCAAGGCCAAAGATAAAGGGCAAAAGCGGCACCATGCCAGCCAGCAGAAACGCGGCAAAGGTGGCAATGGCGGCGCGCATCGGGTGCGGGTCAACGGCAGCCAGGCCGTATTCCCCCTCAAGCATGACCTGGATCCAGGTCTCTTTTTCCGAGGCGATCTGGTCTACCGCGTCGTCCAAAGCGCTGCCGGACAGCCCTTTCAGCCGCAGGATTTCGCGCAATTCGCGGCGTTCGCCTTCGGGGTTGCGGGCGATGTGGCGTTCTTCGACCCGGCGCAGACGTTTGATATCGTCAAGCTCGGCCTTGGTGCCGGAATAGTTGCCGGCGGCCATGCTGAACCCGTCAGCGAGCACGTTGGCGATACCAAGGGCGACGATGATCAGCGGTGACAGCCCAGCCCCGGCGACCCCGGCGACGATGGCAAAGGTGGTGACCGACCCGTCAATCCCGCCATAGACGATGTCGCGCAGATAGCCGCTACCGGGCGGGGCGCCGATCCGGTCGGCAATGGCTTCGGGGCTGTGCGAATGGTCGCTCGGATCGTTGCGCATGCGGGGTTCTTTCAGCCGGATGTGTCAGTGAGGGTGAGAGCGAAGGCACGGGCCATCAGCAGGGCGGCCACGGGAAAGAGCACGGCATAGCCGAGAATACCGATATTGCGCAGGGACATATCGGCCAGCGGCACACCGATCAGACCGGCCAGCGCGAGCCCTCCGCAAAGGATCAGCATCCGCCGCGTCCACGGGTGGGCGTCAAAGACAAACGCGGCGCAAAGTACGGATAAAGCAAAGAAAACATCCCAGGCCAGGATATCGATGACATAGACAACCGACGGCCAGCGAAAGGCAAAGACATGTTCCATTCCGGCAAAAGGTGGCAGGCGGCTAAGCGTCAGAACCAGCCCATGCACGACCGACGTGAGGCCCGCCATGACCGTCATGAAGGCCAGCGCCGCGTGGCCAAGCGCCTTGCGATCGGGTGCGGCCCAGGCGGTTAGAACGGCCATCATCAGGACCATAGGCAGCATCATCAGCAGGATCAAAAGCTCCATCGCCGTGAACCAGGGATCGGCGATGGGCACATCCGGCGCGGGCAGGGTGGCGAGACCTACGGCGAGCACAACGACGTAGACGGCTTGCAGCAGCGCAACGGCCACTGCCGATATCACCCCCAACCGGTGGGTCAGTGGGCCGAATGGCCGGGCTATAGTGGCGTCGGTCTGCATGGTGTCGCGGTCAGCATAGCTGGGCCGCGCCACCGATCCCTTGACCTGCCGCAAAGCGCGGGGCGTCAGCCGTTGACGTGTTCCCAGACCTTGGAAATGACAACCGAGCCTTCACCCACAGCGCTTGCCACCCGCTTGACCGACCCGGCGCGCACGTCGCCCACGGCAAAGATGCCGGGACGCGACGTGCCATAAGGGCTGTCGGCGCCAACCTCGGCGCCGGTTTTCACAAAGCCTTTGTCATCCAGCGCCACCATGTCCGACAGCCAGGCCGTGTTGGGCGCAGCCCCTACCATGACAAAGAGCGCACGGGTGTTCAGCCGCCAATCCTGACCCGAGGATTTGTCGCGAATGGTGATGGCCTCCAGCTGATCGGTACCGTGCAGCGCCGTGACCTCGGTGCGGGTGTGGATGGTGATGCGCGGATGCGCCTCGAGCCGCGACAACAGGTAATCCGACATCGACGCGGCAAGCCCCGGCCCGCGGACCAGCACATGCACATGTCGCGAGCTGCGCGCCAGGAACATCGCCGCCTGACCGGCCGAATTGCCGCCGCCGATCACCGCCACTTCGGAATCGCGGCAGAACCGGGCCTCGATCTCGGTGGCGGCATAGTAAATCCCGGCGCCTTCCAGCGCCTCGAGCCCGTCCAAAGGCATCTTGCGGTATTGCACGCCTGTCGCCACCACCAGGCTGCGGGCGGGCACAACCACGTCATTGTCGAGCGTCACCTGGAACAGCCCGTCCTCTTCCGCAAGCGCCGCGGCGCGGCGAGGCATGGCAAAGCGTGTGCCGAACTTGATCGCCTGAATCTCGCCTCGGCCGACCAGATCGGCGCCGGAAATGCCAGTTGGGAAACCCATGTAATTCTCGATCCGGCTGGAGGTACCGGCCTGGCCGCCGATGCTGATATCCTCCAGCACCAGCGCGCTCAGCCCCTCGGAACCGGCGTAGACCGCCGCGGCCACGCCGGCGGGGCCGGCGCCGACGATCACCACGTCGAGCACCTCGCCCTGCTTGACGGACAGATCGAGCCCGAGAAGCTGTGCGACCTTGGCGGGCGTGGGATCGGTCAGCGCCTTTTCGCGGCGAAAGATCACCATCGGCTGGCCGGCCGTGACGCCGCAGCTTTGCGCCAGAGCGTCGGCCTCGGGGCCAAAGGGCACGTCGCGCCAAGGGATTCGGTTACGGCTGGCGAACTGGGCGATCTGGCGCATCTGGCGCGAGTCGTCGAGCCCAACGAGCGTCAGACCACCTTCCTGCGATTCCATGATCCGGCGGCGTCGCGCGGCAAAGACGGTGACGATGATGTCCGACATCTCGGGGATATCCGACATCAGCTGCAGCATCCGGTCGCGCGGCACCTCGATGACTTCGCTGTCCGCAACTGACCTGCTGCCAATCAGCGAATTGCCCCCCGTCAGGAAATTCAGCTCGCCAAAAAACTGGGTCGGCCCAAGGGTCGCCGTGCCATAGCGGTCGCCGGTCAGCGGATCGATCGCCTCAAACTCACCAGTCAGCACGTAGTAGAAATGCGTCATCGGTTCGCCCGCGGTGACAAGCGTGGTGCCCGCCGGGATCATCTTGCGGGCGCCGGCCTTTTCAAGCGCGCGGATATGGCCGTCCTGCAGCGGGGTTCGCACCATGGTGGCCAGATCGGCGGCAAAGCTTTCCATCTTCGAAACTCCTAAAGAAAAGGCTTGGGTCAGCCCTTGTCGGTTTGAAATAAGCCGGTGAGCGCGGTTTTCACGATGCCGCGCACCGAGGGCCGTTTGGTGCGTTTGAAGGGCAGCGGGCGGCAGACCTCCATCGCGGCTACGCCGACCCGTGCGGTCAGCGCACCGTTGACCAGCCCCTCGCCAAACCGGCGCGACAGCTTGCCCAAAATCCCGCCACCCAGCACCGGCTCCAGCATGTCTTCGCCCACGGCAACGGCACCGGTGGCTACCAGATGTGACATCACCGCCCGGGTCAGCCGCCAACTGCCCAAGGTACCTGAGCGTCCACCGTAGATCTCGGCAATGCGGCGGATCATGCGCAGGTTGGCAGTAAGCGCTGCGGCCACGTCGGCAAAGGCCAGCGGCACCAGCGCGGTCACCGCCGCGACCTGCCGCGCCGCGGCCTCAACCTCGCGCCGGGCCGCAATGTCGAGCGGGGTCAAAAGCTCAGCCTCCGCGAGACCCAGAAGCCCTTCGGCATCAAACACTTCGTCGCGCCGCTCAGCCAGCTTTTCGCGCCCCCATCTTGTATCGTCCCGCCCGCGGTAGAGGCGGACAAGCTGGTCGGTCACGCGGCGCGCGGCCGTCAGGTCCTCGGCGGCGAGGGCCGAGTCCGCATCATGGTGCAGCTTGTCGATCCGCGCGAGGCGGGAAAAGGCCGCCAGCTCTTTGATCGCGATCATCAGCAGAACGGCGACAAACAGCCCCATCAACCCCGTCACCGCATAGCCCAGCATCGGCACGCGGGTGATCAGATCGGTGGCGAAATTCCACGCGGCGATCGACACGATCGTACCCACCAGCGCGGTCAACAGCCACCAGAACCAGCGCGCTAGCCGCGAGGGCGGCCGCGCGGTCAACGCCGCCACCGTCGCCATCGCCTGGCCTTGCGGCGGTGGAGCCGTGTCGGGGTCTGGCACCGGGGGCGCTTCGGCCGGGTTGGGGGCGGTGTCGGTGTCGTCAAGCTCGATAAGAACCGGGCCTTTGCGGTCGCTCATGACGTCGTCCTTTCCCAGCGAAAGTGGATTTCAGGCAGGCCCTCGTCATTCTGCGAGCCATCGCCGCGTTCAACCTCGGCAAAGCCTTCGCGTTTGTAGAATCGCCGCGCGCCGCGGTTTTCAACAAAGGTCCACAGATCCAACCGGTTAGACTGTGATTTGGCATCGTCGATCAGCGCTTTGCCGACACCTTGATTGCGGGCATCCTCATGGATGAAGAGCGCGTGGATAAAGGCGTTGTCGCGGGCGACAAAGCCCATCAAGAGGTCATTCTCGGCGACGGTGACCCAGCCCTTGTCGATCATCTGCCCGGCATGGGCGATATCCTCTGCCCCGGTATGCAGGCGCGGCTTCCACGGTTTTGCGGCCACCGCATCAGTGATCATCTGCCCAAGCTTGCCGGCATCGGTGGATCGGGCAGGGCGCAGGGCCACGGTCATAACCTGTCCCCGATCAGGAATTGCGCCGCGCGGTCCAGGCGGATATGCGGCGGGCCTTCGCCCGGTTTCAGGCTGAGCGGGGCAGGCGCAAAGCGCATGATGCTGTAATCCTGATCCAGCCAGTCCTGCGCGCCATCGCGGGCCGGACCCAGCAGGTGGCCGGGATCCTCTGGCAACTCACCGGGATAGAACGCCGCCTTTTTGCCGCTGTCGAGCAGCGTCCCGCGCACACAGTCCAGCGCGCGACCTTCGTGGGTCAGGGTTTCCTCGGTTGTGGCGCGCAGGGCGGCAAGCGACAGGGCGCCGGTTTCGGCGCCAGCAAAGCGCGCCCGGTCGCGGGCGTCGCGGGTCAGCGCCTCCATGATGGCGGTCAGACGGGGGTGCTGGCGGTGATGCAGGTGATCGGCCTTGGTGGCGGCAAAGAGGATCTTTTCCACCCGCTTGCCCATGAGCAGTTGCGTTAGAAACGCGTTGGTGCCGGGGCGAAAGGCGCTGAGGATGTCGGCCATGGTCTGGCGCATATCCTCGACCGCGGCGGGGCCGGAATGAATGGCCCCCAGCGCGTCCACCAGCACGATCTGCCGATCGATCCGGGCAAAGTGATCGCGGAAAAATGGCCGCACGACTTGGCGTTTATAAGCCTCAAACCGGCGCTGCATCTCGCGCCAAAGCGATTTGCGCGGCGCGTTTGTATTGGGCGGCAAGGGGGCAAAGGTCAGCACCGGGCTGCCATCAAGCTCCCCTGGCAACAGGAACCGCCCCGGCGAGCAATCGGAAAACCCCGCCGCGCGGGCGGCGTGCAGGGCGTCGGTATAGGCCTCTGCCAGAGCTTTGGCGCGCGGTTCGTCCAGCGCGGCCGCGCTGTCCTCGGCCTGCGCCATGGCAACAAAATCAGCGCCTTGCGGGCGGTTCGGCAGGCGGGTCAGCATGTGCTCGGACCAGCTGGTGTAATCCTTGTCGAGCAGCATCAGGTCGAGCAGCCATTCGCCCGGGTAGTCGACAATATCCAGATGCACCGTCCGCGGCCCCTGTAGGCCCGCAAGCAATCCATTGGGCCTCACCTTCAGCGACAGGCGCAATTCGCTGATCATGCGGGTGCTGTCGGGCCAGTGCGGCTGACGTGCGGTCAAAGCGCCCAGATGGGTTTCATAGTCAAACCGCGGGATCGTGTCGTCGGGCTGCGGCTGCAGGAACGCGGTCTGAATGCGCCCCTCGCTCTCAGCCAGCAACTGCCCCATGCGGCCGCGATCCATCAGGTTGGCGATCAGCGAGGTGATGAACACCGTCTTGCCCGACCGCGCAAGCCCCGTCACCCCCAGCCGGATCACCGGTTCAAAGAACGTCTCCGAAAGCGTGTCGGTCACGTTCTCGACCCCCCGGGTGAGCGTATCGGCGATCTGACCAATGACCACGGGCGGGCCCTTTCCATGCCTTTGCGGGCTCAACATAGTCACGCCCCGCGCCAGTGGCCAGAGGGCGGGCAGGGGGATTGTTTGCGCCAAAGCATCAGGTTAGAGGCAGGGCATGCCCAGATACGCGCTTTTGGTGGAATATGACGGGGGGCCCTTTGCCGGCTGGCAAAGGCAGGCCGATCAGCCGTCGGTGCAGGGCGCGATCGAGGGTGCTTTGGCGCAACTCGAGCCCGGGCCGCACACGATTGCAGCGGCCGGGCGGACCGACGCCGGGGTGCATGCGCGCGGGCAGGTGGCGCATTGCGACATGGCCAAGGAGTGGGAGCCTTTTCGGCTGTCCGAGGCGTTGAACTATCACCTGAAGCCTGCGCCGGTGGCGATCCGCTCTGCTGCGCGCGTGGCCGAGGATTGGCACGCGCGGTTTTCGGCGGTGGAGCGGCGGTATCTCTTCCGCCTGCTGATGCGCCGCGCGCCGACGACGCTGGAGCAGGGCCATGTCTGGCAGGTGCCGCGGGATCTGAATGTACAGGCGATGCGGGCAGGGGCCGCTTTTCTAGTGGGCAAGCACGATTTCACCACCTTCCGGTCGGTCATGTGCCAGGCGCAGTCGCCGGTGAAGACCCTGGACGCGATTGGGATTACGCGAGTGGAGACTGACGCCGGCCCGGAAGTGCAGTTTCGCCTGCGCGCGCGATCCTTTCTGCACAATCAGGTGCGCAGCATCGTGGGCACTCTGGAGCGGGTTGGTGCGGGCAGTTGGGCGCCCGAGGATGTGCGTGTTGCGCTTGAGGCGCGAGACCGCGCTGCCTGCGGGCCGGTCTGTCCGCCGCGGGGGCTCTATCTGATGCATGTGGGCTACCCGGACCCGCCGTTTGATCCGATCTGAGGTCAGTCGTTATCCGTCAGCCCGGCGCCAGCGCCTTTGAGGCGCGAGGCCTCGCTCGCCGGGACATAGGTTTTCTGTGCCAGTGCTGATAATTCGGCGGCCAGGTCGTCGGGTACCACGATACGCGGTGGCAAGCTGGGTTTGGCCGGGGTCGCCGGGTCTGCCTCGATCACCAGCCGCGCCGGGCCGTCTGTGCCCGGTTGAACCTTGCAAGACACGATCCGGATCGGCAGCGTGCGGATATAGGCGGGGGCCAGGGCCTCATCCCCGGTTTGCAGGCTCAGTTCGATCGGTTCGGGCAGGCTGGCGGCGGCGCGCAGCACGTCATCCATCAAGAGCGGCAGGCGCAGGATCGGGCTGTCAGTCGGGTCAGCCAACGCCGCGCGCAGCGCGTCGGTCGCGCGATCAGCCCCAAGGTGAATAACCGCGGCCCGGCCAAACACCTCGGCCTGCGCCGGGGGAAAGCCGGCGCCGCGCGCGGCCTTTTGGGCCAGCGCCATCACCTCGGTTGCGGAAAAGCTCATGCCCCGAAGACCGGCAGCCACCAGTCATCCGCTTTCTCCGGCGTCAGCTCATCCGGCAAGGGCGCGCCCTGCGCCAGGGTGATCCGGGTCCAGCGGTCGGATTTGGGATCGAACTTTGAGGCGCCGAAAAACGACAGCTTGCAGCGCAGCATGTCGATGGGCAGGCAGCCCTGCCCGATCAGGTTGTCGCGGATCTCGGCGTAAGGATGCAGATCGCAGGTCAGCACGCGGCGCAGCGCCAATTCGTGCTGGGGATAGGCGTTTCGAAAGGCGCCCAGCGGCTGCAACGTTTCTGGCAAGTCGCGCCAGAGCGCCTGCACCCGCCGCGCAATATCCAGCGGGCTTTCGAGATCGGCACCCGGTTCGGCGTGGCGATCCCCAAGGCGCGGTTCCAGCTTTTCCTCGGAGACATACCAGAACTGCTGGGTTTCGTTCAGATCGTCGAAATCGATCTGCAGCGCCCAGGCAAACTGCTCTTCAATCGCCGCGCACAGGGCGTCGGTGTCGGTATAGGGCAGGGCGCGCAGACCGAACGGATCGGTCATACAGTCGGCCAGCCCGTCGATCAGCTCTCCAAAGGGTTCCAGCGACAGGCTCACCACCAGCTCTTGTGCGTCGCAAGAGAGGGCTTTGGTCGCCTTGATCAGGTTGTCGAGCGGTGCCGGGCCGTGCAGCAGATCAGACTGCAGCAGGGCCATGACCTCCTGCCATTCGCCCTGTAAGCGATTTATCCGCTGCTGATGCGCAGGATCGGGCACCTGCCATTCGCGCAGATGCTGCGTAGCGCGGTCGGCCAGCGCGCGAAGGCGCGCGATCTCAGTATCCGACAGCGTCTCAATCGCGCGGACCCGCGCCAAAGCCGTTTCCCGCGCGACCATCCAATTGTTCAGCAACACCGGGTGTGACACCAGAAACGGCGCCATGCCGAGCCCGGTGGAATTGCCGATGCCCAGATGCTTTTTCAACGCGCGGTCCAGCGGCGCCCCACCCACATGTTCCACAAGATCATGGGTAAAGCTGCGGATCATCCAGACGGTCAGCATCTCGGCGGCAAAGGCACCCGAAAGGCCCGGGCGATCCTCGATCAGGCCGCGGTCGGCGATCCCGAACTTGCCATTACCATAGACGGCCGTGGTGCGCATCAGATAGCCCACCTGCCGGATCATCTCGGCATCGGGCTGGCGGCCGGCGCGCAAGGCTTCGACGACATGGGCAAAGAGCCGCACGGACTTGTTGGCGCGGCTGAGGACAAGGTCACGCTCGGTAAAGCGGCCCGCCTCTTGCAAAGGCGCATTGGCCTTGATCCGCGCCACTTCATGCGCGTCCGGCACACCGTCGAAAAGCACGTAGGCCGTGTCCCAGGCCGTGGCGATCACCCGGTCGGTGCGCATCTCGTCCGGCAGGTGGGTCGAGATCGCCACCAGGCTGTAGGTGTGCCCGCCGAGGGTAATGGAATAGACCGCCTCGCCATAGCCCTCGGCATCGATGTTCCACACCGGGCGGGTCAGCTGCGCGCCATCCGCCGCGAGATTGCGGGTCAGCACACGCAGAAACGACAGCCGCGTGGGAAACATCGCGCCCATACGCTCCAGGCGCATCACCTGCGCCGGCGGGCGCAGGTCGGTCTGGGGGGGTATTGGGGCGAGATCCTTCATGTCTAAAGAGTTACAAACTCGGCGCAGAAAGGAAAGGTGTTCTCTTGCCTTTTGCCCCGGCGCGGACGTCTGCGCCGGGGCGGGCCGAGACTTAGTAGAGCGTCCAGGTCATCGACGGGACGGTGACATCGAGATCGGTGAAGGCGCCTGTGTTGGAAAAGATCCCGTCGCCGCCGGCATGCGCCTTGCCGCCGCACCAGACCCAGATCGCGTACCAATGCGCGTTGTCCACGTCGAATTGCGCGTTCATGGCATAGCCAGAGGTGGAGCGGTCACGGCTGCCCCCCGACCACCATGTGTCAAGCGAGCCAAGCGTGGTCTTGGTGTTCACCGGCGCGCTGGTAAAGCCATTGCCGCCGACCTCGTATTCGCCGACGTAAAGCCCGATCCAGGCCGACGCGCGCGAGGTCCCAAGGGCCGAATAGGTATCGAGATCCATGACAAAGCCAGGCGCGGTGTGGATCCGCAGGATGCCGTTTTCCGTGCTTGGGCGGAAATAGAAGCCCACAGCCGCGGCCACGTCCACTGTGCCGGACCCGCCGCGACCGCTGCAGTAAAGATCCACGCCCATCGCGCCGCTGCTGCGCCGGGCCGTCACATCGGCCAGGCTGACCGATCCGTTGGTGCTCGACCAGGTCCAATCATAGTCATAGGCGGGGGTTTCGACGCCGCCGATCGAGCCGGTGAAGACGCGCGGGAGTGCCGGTTTCACCTCGAGCCGGGGGAGCTTGACGCTTTCACGCGCGGCCTGCAGTTTCGCCGCCGCGTCTTTGCGTTTGGCAAAAAGCTCTGCCACATCAGGGGATTGCTCGCGCAGAATACCCGGCAGACGTTCGTCAAAGCTGGCATTGGCCTCTTGCCACTGAGCATCCGCTTCCAGCGCGTATTTGACCTCGGTCTCCAGATCATTCGCCGCGGCTTCCATGCCCTTGGCGACGATGTCATCCGAGACGATCTCACCCCCGCGCATCAGGCGGGTCATTGCCTTTCCGTCATAATCAGCCATCACAAATTCCTTTTTCAAATGTGCAAATCAAATTGGTCACTAACCGAAAAGGGTTGAGTGACGGCCCTTCATAACTACTCAAGGTTGCTTGGCGTAGTCCGGATTTCCAGCCTTGGCAGCCCTGCGCGTGCAGGTTGGCGTCCCCGGTGCGCCGCGATCCCGATGCATTGATCTAAGCGAATTGGGTCTTTGGCGGTCGGCCCAATGCGGCCAGAGAAGCCTCAGGTCTCGCCCGCAAAGATCGCGCGCATTTCGGCGTCAAAGCGGGTCCAGCTCATGGTGGCCTTGTTGCCGGCATAGCCGTGGTAATGCGATTTGCCCGAAGAGTTCGGCAGCCCGGCCCAGATCTTGGCGAGGTTATTCATAAAGCTGTGCCGGCCAATGTCGCCGCGTTGAAACCGCTGCAGCCCGGCCTCGGCCAAAAGCTGGTCGGCCAGCTGGTCCTGCATGGCGGGTGAGAACACCGCCGACTGCGGCAGCTTCTGCCGTTTCACCAGGCGGCGCAACGTGGCCGGGATGAACTGATAGCGGCCAATCGCATGTGGCTGACCGGGTGTGTCGTCGATCCACTCAAAGATCTCGGCCAGGGTCATTTGAGTGGGGGGCTTGGAGGGTTTGATCCGCGCGCCAAATTGCACCGCATCATACCCGTCGCGCCGCGATTCGGCCTCGCCAATGATGGCGCGCAGCCGGTGGATCCGGGACCCACCCGTTGCAACAGGCGCGGCAAGCTTCGGCGCCACCCGCGCAGCCACTACCTGGGCTGGCATTGGCGTCAGCATGTGGGCGCGCTGGCCCTGCTGGAACAGACTGCCCCGCGCCGCCGCGGACGCACCCTGCGGATCGGGGGAGATCAGCGCCACGCGTCCGGCCAGCAACAGCGATCCGCGCGCCAGTGATCCGGCCTCGGCCCAGCCCAACTGGGGCCAGGCGGCAAAACAGGCAACAAGCACTCCGAACAGTCTGCGCAACGCGATCCCCTTAGGCGGTCAACGCGCGCAACATGGGTCAAACGAGTTGAGAAACCGTTCGCCGCATCCCGCCACAGTCAGGCCGGACCAAAACTATCTTCGTAAAATCGTAGCCAGTTGCCGCCGAGGATGCCGTCGGTCTCGTCGCGCGCAAACCCGGCCTCGCGGAGCCCTTCGCGGATGTTGTCCCAATCGCGATTGTCCTGGAACCAGTCGGGCATCGGCGGAAAGCCGGGATTGGCGCCCGAGCCTTCGCCAAAATCGATCTGCTTTGTCCAGCGCCCCGTCCGCATCCATTCGACCACGTCGTCAGGTTGATCCTGGCAGAGATCGGTCCCGATCCCGAGGTTTTCGGCGCCATAGCGCGAGGCCGCCTCGGCCACCATCTCGCAGAAATCGCGCAGCGTGCAGTTCGTGCCGCCAGCCAGATGGTGCGGGTAGACCGAAAACCCCAGCATGCCGCCGGACTTGGTCAGCGCCCGC
>JAAUYB010020966.1_pt1 | contig 12606 bp, 10 predicted proteins | sample 7278071 | NCBI WGS metagenome assembly JAAUYB01 (sample SAMN14350121, study PRJNA611818) | marine sediment metagenome | isolation source: surface marine sediment (1.8m) | place: French Polynesia: Moorea | collected 2018-08
AAGAAATAAATTTCAGTCAGTAACGGATCCAGGTCTGCGTACATCGTCATTGGATAAACGGATAAGTACCATTGGAATTAGGGCGCTATAGAATTCTGGAATAATAGGAACGTGCGGTTAGGAGTTACATTCCCCAAAGGGTGCTCCACGCATTCATGTCGACGCAGATTAGAACCTTCTTCTTCTTCCTTTCACAGAAGTCTAGCAGTCGCTCGAAAGCCGCAGGCCAAACACCTGGTAAAAGAATGTCCATATAAACAGATACAACAATGATCTCCTCGATATTGTTCTTACCTGTCTTCCATAGGTCGACGGCGGTGTCCCTATCACAGAACTCCATCATTGGCCAGATGTGGAGGGACCGAGAGGCGTATATAGCCGCCCTGGTGTCTCCATTCTTGTTGCTGTAGATGAGCTTTTGAGAGCTCCCGAAGCTTACAATTTTCCCCTTGTATACCGGCGGTTTCCTGGAGGCCGAATAAAATGGGAAGTTTAGTTCTATCAACAAAATTCTTTGATAGGCATGTGTGCAGATCTGACGTGAGATGCACCTGGAGAGCGGCAGCACTCGAACTCGCGTGACTTTTCGCCAGTTAATTGCCCCCCCGCACACATACAAGTACAAACAGGGCCCCGTGGGGTTTCGCTTACCCTTGGGCTCCATGGATACAGAACTCACGAGAGCGAATCCCCATTCTTACCCTTCCGACCTATTGCAAGGCTTCCAAGAATTCTTTTGTCGCCCCAATCCAGAGGATACAAACATTGCCTTGGTCCTTGAACGTCGTCCCCTTGCGCAGCACGAAGCCCGACCCAGGGAGGTTGTTCATCTTGACCGCGGCCGTCATGATCTTGCCATACAGCTGGTTCTTCAGCATCGACGGTAACTTTGCGGTGATGGAGGTGTAGATCCCCCGCTCACTCTTGGACCAGGCATGGAACTTGTGCTGGTGTTGGGACCGTCCTCATGTCCAAACACCGGGAAAGAGTAGTTCTGAAGCTATGACATATACATGGGATATTGCTGATGAAGCTTTCGCCTTCTTACTAGTTCCGTCGCGGACGCAGATTGAAAAGTATGTCTTCGATTGGATTCTAATCGAAATTCATCTGCTATTCTATCACAAACGCTAGCGTTTCTGCGCGTATTAGTCTGGCCCCACATTGGTGGCAGCGGCAGCAAATATGTTTTGGTGATAACGGACGCCTTCTCCAAACTTGCTTAGCTTGTACCTCTTAAGACAAAGAAGCTGGCACAGTGGCTCGAGTGATCGTCGACACATGGATTTGCCGTTATTCGACACCTAAAGTGCTTGTTACGGACCGAGGACGAGAGTTTTGTAGCAAGCTGGCAGATGAGCTCTTTAGCAAGTTGGGTGTGGACAGGCGTCGGACGTCCGCCTACCACCCGCAGAAAAACTCTTCCGCCGAATCCTTCAATCGGGAACTCATTAGCATCATGCGTACCATGTTGCAGGACCCAGATGACCCCGAATGGGAAGCACAGCTTCTGACTGTCATGCTTGCGTACAACACAGCGGTGCGCAAAGCTACGAACGCGTCCCCATTCTTCTTGACGTACCTGCTGACCCCGCGATGCCTTTCTTCCAGTTAGGAGAAATAGGCAGGCCATTCTATGGGGAGGACTGGGCATCAGATGCTCTTCGGCGTATGAAGGAGGTCTATGAGTACACGGCGTCGAAAATCAACGAGGAGGGTGCACGGAACAAAAGACTTTACGACTCAGCATCCGGCCGACATCAGGAATTCGAGCTGGGGGAGACGGTGTATGTCCGCCTTGATCGTCAGTCGTTTGCCAAAGTTAAGAACAAGAAGTGGATTAAGTGTTGGAAAGAAGCACTCGTCACTCGCATCTTGTCGGAGACAACTTACAAAGTGCAATACGTCACCGGTGCACCGAGGATGGCGCTCTAGGACGCAAGACAATTGTGCATCGTAATCAACTAAAAGGGGTCCGTTCGGCGGCGCAGAAGGACGCTTTAGCCGAAGTGCAACGACGCCAAGAGGCGGAGTTGGCAGGCCCCTTAGCATTGAGTGATGAAACAAACGCTGACGACGTCGACGAGTCAGGCGGAAGCTTCGACAACAGTTCCAACGGAGGGAAATGCGTCGGAGAACACAGCATGTCCGCCACCGAGGAACATTCCTGCCAAGTCGGCCGGGCGGAAAGGAACGCCGACAAAGAGGACAGAGTCTCGGGTGGGTCAGTTACGTCGGGAAGCCTTGTCGATTCTGGGTCCGAGAGTCTCGACCGGGTCAAAACGAGGTTCTACATCGGCTCCGATGCCGAAGACGACGGAGAGTGGATCACCGTCCGGCGAGGATGAGGTGGCCGAGACAAACGCAGCAGCATGCAGGACACGGGATCCTGAGCCAGGACCCAGCACCAGCCGGCCACCTCCGACCAAGACGAGGCGGAGGGACATGCTCGACCACGAGTGGGCGTGCGTCTCGCAGACGGAGGTGGCGCAATGGGTCATGCAGCTCGAGGTCATGGAGAACAAGATCAAGGTGCGCGAAGGGAATCTGAAGAAGTTCCACGCTCTGTTGGACGAAGCCAAGAAGTACTCCGTGGACTTCCGCAACCCAGTGGAGTGGCACGAGGAGATGATCGCAGAGATTCCCTTGAAATCAAGGCACAGTCGCGCCATGACCGATTATCATATTCCGACTTCCTTGCAACCGGAGAAGCTGACACAGCGGTTGATGGCGGTCACGCGGAAGGCAGTGGTCGTGGAGCGATCAATCTGATGCCTCAAGAGAGAGAGGAGCGCACTTTTTTGTGAGTGTGGAAGGCCGCTGCCTCGAAAAGGCGGAGAGCATCCTCGAGGAATACTCCGCCTGTCTCACTCACGCGCCGACGCGGTGGGCCCTACTGAGGGAGCTAATAAGATGGGACGGCGTGACCCCAGCTCTAGCCAGAATCAATCATCGCCTCGAGGGGATCGGACTTCGCCTGGACTTCCACTTCGCCCCAACAAAACTGTTGTTTGGGCTGTCGACCTGCAGCAGACCATCAACCCGGGAACACTGGTGGAAAGTTCCGGAGACGGGGACGATCGACATCTCCTCGGACGAGGATGAAGACAAGGAACCGACACCAGCAGTGACGTCGGAGTGGCCCGGCTACACGTGGCAGGAGAGAGCAGCAGCGGGGACGACTTCCACGACGGAGGATCCAGCGAAAGTGACAGCGACGGGCGAGACGGACAAGTGAGTAGCAGGACTTGGTTGCGTCATGGCGGGCTGCTGGCGGTGGTGGATGCGGTGCCTGCTGATCCTCGTCTTCATGTTTGGGGGTCACAACCGTGCCACCCCCAGTCCGACACCCCTCGAACACACCGCACAAGTCAAGTTCACCAGGACAGCGACTCTGTGGAGCGCACGTGGCTTTCTCAACATCGAGTCATCTGTGGACCGCAGTCACTTTGACGTCTCTTGCCGGAGGCTGCAAGCCCTCCTGGAGGACAGACAGACGTATTCGGTCTATCAGGAGATGACCTTTCATACTACAGCTCTAGCAGCAAAGAGAGTGTGCGCTACCGTCGGGGACCGGCCGCAGTTGTTCGGTGCCACGACGCCAACTGGCGGCACGCACAGCGGGTCCGGCAGGAGGCCGAAGCGGCAGCTTGTTATCGGTGCAGCCTTGGGTACGGTTATCAGGGGCGTCCTATGGAACGAGATCTCCGACTGGGTGCACGACACCACGGCGACAGATGCGATCGAGCGGCTTCAGAAGGACATGACACTCCTCCACAACTACACGACGGTCTTCGTGCGCAAGATAGTGACGAGATTTGACAAGGAGTTCCTTATCCAGGCGGCGATCACGGAGCTCGGTTCGCATATAGCCAGCTAGGACGCCGCTATCTGAAGACTAGTCAGTGGCCACCATCTTACGCCGCCGTTGCTCACAGCCGAGGGCCGCCATCGCATCTGGCAGAGATGGACGCAGGAGCTGCCGCGGGCGCTTCCCTTCAGGGAGGAAGTGCTGTCCGAACTTCCTGCTTCGTACCGCCTTGAAGGCGGAATCCTCTTCGTACATCTTCATCTTCCTCTTCTTCATCAGGCCCTTCACCTCTACCACCTTCAGGACTTTCCCGTATCCGGCCCCATGGGGAAGCCTGTCTTCCTTTGATCTGACGACGCCGACACTTTGGCGGTCTCTGAGGATGCAAGGACGTATGCGCTCTTGGACCCGGAGGACTTGAGGGGATGCCTTACCATCGGACATGCCTACCTCTGTATGCTACCGTATGCCAGGAGAGACTTTACCACCTCGTGTGTCGCGGCCCTGTGGGCGGGTTTGGAGGGCGCCGCGGTGGAAAAGTGCACTGCTGTGTCAGTGACTGACCCCTTTGTCATCGTCTCAGGGCGGGGGGAGGACGCTGCCTGGCTGGAACTCTACGTCCAGCAGGAAACAGCATACACCAAGACGTGCCTGAATGACACCGTCGACGTTGGAAAGTGGCACGCTGGATGCCACCGCATTCTACATGGCCACTCTGGATTCCAACTATCAACCAAGGAATTTGAGATATCAACGGATAATTGGAGGTGTTTCATGCTCACCATCGAGCGGTCCGTGCCTCTACTGGAGGGACTGGAGCTAGCGGTGGAGGACGACAGGGACCTACCAACCTTGGCCCCGTCGGACCTCGACCACCACCATCGCATGAGTATCGCCGGGCTCGGGTTCGCCATCGTAGCCTGTCTGGTGCTTATCGGGTGCGGGGTCAGCATCATGAGGCGTCGCTTCAGCTGCAGAAACAGCGCGCAGCCCCTCTGAAGAAAGAACACCGGTCATGAAAAATTATCATAAGTTCAGCTAAACCACTAGTGTTTATTTTATGAGTATTACGTGTGTGCGGCGAACCCTGACTGCCGACTGTATGATAGTGCTGATATGTAGAATGTAGATATGTAACCATTGATCACGTATGTAATGCAGAGTGAACCATGAGCCGACAGTGATTATATGTAGATAAGTGACAAGTGACAGCTTTCGGGACAAAAGGAGTGATTCCCAAAGGTCAGTCTGACGTGGGAGGGGTGTGGGGACCGTCCTCGTGTCCAAACACCGGGAAAGAGTAGTTCTGAAGCTGTGATGTATACATGGGATATTGCTGATGAAGCTTTCGCCTTCTTTCTAGTTCGGTCGCGGACGCAGATTTAAAAGTCAGTCTTCAATGGGATTCTAATCGAAATACATCTGCTATTCTATCACACTTGGCCACCTCAATTTTGTTCACCAGCTGCTTTTTGAGGACCTGAGAGTCCTTGTCCACAGCTGTTAAGACGCCGATGCCCCGGACCAGGTTGGACCAGTCAATCTTCGGGATCGAGAGGTCGTCAAAAACCCTAAACATCACCAGGTCTGTGAGGTTCTCCGTGAAGAGGTTCCAGGTCTGCCTTGACATCCCCAGCCTCTCCTCACCACCCGTATTGACGAAGAAGATGAACTCATAGTTCACCTTGGTCTTTGTTACTGTTGTTGGTGTGCTAGCAGCGTCGGCGAACAACAGGCTGCTGCCCTGTGACTTCAAGAGCTCCTCCTCGGTCGGAAGTTGAGCGATCTCAATCTACTCGCCCTCCTCGAAAGTCGGAGTGGCCAGCGGCATGGTGCCGTCTGCCGCCACCTGCGGGGTGACTGGTTTTTGGCCCTTCCGCGGGATCTTGTATCCCGGTTGAGCCGCTGAGGTGGGAGCATTTCTTGTGTCAAAGGAATGATCTTTTCGTTTGGTTGAACAAGTGTTAAAAATGCAATTCGACTTACTTTTGGTGGCACCAGTATACTTCTCGTGCCACCGCTTATGGAGCTTCACAGCCATCTTGTACAGCTTCTCACGGAGCTGCCCTGTAGGGTTCCTCTCGATCTCGAACTGCATCTAGGTGTCCCTGAACTTGATGTCCGAGAGGAGACAGTTCGGCTGCAGGTCCCCGCTGACGGAGGACTTGAAGCCAGTTAGCTTGTCCGGGTGGGGGTAGAGCAAGCTCTTGAGCTTGTCCGCCTTTGCCTTCCTCTACACCCATATGGAACAGGGGGAGAACCGGATCCCTTGTTGGCGCCTCACCCGCCGGAGCGAGGGGAGCCCCAATGGAGCGAGGGGACGCGGAGAGGTGGAACTGTGGTGACCATGTTTTCCAACGCCCCAGAGCCCCGCATTGTTGCCAACTGCCTCACTGTTGGGGTTGGAGGTGGTCCTACGGAAACCAATTACCCAGTTGGTAAACCAACTTTTTTCACAAATCACCCTGCTTAAGTCAGATTCAGTTGCAGTTTGATGAGAGGATCCCAAAAATGTAAATTTTATGGCTGTAGGATCAAAATTGACTTGGCTACAGCCAGAAACAGATCTCCGTCATGACCCTTGTCAAGGGGTACTTCTGCTTCTGTGGAGGATTAAGATATTGTTCTTAAATTTGGCATGCTGTCTATTGGTGTCACTACCAACATAAAAGTAAAAAATAAAATTTGGGTAAGAAGTATCTAAATTTGTCTTTCAGATGGCACTCAAATAAGAAAAAAATCTGGTTTTTGCTAAAATGCTCAAATTGCCAAAAGAGGCCTTTCTCACTGAGTAGCCAGGTTTTTTAGCCTTTGGAGGCAAAGTTGGCATTGGCAACAACAACTTTGAACAGTTAAAAAAGTGGCTGGACCATGTGCCTAGGAGCCAGGGGCCTTGAAAGTTCAATCAAATAGCAAGGAAAGAGCCAATTCCGGCTAAAATGACCTATCCAAAAATGGCATTTCTTAGTGAGTAGCCAAGTATTTTTGGCCTTGCAGGCAAAGCAGGTCACAATTACATCAACTTTAAACAGTCAAACTGGTGGCTGGACTATGTGCTTGTGATTTATTGGGTAAATATATTTCTGTTAAATCACAAGTGCAACAAACTCTTTGGCAAGCTCTGGTGCTTGTGATTTATTGGGTAACTAGCAGGGCGGGCTGCTGCGCAGCCCTACCCGCTGATGACGGGCCTCGCTTCGCTCGGCTCATCACAAAACATTTTTTCCCATATGTGTTATTTTTCCAACAGTATAATTAAACCCCTTTTTCCTACACTCACCTTGATTTTCCATAATTATTTAATTTCAACCATTTAAATTTAAATTCAAACATTTTTCCTTCCCCAAACCTCAAATTCCCATTTTTGTTTATTTCCAACCTTGTAAATTCAAATTCAAACAATTTTGCTTCCCCACACCTCAAATTCCCATTTTTGTTTATTTCCAACCTTGTAAATTCAAATTCAAACGTTTTTCCTTCCCCACACCTCTGTTTCCCATTTTTGTTTATTTCCAATCATTTAAATTCAAATTCAAACAATTTTGCTTCCCCACACCTCTGTTTCCCATTTTTGTTTATTTCCAACCTTGTAAATTCAAATTCAAACGTTTTTCCTTCCCCACACCTCAAATTCCCATTTTTGTTTATTTCCAACCTTGTAAATTCAAATTCAAACAATTTTGCTTCCCCACACCTCTGTTTCAAATTTTTGTTTATTTCCAATCATTTAAATTTAAATTCAAACATTTTTCCTTCCCTATACCTCCATTTCCCATTTTTGTTTATTTCCAACCTTGTAAATTCAAATTCAAACTTTTCTACCTCCACTCACTTTTATTTCTCTCCTAATTTAATTTTAAAGCATTCAAATTCAAATTTGAATTAATTACTTTTTGTTTCAAGCAATAAGGGAGCTTTTTTGAATTTTTGAGTTTTTCCAAAATTATACCCCCCCTGGGGGGGTAACCCCCAAAAAAGTTTTTGGATAACATCCGCAGGGTCCAGGGGGAGGTCCATGCCAAATTTGGTGGAGATCCTTCCAATAGTTTGGCCGCCAAACCCTGCACAGACAGACAGACAGACAGACAGACAAACAAACAGACAGGCCTCTTTTATATATATAGATTATATTTCTGCTAAATCACAAAATACAGCCATAAAATTTAAATTTTTGGGATCCTCTCATCAAACTGCAACTGAATCTAACTTAAGCAGGGTGATTTGAGAAAAAAGTTGGTTTACCAAACACCCTACTGTGGAGGCCGTGTTTTTCAATGGTCACGATGTCCGCGTCCCGAAGGACAGCCTCCGTATTGTGACTCACCCTAGTGTTGGAAGGGCAGCCGCCGGCCGGGTGAGAGGAACTCTTGGGCCCCCCGGTTCATCTCACCCGGCCAGTGGCTACCCTTCAGACACTAGGGTGAGTCACTTCACGGAGGCTGTCCTTCGGGACGCGGACCTCGTGACCATTGAAAAACACGGCCTCCGCAGGACCACCTCCAACCCCAACAGTAATGCAGTTGGCAACAATGCGGGGCTCAAAAGGAGGAGGCGATGCCGGGCATCACGTTGCCGCCGCCGCCGAGAGAGGAGGTGGGGGAGAGGGGGTGGATCGCTGACGTACCTTTTCCCGTGATCGACCACAAGGTCACTCTTGGCGGGTAAAGGTAGAGGTAGAGGTCACGGGGGAAACCGTTCGGGAGGTCCTTTGGGACGTCCTGGAGGTTGTTCGCTGCCGCAGTACCAAATGTCACGTCCACATAGGCCAAAAAACTGAATTAATTTCCCGGAGCAAAAAGCATGTGGACTTTTCGCTCCGAGATGTCAGAAGATCCCCAATTAGGACCAGTCTTGCCCTGGAGCTGTAAAAGGCAGGATAGTGAGAAAACTGCAGGAGCCCAAGGACATGGAGTCTGGGGGCAGTACCGTCACCAACTCCTGGTTGATCCACACGGTGCACTAGAAGAGCTGGCTCTACCGACTGACACGCTTCGTGCAGCCAAGTGCAGGTCTTGGGCTGGGATTCTTCCCGGAATACAACAGCACCCAAATCTACAGCTGTGACCCCACGACCTGGCCTACCATGGCTTCTGCTGGACGGGCCATGCGCCACTTTGACACCATCCATAGCCTTCCCCACCCCTGATAAGATTAGTGCCACCTTATCAGATATGTCACAGAGTTCCCTGACTGCAATCTGCGCCTGGCTTACTGGTTGGAGGACAATGACCTGGAACTTGTCCACCTTGAGAAGAGTCCTTATTACAAGTTGTTCAGAAGGTGGACATCATGAAGAATTTTTTTTTTTAATTTTTTTTAATTTAGTGTTACCTTACTTTGTCTTCCTGGTGACCTTAAGGAGTCTACAGTTTAGAGAATTAGAGACAGCCTTTTGGTCACCAGGATGATAAAGTGTAAACTACCATGCCCACCATAATTAGTCGGACTAGAACTCCCTTGGTTTAAAGACACCTGACAGGTGTATCTGGGAGCTTTTGGGGAAAATGTTGCCATATAATTACACACAAATGTCATGCCATCATTTTTGCATAAAATATTTTTTGTAGCTATTGAAATGGTAAAGCTACAAATGTTTAAAATTATTATTTAAAATATTGAAAACTCCTTTTAACGCCGCACCTGCTGCAGGTGCCATAGCAGGTGCATTCCAAAAAAAAAATATGGGCAGATATCTGGATGGTTTTGGAACAATTTGAGACATTTCCAGTATTTTTAACTCAACATTTAAGACTTTAAAGATAAAAATACTTCCATAATTTTGCAGTTTTTTCACTCTTTGTCATTTTTTATTTACTGATATTTATGCTATGGCGGCGCTGAAGGGTCAAAATGAGCCACTTTTAAAAATTCAGAACTTTTTTGTTTTTACAGATATTCAAGAAATTCTTTTTGTGTGTGTTAGATAAGACATGTAAGATGGCTCAAGAGACAAATATGTGCGGTCTTAACTTATTTTTAACTCAAAAACTCAAACAGAAGCAGTCCGACTAATTTTGGTGGGCACGGTAAAGAATCTCTTTTCCTAAATATGCCAGAAAAACTTGTATTCCCATGGCATATAAAAATTGTATTAAAAAATGGTTTTGAAATGGCAATGGGTATTAAACATAAATGAAAATAAAAAATAGAACTAAAAAGAACAGGCTCTGTTCAAAAGGCCTGCAGCAGGCCTTGAAAAAGTTTTGTGTATCTATCAAAGTAAAAAGATCAAAGCTATTTTTGTGGAACAGTGTATAAAATTGAAATGCTTTGGCACCCCAAATAATATGTGGGTCTGATGACATCAAATTTGAATTTTGAGATGGCTTGGTAGGTTAAAACGAGAAAAAGCGGGGAAAATATGACATTTTCACATTGTTTTGAGCAGCTTTTTTGCTAAAAATATTAGACACATAGATGTCAAAATTCGCAAAATTCCGAAAATTGATATTTGTAAAATTTGATTTTTGGAGTTTCCTTTGACTCAAAAAAGAGTTGGAAAGTTGAAGTAGTCTCAACAAGAACAACAACATCATAATAGTGTGTTCCATGGAGTGCGCTTCTCTGCACACAATAGGACATCTTCAATCAATTAGCATAGGATTTTTTGGCACTTCAGTATAGAGGTTTTGGAGTTTACTGATATTACCTTTAATATTGTGGTAAAAGAGAAATATACATATTAACGCTGCTTGAGGCGCCATTATTGCACTTTTGAAAACTTAACTGTCCCAACCAATAATTATGGGATCTTCAGAATTGTTATCATCATCATATATGTCTTCCATTTTTTTTCTAGATTTGCTAATCATGATGTCGTGAAAGCTATGACACATCAAAAAGGAAGAGCCGTAGTTCAAGTTAACGTGCACGATAAAAGAGAGGAGTAAAAGATAAAGTATGTGGAATAGTACATAATGTAGTCAGTCTTGATGCGACTCCCAAAATACACACAAGCATAAGCCAGAGATTATGTGAAAGTGGTTGCTGCCGGTCCAGTATCTGAAAAGGCCGCCACATGGACAATGTATGCAAATTGTCAAACGTCATGAACAAGGTGCTCTTCCCCGATGGAAGACAATGACCACTAAGGTAAAGTGCTGACGGGCAAAATGACTCACGGCAGCTGATGAGGAAAAGTAAACAGACGTCAGCGGCTGTGCGTCATTCTGCCTTCGTCATTCTGCCTTCGGCCAGACTGCCTTTGTCATACTGCATTGGCGACATACTGCATTTAGGACATACTGCATTGAAGACAAACTGCCTTTTTACCATATGACATTGTGGACAAACTGTATTCTATTCATTCTGTCTTCAGTACATATCGCCTTCAAGACAAGAGGAGGAGGAGGAGGAGAGGAGATCAAACCCAACCAGTACATTTTCATGGAACAGACATGTTTTTTTAAAATACAAGGTGGTAGTGTTCCCTTTCTTGGAATTCTTTCCAGCAATCAACTTTTCTATCGTCACCATGTTCATCTGCTGAATGGACTTCAGGGCGTTGATGAACTTATTCATCGTCCAAGTTCAAGGCAAACAGTGGAGGCCGACGCTGGCCGTGGCAGTTCATGCACCCTGAATAAAGGCAAAAATTAATTTCCTGAACACCAAAGACAACAAAAAGCAAACAATCCTACCTATGTAGTCAGTCACTGTTTTGAGGTACTTGCCATCCTGCACATGAACCCTCCCCCTGCAGGTCTTCCTCTTCACACAGGTGCAGAGCTTCAGCTATGGATCACGCTTGGAGACAGAGCTGATGGTGCAGAGGTAGTTCTTGCACATGAAGCGCTTTCCTTCTAATGTCTAATGTGTATATATTTCGTGCATGATTTGACGGGGCAGTTAAAACTAACACCGAAAGGACACGTCAAACTTGTTGATAAAAGTGTCCGCACTCGTAGCTGTACAGTTATTTTCGAGCAACGAAACAATCTCTCCACGTCCTCCAGAGCCCCGTCGCCCCCCTCGATCACGGTCGTCCCTCCACTCCCGCCGCCGTCGAAGAAGGTCCCGGTGTGCGCTGAAAGAATAAGAGAATATTGTTCGCTACTCGCAGAAGCTCTCAAGAGTTAATAGGCATTTTGATGTTATGAGCAGATCGCAGCCGGCTTCCACTTCGACTGCGTTCCGTTGTATTTGGAGGGCGCCTAACGGCGTCTTCTCTTCGGAGGTGGGAAGGAAATCCTTCCCCCGCCGTCCTCTGTCTGAGTGGGGGGGCCATCCGGGTCCGACTCCTCCAACCATTCAGAGTTTGCGTTCATGAGCCCCCTAATTTTCTCATGTTTGAAGAAGCCAAGTATGAAACAGTGAGGAGTGTTATGTCTCCCCCCGTTTCCTATACAGGGCAACTGGATTCTTTCCAGTTCGAGTGCGGGGCACTCTCCCCAGAGGTGGAGCGACGTCTCCTCCGACTCCCCGCAGAGCTTGCAGGTCGACGATAGGGACTCCCTCCACCTTGATAAGTGGCCAGCAAAAAGGCCATGGCCTGTTGCTGCTTGAATGAGAGTGGTGAGCTCTGTCGTGCTCAACCGCTTTATATAATTTCTGTACTGTGTGGTGGGTCCAGTAAAGAAAGATTTGGCGATATCACATTGTGGTATCGTTTGCCACCATTGCTGCCATTGTCGTTCAGCAGCACTTTTTATTTCTTTTTTGATTTCCCTCTCCGTCCGCGCGAGGGCAGGAGATGAGAGATGGACAGCGACAGCGTTTTCTTTCGCCATCCCATCCGCCACCTCGTTACCTGTAACACCTGAGTGTCCACGAACCCATGCCAATTGTATCTGACA
>JAAUYB010008183.1_pt1 | contig 12576 bp, 1 predicted proteins | sample 7278071 | NCBI WGS metagenome assembly JAAUYB01 (sample SAMN14350121, study PRJNA611818) | marine sediment metagenome | isolation source: surface marine sediment (1.8m) | place: French Polynesia: Moorea | collected 2018-08
CCGCAGGGCCTGGCGCATGTTGTAGGTGGCCGAGGCACCTTCCATCTGGTCCAGGAACCACAGGCGTTGTTGCGCAAAGGATAACGGTAGTCTTCCCTCGCGGGGCACGGGTAGGATCGGCGCCTGACTCGGCGTATGCGCCTTGCCGATGACCCTGGCAAAGGCCGCAATGGTAGGCGCGGCAAAGAGTTCGCGTACGGCAAGGTCGGTGCGGAAGGCCGCGTTGATATGCGCGATGACACGCGTGGCCAGCAGAGAATGTCCCCCAAGTTCGAAGAAACTTCGGTTGACAGAAGGCGTGAAAGGCAGGTCCAGAACATCCGTCCAAACCCGGGCCAACTTTTGCTGGATTTCGGTTTCCGGCGCCTTCCCGTCATCCACATCGAATAGGGCCGGCGCGTGTTGCCGCTGAAGAGCGCCCCTATCTACTTTTCCATTCGGCGTGAGCGGCATCTCGTCCAGTAGCACGAAACTACTCGGCACCGCATAATCCGGCAGGCTCTCACCAAGACAACGGCGCAGATGCGGGGTAAGGTCGCGAATCAGGCGACCCAGATCCGGCCGGTTGGCAAGGGGACGCCACCAGGATTCGTTCAAAGTTTTTCGGGGCGCCGGCGTTCCCGGAACGGGGTCGCGGTAACACCAGGCCCTGTAGCTATCCGGTCGTTCGTCGAAGGTGAGAACCACATGGTAGCCCGCGGCCTCCGCTTCGGTCACCAGATCGTCGGGTTCGATACCGGTTTCCTCGGGCAGCAGTCTGCGCAGTTCGCCGACGGTCGAAACCTCGCCTTCCTCCAGGAGACGACACAAAGCCGCCTCGCGAACCAGGCGCGGATTGGGGATTTGGGTCAAGACCAGGTTTTCCGAGCCGTCGAAAGAAAAATCCGCTCGGTATGGAAGTTGCCGAGGCGGCTGCGGTTGGGTTTCGCCCTCGATGTGGAGGATGACATCATACCGGAAGCACGTCATTTCGTTTTTGGCCCGGCCGGGTTTCAGGCGTTGTTCTACCCGACTGATGCGCGGCATCAGGTGCGGCAGGTTTTGGAAGAAAGCGGGAGCCAGGACCAATTCATTCTCGCGGCGCATGCTTTCATTCACCCGTTTACCGAATGTACCCAGTGTTTCACCGTCCCTGGCTTTGGCCAGGCAAGTGGCGGCATGGAAGGCTGTCAACAAATGTAGTGCGCGAACGTCGCCTATGAATATGCGGCCGCCGGAGCGCACCGCCTCGACGGCGCCTTCCAGAACCCGGAGCAGGTAGGCCGCGTTGGGGAAGTATTGAACAACCGAGTTCAGTATCACGGTGTCGTAAGTTCGCGGAGTTATGTCCTCGAAATCGTGCGCGGGTTTGTGGGCCAGGCTGACGCGGTTTAAGTCCAAACCGGCGTTGTCCAGGTGCCGTTCGATATGAGCCAGGGCCGAGGCTGCCGTGTCGCGCCCGTGGTAATGCTCGGCCTTCGCGGCGATACGGAAGAGCAGCAGCCCGGTGCCGCAACCCAGTTCCAGAACGCGGCCGGGAGAAGTTTCAAGCAACCGGTTCACCGTGCCGTCCATCCACCCGCGCATCTGTTCGGCGGGTATGGGCGCCCCGGTATAACTGTCATTCCAACCGCCGATGTGGAAGGTGGGATCATCGACAACGGCATCGTCCCTGTAGGCGTCGTCCCAGGCGTGAGCCCAGTCGTCAAGGGATTCATCGTCGACGTCCTCGGATGTTTCCTCGTTCAAGACCAGCCAGGCGGTGAGTTGGTTTTCGTCCGAGGCGTCGGGCACGGTGGAAACTACGGCTTGAGACACGGCCGCTTGATCCAGCAGCACGGCTTCGATCTCCGGTAATTCGATGCGGTAGCCGCGCACCTTCACCTGGTGATCGATGCGGCCCAGGAAATCGATATTGCCGTCGGGCAGGTAGCGAACCAGATCGCCGGTGCGGTAGAGCCGACCGCATTCGTTCGCCTTATCCCGGCAGAAGAGATCAGGTACGAATCGTTCCGCCGTATGTCCCGGTCGATTGCGATAGCCCCTGGCCAAACCTGATCCCCCGATGGTCAGTTCACCGGCAATACCTGTAGGTACTGGCAAGCCGTTTCGGTCGAGGATATAGACCCGGTTATTGGCGATGGGCCTTCCGATCGATTCATTACCGCCGGTCGAAGTCGGGTCTTCCACCGGGTGCGATGTGGACCAGATTGCCGTTTCGGTAGGCCCGTAAAGGTTGACCAGGGTGGTGACCCTGGGCGCCAACCAGGCGGCCAGGTCTCGCGGAAGGGCTTCCCCGCCGCACAGAGCTTTGACGGGCGCGCCCTGCCAATCGGCCGCACGTAACAGGCGCCAACTTGCGGGAGTGGCCTGCATGGCGGTGTGTCGATTCAAGAGTTCGGCCAGGCGCAGGCCGTCGTTGGCCTGATCCGGCGAGGCCAGGGTGATGGAAGCGCCGACCAACAGCGGTAGGTAGAGTTCCAGGGCGGCAATGTCGAAGGACACCGTGGTCACGGCCAAAAGGCGGTCGTCTCGATCCAATCCGGTAACCGGTCGCATGGCTCGCAAGAAATTGGCCAGGGCGCCTCGTGAAAGCTGCACGCCCTTGGGCTTGCCGGTTGAACCGGAGGTGTAGATGGTGTAGGCAAGGAGATCGGGGGACACCTTGGGCAGCGGTGCCGACTGGACATCCTCACCTTCGATTGGGAGGCCGTTTTCATCGATATACAGATCGGCGCCGCTATGGTCGGGCGCGGTCAGGCCTTTGCCCAGAATCAATAGCGGCGCTTGGGCGTCGGCCAGCATGTAGGCCAGGCGTTGCGGTGGGAAGGCGGGATCCAGCGGCACATAGGCGGCGCCCGCCCGTTGTACAGCCAGAAGGGCGATCAGCATACCGGCGTTACGCTCGGTCATCACGCCTACCAGAGTTTCGGGTCCGCATCCCTTGTGCCGTAACAGGCCGGCCAGGGCTGCCGTGCGCCTGTCCAGTTCGGCATAGGTCAGCAGAAAACCGCCGGGCCATTGCAGGGCGATGCGATCCGGGAATTGCCCCGCCGATCGGGCTATTAAGGCCGGCAGGTCTTGGAAGGGCGTCGGGTCGACGGTTTGGTTCCAGGTGACCAGCGTGCGCGCTTTTTCATCCGCCGGCATCAGCGGCAGTCGGGAGACGGGGGTTTCGGGGTCTTCGAGCAGGCCGTCCAGAAGGACGCGGAAGTGTTCGGCCCAGCGGATCATGGTTGCGGCGTCGAAGAGATCGCTGTTGTATTCGAACATACAGTCCAGGGCGCCGTCTTTTTCTTCCATGAACAGGGTCAGGTCGAACATGGCGCTGACGTGATCGATGGGTTGCGGGCTCAGTTGCAGGCCCGGCAGGTCTTGCAGGTCCATGACCACGTTTTGCAGGATGACCATGACCTGGAACAAGGGCGTGAAACCCAGGCTGCGCTCGGGCTGCACGGCGTCTACCACGCGTTCGAAGGGGGCGTCCTGGTGCGCGTAGGCATCGAGCGCGGTCGCGCGTGTGCGGTCCAGCAGTTCTCCGAAAGCGGGATCGCCGCCGAGGTCATTGCGCAGCACCAGCGTGTTGACGAAAAAGCCGATCAGCGGTTCGATCTCCTTGCGTTGACGGTTGGCGATCGGTGAACCCAGGCAGATATCCTCACTACCGGTGTAGCGCGACAGTTGCGCGGCAAAGGCGGCTTCCAGGACCATGAACAGGGTGGCGCCGCGATCATTGGCCAGGCGATGCAAGCCGGCCGTGGTTTCGGCCGGCAGCCGGAAGCGGTGCTTGTTACCCCGAAAACTCTGCACGGCGGGCCGGGGCCTGTCGGTAGGCAGTTCCAACAAGGCAGGCGCCTGCGCCAGATGCTCGCGCCACCATTCCAACGAGGCCGTTTCCGTTTCCATGACCTGGTGTTGCCAGGCGGCGTAGTCGGCGTATTGGACGGGAAGCGGCGGCAGGGGTTCGTCGGTTTTATAGCCGTGCGTCAGCTCGTGAATGATGATGCCGATGGACCAGCCGTCGCCGATGATATGGTGTTTGGCAACCAGGAAAATATGTTCCGTCTCACTCAAACGCAGCAAAGTGAACCTGGCCAGGGGGCCGTTTGCCAGGTCAAAGGGACGCTGGACCTCGGTGGTGGTTAAGCGGCGGGCGGTTTCCTCTCGCGCCTTTTTGGGTACCTGGCTCAGGTCCAGCATGCGCAAGGCCAGGCGCGGTTGGTTCTCGATCAACTGCACGGGTTGTCCGTTACGGGCAGGGAAGCGAGTGCGCAGGGTCTCGTGGCGCCGCACCGTGGTTTCCAAGGTGGTTTCCAAGCGGCCCACATCGAGCCGGCCGCGCAAGCGTAGGGCCTCGCGCATATTGTAGGTTGCGGACGGGCCCTCCAATTGATCCAGAAACCAAAGTCGTTGCTGGGCGAACGACAGGGGCAAATCGCCCTGGCGGGAAACCGGTGTGATGGGCGGTAGGGCCGGCCCGGTTTGTTCGCCGATCCGGGCGGCCAGGGCGGCGGGCGTGGGATAGGTGAAGAGGTCCTGGAGGCTGAGATCCGCGCCCAGGCGGTCGCGCAGGTGGGTTTTCACCCGGGTGGCTAACAGCGAGTCGCCGCCCAGGTCGAAGAAGTTGGCGTGGGAGCCGATATCCTCGGTCCCCAACAGTTCCGACCAAATTTGGATGACGGCGCGTTCGGTCGGGTTGAGGCGTTGAGCCTCGCGCTCGGTTTGCGGTCCCAGGTTGCTTTCGGGCAGCAGGGCGCCGCCGCCGGAGACCTGGATGTCGGGCGCCTGGATAAAGTAACGCTTGCGCTCGAAGGGGTAGGTGGGCAGGGGCACGCGGCGGCGTTTGGCGTCGCCGTGAAAAGAGCGCCAGTCGATGTCCACCCCGGCAGCCCAGGCCTTACCCAGGCTTTGCAGCAGGAAAGCGCGATCGCCCACGGGGTCGAGGGGATGGCGCATGGTGGACAGGGCGCCGGCGGCGGGCGGGCGCTCGGGATGGCGGCTGACCAGGGAACTCAGCGAGCGGCCCGGGCCGATTTCGATGAAGAGGCGTTCGTTGTCCTCGAACAGCAAAGAGAGCCCGGAATCGAAACGCACGGTTTTGGCCAGGTGATCGCGCCAGTAATTGGGATTGACGGCCCGCTCGGGGCTGATCCAAGCGCCGGTGATGTTGGAGATAAACGGCAGGCGCGGCGGCTTCAGGTCCAGGCGCGCGACGAAATCCCGGAAGGGTTCCAGAATGGGTTCCAGCAGCGGCGAGTGCGCGGCCACGTCGATGTGCAGGCGGCGGCAGGTCACGCCCATATCGGCCAGGGTGCGGTCCAAGCGGTCGACGGCTTCGGGCGTGCCGGAAACCACGCAGGATTCGGGACCGTTGATCGCCGCGGGCGCTACCTCGGCGCCCAGGTGTTCGCTGAGCATGGTTTCCGACAGCGGCACCGACAGCATGGCGCCCTTCGGCAGGGTTTCGAACAAGCGGCCGCGTTCGGCGACCAGCTTCAAGGCGTCTTCCAGGCTGAAGACTCCGGCCAGGCAGGCCGCTACATATTCGCCCAGGCTGTGGCCGATCATGGCGGCGGGTTGCACGCCCCAGTGCTGCCAGAGTTGAGCCAGGGCGTAGCTGGTGGTAAACACCGCCGGCAGCATCAGCGAGATGCGACGCAGTCCAGTTTCGGCGGCGGCTGTAGCATCCGATCCGTCGGGATAGAGCAGGTCGCGAAGGTCGCGGTTCAGGACAGGTTGCAGAATTTGGGCGCAACGGTCGACAGCCTCGCGATAAACGGGTTCCTGTTCGTAAAGCTCGCGTCCCATATTGGGATATTGCGCGCCGCCGCCCGGGAATAAAAAGACCACATCAGGCCGCCTCACTTCCGAATCGAAGGTACGCTCCGGGTCGATCAGACCGGCCGCCGCGTCGCTTGCGTCGCCGCAGACCAGGAAACGCCGGTGCGAGAAATGGGCGCGGCCTACCTGTAAGGTATAGGCGGCGTCGGCGACCGAAACCTCGGGGTGTTCCTGAAAATGATCGGCCAGGTTTTGCGCGGCCCGATCGAGGGCGGTCTCCGTTTTGGCCGAGAGCAGCAACAGGGACAGATCCGGTGGGGGCGCGGTCGGCGGCCGTTGCGGCGGCTCTTCCAAGATGACATGGGCGTTGGTGCCGCCGATGCCGAACGAGCTGACGCCGGCTCGTTTGGGCGCATCGCTTTTCGGCCAGTCCTTGTGACGGGTGTTGACGTAAAAGGGACCGAAGTCGATATCTGGGTTCGGGTCGGAGAAGTGCAGGTTGGGCGGTAGTTCGCCGTGTTTCAGGGCCAGCAGGGTTTTGATGAGCCCGGCCGCGCCGGAGGCCACGTCCAGGTGACCGAAATTGGTTTTGACGGAGCCCAGGGCCAGGCTCTCGGGCGGCAGGTTGCCGAACACGCGGCGCAGGGCGGCCAGTTCGATGGGATCGCCCACGGCGGTGCCGGTGCCGTGAGCTTCCACATACCCCAAGCTCTCGGCTTCCACTCCCGCTCGTTCCAACGCCTCCGAAATCACTTGCGCCTGGCCCTCTACCGACGGAGCGTGGAAGCTGACCTTGCTCGCGCCGTCGTTGTTGACCGCGGAACCGGCGATGACCGCGTGGATGTGGTCGCCGTCTTCCAGGGCGTCTTCCAACGGTTTCAGTACCAGGGCCGCCACGCCGCTACCGAACAAGGTACCGGCCGCTTGGGCGTCGAAGGCGCGGCAGTGACCGTCCGGCGAGGCAATCATGCCTTCGGCCCAGGCATAACCTTGAACCTGGTCCGCGCGCACGGCGGAAGCTCCGGCCAGGGCCATGTCGCAACTGCCCTCGCGCAGCATCTTACAGGCCATGTCCACGGCCGTCAGCGAAGTGGAGCACGCGGTTTGGATGTTGTAACCGGGTCCGCGCAGGTCCAGCTTATAGGCGACGCGGGTGGGCAGGAAATCCTTGTCGTTGGCGGTCATCACCTGGAAATCGTCCAGTTTCATGTTCTCGCGGTTGGGGTAGAGGTGACGGATCAGGTAGGCGTTCAGGCCCGCTCCCGCGAAGACGCCGACGGAGCCCGGATAGCGGCCCGGATCGTAACCCGCGTCCTCCAGTGCCGACCAGGCTTCCTCCAGGAACAGCCGGTGTTGGGGATCCAACAGCCGGGCTTCGTAAGGACTGTAGCCGAAGAAGGCCGCGTCGAAATACTCGGCATCGGACAGTACCGCGCCTGCCTTGACGTAGTTAGGATCGGCCAACTGGCTATCGGGCACGCCGGCGGCGCGCAGTTCTTCGTCGGTGAAGAAGGTAATCGATTCCACCCCGGCCTTCAGGTTTTCCCAGAAGGCGCGGGCATTCGCGGCGCCCGGGAAGCGACAGGACAGGCCGATCACGGCAACGGAGCCGTCGCGTTGTCGCCGTTTGCGCGTGACCGGGGCATCGGCCGCGTGGTCATGTTTCTTGTCCAGATGCAGGGCCAGGGCGCGGACAGTGGGGTGCGCGTACATCTCCACCAGCGAAATGCGGTTGCCGAACTTTTCGGTGATGCGCGCATGGACGCGCACCATGAGCAGCGAATGGCCGCCCAGTTCGAAGAAGTTCTCATCCAGGCCTACCGCGTCCAGGCCCAACGCCTCTCGCCAAACGGCGGCGACATCTTTCTGGATGCGGGTTTTGGGCGCGGCAGCGCTCGCCATTTCGCGGTGTCCGATCGAATCGTCCGACATTCGAGCCAGAGCGGCGCGGTCTACCTTGCCGGCGGTATTCAGCGGCAGGGCGTCCAGATAGGTGAAGTGAGCGGGCACCATGTATTCGGGAAGATGACTGCCGAGGAATTCGCGCAGCTTGCCCGTCAGAGCGCCGTGCGCCTCGGAACCGGCGGTCGACACGACGAAAGCATTCAGCCGGGCGCCGCCGTTTTGGCCGCGCACCATGACCACCGCCTGCGCCACTTCAGGCGACAGGGTCAGCGTATTGGCGATCTCGTCCAGTTCGATGCGGTAGCCGCGTAGCTTGACCTGCTGATCGGCCCGACCCAGGAAATGCAATTGTCCGTCAGGAGTCAGCCGCACCAGGTCGCCGGTGTTGTAGAGTCGTTGACCCGGTTGGGTGGAGAAGGGATCGGGCGTGAAGCGCGATGCGGTCAAGGCCGGTCTGCCCAGGTAACCGCGCGTAACGCCCGCGCCGCCGATGACCAGTTGACCCGCGATACCGCAGGGTTGCGGCCGGTCTTGTCGATCCAGCACATAGGTCGTGGTATTGGCGATCGGTTTGCCGATGGTCACGCCGCTCACATCGACACGGTCGAAGGTAGACCAGATGGTGGTTTCCGTGGGGCCGTACATATTGTAAATGCGGGCGTCGGTCAGGGCGTGCAGACGATGGACCAGGGCGTCAGGCAAGGCCTCGCCGCCCATCAGGATCTTGCGGAAACCGTGCATCGCCTCGCGGCCCTCTTCCGAGGCCAGTAATAGTTGGACGGTAGACGGCGTCCCCTGCAAGTGGGTCGGCTTATGCCGGGCGGTCATGGCAGGGAAGCTGTAATCGGCGGTTTGGGCGTCAAGGCCTGTATTGGCCAGGTCTTTCAGTTTCACCAGTTGATGAAGACCGTCCAACGCCTCCCGGCGGGGGACGCCGAAGTCCACCAGGGCCGAGATTTCGTCCACGTCCGCGCCTTTGATCTTGTCGACCAGTTGCAGGCAGGTTTCAGGGGTGCCGAACAGGGTGCTCGTGCCGTAAAAGCGGTCGAAGGCGTGGTCCAGCAGCATGTCGCTCGTCTTCTCGTCCAGACCGCCGGAAATGTCGATGCCCAAGCCGGAAGCCAGACCGCGCATCAGGCCGAAAGAGCTTTTCAGATAGGCGCGGAAGGGCGCCTCGGCAACGCGGCGGGCGACGTCGGGGTCTTCGGCCAGATAGGTGTGTAACATCAGGGTGACATGACCGCGATCCCGATGTCCCGCCTCGCGCCTTGCCCGGCGGTAGGCTTTGATCTTGGTCGCCAGTTCGGTCAGGTCTTGACCCAATAAGTGTGTCAACAGGTTGGCGCCCATGCGACCGGCATCGCGGAAGGTCTCGATATTGCCGGCGGCGGTCACCCAAACCGGCAGTTCACCCTGAACCGGTCGGGGTCTCAGTTTGACCGAGACGGCTTGCCCCGCACCGCCCTCCATGGTGACCTCTTCGCCGCGCCATAACGAGCGCACGGTTTCGATGCCCTGGATCATGACCTCGTGGCGCTGGGTGTAGTTGCCCGGGTTGAAGACGAAGTCGTCGGCGTGCCAGCCGGAAGCGAAGGCCACACCCACGCGGCCCTTGGACAGGTTGTCCACCAGCGACCATTCCTCCGCGATGCGCACGGGGCTGTGCAGCGGCAGCACCACGCTGCCGGCGCGGATGGAGAGGTTGTCGGTGATGCCGGCCAGCATGGCGCCGGTGACGGAAGGGTTCGGATACAGGCCGCCGAAGGCGTGGAAATGGCGCTCCGGCGTCCAGATCGCCTGGAAGCCGTTGCGGTCGGCAAATCGGGCCCCCTCGGTAAGCAGGCGGTAGGGATCGTCGTCGGTATTGTCGGCGTCGTTGGCGAAGTAAAACAGGCTGAAGGCCACGGAGCGTTGCCCATGTTCCGGACGGGCCGCACTGAAGAAGCCGCCCTCGCGGGTCCGGCCCTGGATGATGGTGGTGAATCCGCGTGTCAGCGTCCAGGCCAACTCCAGCACCGAAATGTCGAAAGTGGCGTTGGTCAAGGCCAGCCAGGTGCCGGGCGCGTCGCCGTCGGGCTCGTCCAGGGCCCGGTCCATGGCGGTGAAGAAGTTGACCGCGTTGCGATGGGTAACCACCACGCCCTTGGGTTTGCCGGTAGAACCCGAGGTATAGATCACGTAGGCCGGATCTTGGGTCTCGGCCTGAACCGGCAACTCTTCCTCGGCAAGGTCATCGGCTTGAATCACGGCGAAGTCTCCCGCCGGGAGTTTGTCGGCGGTATCGGCGCCGACCAGGACCAGGTGCGGCCGGGCGTCCTCGAGAATATGATTCAGACGGGCTTGCGGATAAGACGGGTCCAAGGGCAGCCAGGCGCCGCCCGCTCGGGAGACGGCGGCCATGGCGACGACCAGATCGAGGGAGCGTTCCAGGAAGAGCGCCGCGGTAATACCCGAGCTCACACCGTGTGCGGCCAGGGTGCGTGCAAGACGGCTGACGCGTCGCAACAGTTCGCGGTAGGACAGTTCCCGGTCTTGAAAGACCAGGGCGGTACGTTCGGGCGAACGCTCGGCTTGTTCTGCCAGGAGCCGGGGAATGGTTGCTTGTTCCGGGAAGGGGGTTTGTGTGTCGTTCCAGACGGTCAGCAGGCGGTTCAGGGTTTCCCGGTCCATCATGGGCAGTTGCCCGACGAGTTGTTCAGGGTCGCTTACAATCTCCCTGGCCAGATGAATCAGATGGTCGCACCAACGGGCGACAGTTTCCCGATCGAACAATTCCGTGTTGTACTCGAAAAGACCGCGAATGCATTCACCGTCACGCGCAATAAACAGCGTTAGGTCCAATTGGGCCACGGCGCGTTCTACCGCGTGCGAGCGCACGGTCATGTCGTTCATCACCATTTCAACGCCGGGTTGACCCAGGGCGACGGCGCCGGCGGGTCCCTTGTCGGGAACCTGGACGAACATCACCTGGAATAAGGGCGAGCGGCTGGGGTCGTGTTCCGGGTGCAGGCGCTCCACCAGTCTTTGGAAGGGGTATCTTGCGTGGGCCAGTGCCTTGCGCAATTGGCGACTGCCGGTTCGGGCGAACTCGTGAAAACCGGGATTGCCGCCGAGATCGGCGCGCAACACCATGGGATTGACGAAATAACCGACCAATCGATTGAACTCGCGGCGGTTCCTGCCCAGTACCGGGGCGCCCAGAACGATGTTGTCCAAGCCGGTGATACGGTGAAGGAAGACGCGAAACAGGGAAAGCAACAAGGCAAAAGGAGTGATGCCCCAATGCGCGGCCAGGGCGTCCAAACCCTCGGAGCCGGCGGCGTCTATGGCGAAAGCGTACGTGGAGCCGTCGGGTGTCAATACGGCCGGCCTGGGTCGGTCGGTGGGAAGGTTCAGCGCGGCGGGCGCGCCCTTCAATTGGTCACACCACCAGTTCGCATCACGCTCGGCCTTGGACGAGGCCAGGTATTCCATTTGGGCCGACACGTGGGCGGCGTAATCCGCCCGGTGAGGCTCCAGGTCTTCACCGCGGTAACGTTGCCATAATTCTTCCCAGAGCACGTGCAGTGAGCGGTAATCACAAGCCAGGTGATGGGCGGCGATCAGGAGTACGAAATTCGCGGGCCCCCGCTGAACCAGGCGGGCGCGGCAGTTGATGCCCTCCTCAACCTTGAAGGGGCGTTCCGCCTCGCGGGTCAGATAGGTCTTCAGCCGTTCATCGCTCCAAGCTGAGCCGTCCACTGAATGAAATGCATCCCGCCCGCCGGGACCGGCCTGTTGCCGAACCTGTTCTCCCTCCTCGAAGAACCGGAAGCGCAGAGCGGGATGACGGTCCACCAGATAGGCAAATGCCTCGGCTACCCGGCCGGTATCCAGACCGGCGTGAATCTCGGCGGCAAAAGCCAGGATATAGGTGGAGGCGTTGGGGTGGAGGCGGTGGAGAAACCACAACGCCCTCTGGTTGGGCGTTAATGGAAAGGCCTCTCCAGTATCGACGAAGGGGTCGACGCCGCGGGTGATAACGGACATAACAACATACTCCTGGGCGCAATAACTAAACGCCGTACCGACGCACGTTCCTGCTCAAACGTCGGCGGCGCGGGCATATGTAAAAAGGGGGAGAGAGGTAGTGACAAGGTTATGGAGGGGCGACCATCCTCCGTCTTCCTAAGGCATGAGATAGACTCCTTGAAAGGTAGAAAGCGGCAATTCTAACGAATCAAGTCATGGAATGTAACATTAACCGGGTCACAACATCTCCGCCCTGGCGGGCGGCAGCCTCGCGGGAAGATCCCAATTGAGGTTCTATCTATAGGTTAACGGTTGAGACAGAAAATGGTTTTCCGCCGATTGCGTAAAAACGAAGAAAACGCAATCCCGACAAGTAGCGTGAAGATACAACCCCAAGCCCGGTCGGGTCAAGGAGCATATCGACAGAAGTGACATTCCCCATGTAACGATTCAGGGGTTATCAGGTTCGCGCCGGGGGTTCCGAATCGTTACAAGAGTAGCGTGAAAAAGCCCGGACACGGAACGGTCCAAACAGGGACTCGTCAAAGTCGGTCGCCATTTTCTCTCGGGAAGACATGATCAGCCGGTATCCGATACTCAATTGTTCCCGGGAACAACCGAGATTCATGTTTTAGAAACTTTTTTGTTACCAGGAATAACAAAGTATTTTGGCAACTTCTCAATAAGCTCGGGCAGGGTAATGGAAAAGTGCCGGATATTGAACCACCAGGCGGCCGGGGCGACAGCAAATTTTCCGCCGGTTTTTGAAGGGCGGCCCGGGCATCGGGTACTTTGCGAGAGAATTTTGATAGGCGGCCGGGGCGACAGCAAATTTTCCGCCGGTTTTTGAAGGGCGGCCCGGACACCGGGTACTTCGCGAGAGAATTTTGATAGGCGGCC
>JAAUYB010050458.1_pt1 | contig 12576 bp, 11 predicted proteins | sample 7278071 | NCBI WGS metagenome assembly JAAUYB01 (sample SAMN14350121, study PRJNA611818) | marine sediment metagenome | isolation source: surface marine sediment (1.8m) | place: French Polynesia: Moorea | collected 2018-08
CCTGATCCGTGACCTGCTCCACGAGGTGCGAGGTCCCCGATGAGCGCCGCCGCGGTGGGGATTCTGGGCATCGGCCTGCTGCTGGCCGTCTTGTTTCTACTGGGCATGCCCGTGGGGGTGGCCATGGCGATGGTGGGCTTTGCCGGTTTCTGTTATCTGGTGAGTTTCAAGGCCGGCCTGCACATGCTGGGGTCGGTGGTCTGGGAAACCTTTTCCAAATACGGCCTCACCGTGATTCCCCTGTTCATCTTCATGGGGCAGGTGGCTTTTTATTCCGGCGTCAACGCCAAACTCTACAATGCGGCCTATCGGTGGGTCGGTCACATTCGCGGCGGCATTGCCATGGCCACGGTCATGGCCTGCTCGGCCTTTTCCGCCATCTGCGGGTCCAACGCCGCCACGGCGGCCACCATGACCACGGTGGCCCTGCCGCAGATGCGTAAATTCAACTACCATGCCAAGCTCAGCACCGGTGCCATTGCCTGCGGTTCGACCCTGGGGGTCGTGATCCCGCCCAGTGTGGTGCTGATCGTCATCGGGCTTTCCACGGAGCAGTCCATTGCCCGGCTGTTCTACGGGGCCGTTGGTGCCGGCATCCTGCTGACCGTGCTGCTGCTCTTGTCGGTGGTCGTGGTCTGCCGCCGGCACCCCCAATGGGGGCCGGTGGGGCCCCGCACCGCCTGGCGGGAGCGCATCCGGTCCCTGGCCGGTGCGCTCGAAATGGTGATTCTCTTCCTGCTGGTCATGCTGGGTCTTTTTTTCGGCGTGTTCACCCCCACCGAAGCCGGCGCGGCCGGATCCTTTCTGGCATTGTTGATCGCCGTGGTCCAACGTCGCCTGTCATTCAAAGGTTTTCTCTCCTCGATCACCGATACCCTGAAGATCTCCTGCATGGTCATCGTGATCGTGACCGGCGCCCTGATCTTCGGGCGCTTTCTGGCGGTGACCCGGATCCCCTTTGAAATCGCGACCTGGGTGGCGGAATTGGCCATTCCCCGGATGGGCGTCATGGCGATCATTTTCATCATCTACATCATCGGCGGGGCAGTGATGGACGCCCTGGCCCTTTTGCTGATCACCATTCCGATTTTCTTCCCGGTGGCCTCCGAGCTGGGCTATGACCCCGTCTGGTTCGGGGTGACGATCACGGTGGTCACCACCCTGGGCGCCGTGACGCCGCCGGTGGGGGCGACGACCTACGTGGTTGGCGGCATGGCGGGCGATGTGCCCCTGGAGGATGTTTTCAAAGGGGTGACTTACTTTCTGCCGGCCTATATTCTGTGCATCATCGTGCTGATGCTGGTACCGGAAATCGTGACGTTCTTGCCGGCCTTCATGCGTTAGGCCAAGAAGATCTCCGTGGTAGGAAACGGCAGCGGCAAGCATCCGGGGTTTCCGTCGAAAAGCAAAAGTTTGATCAGTGCTCATCCAGAAATGGTAGATTTTGGTTGCCGAAAGATGCCTGTTATGGATGGGTCTAAAATAAGCCTTGATCAGGATGGATAGTCCTGGTATGGGCATCGCTAAGATACCCGGAGCGTATTCCCCTGTGAGCGAAACCGCTAACCGCTCACGCATGCGCTCCGGGTTTTTTTATGGACCGTAAACGTTGCGGGTTAGCCGCCGATGGAATTCATCTGGGAATCCACCGCGGGGCCGCAGGCGTCTCCCAGGCGGTGGGTCAAGGGCTTGGACCGGGCGGCCCGGGCGAACATGGCGGCCAGTTCGCGGTCATCGGCACCGCGGCGCATGAGCTGCTTGATGTCGAGTTCACGGTCCGACAACAGGCAGGGCCTGAGCATTCCGCTGGCCGTCAACCGCAGACGGTTGCACTCGCCGCAGAAGTGATGGCTGCGGGGGCTGATGAAGCCGAGTTCACCGATCGCGCCGGGAAAGCGGTATCGTTCGGCCGGTCCGTCCTGGGGGTGCCGCGCCATGGGTTCCAGCATGCCCCGGCTGTCGATTCGCCGGCGAACGTCGTCATTGGAGATAAAGGGGTCATGATCCAGGCGTGGATTGCCCATGGGCATGTACTCGATGAAACGGATTTGAAACGGCCGCTGTCGGGTTAGATCGGCAATGGCCCCGAATTCGTCGTCATTGATGCCCTGCATGGCCACGACATTGATTTTAAGAGGGGCAAAGCCCAGGTCGACGGCGCGCTCGATGTTGCGCCAGACCTGCTCGAAACAGTCCTGGCCGGTGAGACGCGCATAGCGCTGCCGGTTGAGCGTGTCCAGGCTGATATTGAGCCGGCGGATACCCGCGGCGTGCAGGTCTTCCAGAAAAGGGCCCACGAGAACCGCATTGGTGGTCAGGGTGACTTCCTCGATACCGGCGATGTTGCCCAGTTGATGCAAGAAAGGCATCAATCCCTTGCGCACCAGCGGCTCGCCCCCGGTGACCCGAATCTTGTCGATTCCCATAGCAACCCCGACACGCACCAGGCGCAGAATTTCTTCGTAGCGCAGGATGTCGGTGTGTGCCAGCTGCGGTACGGTTTCCCGCGGCACGCAATAGATGCAGCGCAGATTGCAGCGATCGGTCACGGAAATGCGCAGATAGTTGAGTTGGCGGCGATGGCTGTCTTCAAGCCGATTGGCGGTCACGTGGGTCCCCAAATTGATCTCAATCCCCCATCCCCGGTTTGGTGGGTCCGGAATAATAGGATTCACTCCAATTCCAGCGCAGAGGGTGTATTCGTTTCTACTAAGTCATCCGGTGCGGGAGTGCAAGGGTCAGCCCGTTTTTTGCGCGCTGGCGCCGAATTTGGATTGATATTCGGCCAGTTCGCAGATGGGCGGCCGTTCGACCCCGACCATTTTGAGGACATCGGGCCGGAGTTCGTCCTTGACGAGCTGGTACTGGATGATCTGGTCGAAGATATCCTTCTTGAATTCGACGATCCCCAGTTTCTGCAGGCGATTGAGAAACGTTTTCATAACCACGAAGGACATGCGGCCCAGCGCTTTGGTGTCCTGGTTGCGATGCACGCGTTTTTCAAGATCGACCTGGGCGATGACATCCAGGCCCCACTGTTCGCAAATATCGAGGATCATGCTGGTTTCGACCCCGTAACCGATAGGGAAGGGAATGCGTTCGAATATTTCGCGATAGCCGGCGTATTCACCGGATAAAGGCTGCAGGATCTGGGTCAGCTCCGGGAAGAAGAGCGAGAACATGGGCCGGATGACGAGCTCGGTCACACGGCCCCCGCCGGTGGGGCGGACCTTGCTCTTGCCGAAGGCAATCGGCCGGTCATAGAAGGCTTTGGTGTATTTGATCCGGTCGTTGAGGAGCAGCGGACCCAGCAGACCGTAGGCAAAACGGTGGTGGATGTTTTTGATGTCCGCATCCAGATAGATGATGATATCACCCTCGCAGATATAGAGGCCTTTCCACAGATTTTCCCCCTTGCCCTTGAATTTTTCATGATTCGGCAGGATATCGTCGGCCCGATAGACCTTGGCATCGAAGGATTCGGCGATTTTAACCGTATCGTCGGTGGAGCCCGAATCGATCACCACGATCTCGTCCAGCAGGGGATAGCGGGTCATCAACTCCGACTTCATGATGACGATTTCCTTGCCGATGGTTTTTTCTTCGTTGAGGGTGGGCAGGCACAGCGATATGGTGAGTTTTTTCTTGTGCTTTTCATCCACCAGACAGTCGATATTGCTGAATTGACTGTAGTGAAAGGTGTTGCTTTTCAGCCAGTTGTTATTCATCGCACACCCCGCTGTCGATGGCTTGAATGGTACCGATCACCTGGGCAATGCCCTTGAACATCGGTTCGATTTCCATCTTGGAATTCGGTTGATGATAGTTCTCGCCGCGTGTGAGCCCCAGGGTCACCGCCGGAATTTTTTTAGAAAGAAAGATCGACAACTCGGATTCACTGGGCTCGCCGACGATTGGAATGTCGAGACGGCGCATGACCTCCCCGGTCGCTTTGACCAGGGGGTGGTTGTATTTGAGCCGCGCCGCCGACACGTTGCTGATGGTGTTGAGCTCCATGGCCACGCCGAATTCGTGGCCGATGCCGGTGACAATATCCTTGATATCATGGAAAAGCGCCTTGACCATCCGGTCGGCATCACTCTGGATTTCAAGACCCAGGGTGGCTTCGTAGGCGATCATGCCGTGTTTATGGCCGCCTTCGATCTTGCCGATGATGACCCGGCTGCGGGGCTTTTGCGGCAGTCGGATTTCCAGGATCTGGTTGATGACTTCGTGCAGGACCAGAATGGCGTTGGGCCGGAAACGGTGCTCCAGGCCCCCCTGCTCGCTGATTTTGCATTTGATTTCACAGCGCGTCATGCCGTCGGAATAATAGTTGAGCCGTCCCAGTTCCCCTCCTTCGATACAAATGGCCGCGCGGATTTTGGAGGGCCAGGTTTTTACCAGGTGACGGATGCCCCGCAGATTGCCCCTGCCGAGGGATTGGATGACCCCGGCCAGGATGATATCGGAGTCAAATTGCAGACCAAGGTGTTTGAAGATTATCGGCAGGGTTGCAATCGCGCCGACCCCCACGGAATTGTCCAGCACCCCGGGGCCCTGGATCATGTTTTCGGTGAGAATGAAATTGTGATCCAGATCCTTCTTGAAGGCCGTGTCCAGATGGGCCACGACGATAATCGGGTCGCGATTGCTGTCGCGGCCGCGGATGATGCCGATGGGGTTCTGGTAACCGTCGGTGGTGCATTCGTCCACTTCCGATTCCACCAGACGGTCCAGAAACTTAATGGCACGCTTTTTTTCGTGAAAAGTGGGGGCCGGAATCTGCCCCAGGAACACAATATTGGCGATGATCGTTTCCCTGATCGCGTGCAGCTTATCGGGGCAGGCGCCCAATTGGTCGAGATAGGCGGTCATGACGGCTCCTGTTCACGGGTATGCGAGAAGATAGCGGCCAACGCGCGCGTGGTCGTGGTGGCAGGGCAGGATGTTCAGGCTCGGAAGTTCGGCTTGCGGCGCTTGGCGGCCGGTTATGACATCTATCCTGAAAGCGTAATGAAGTTCAGGTGGTTAGGGGTTTGCGCGACGCCTCGAAGATGGGATTCGCGGCCACGCCATCCAAGGGCGTCCGGATCATCGACCAGATACCGGATGCAGACTTCGTAATTAAAGAAGAATAGCGCATCTTACGGCACGGGGTCAATGCCTCGGCCGATCCAACCGCGTGGGCTTCGCTCGATCAGGCGCTGCGCGGCGACGTACTGGCCTACGATCCGCTGCGGGCATACAGCATCTGAATGGCCTGGCAGAGACCGGGAATGGTGTATTCAACGGCGGTGATATCCACCGGCATGCCCAGGGATTCGGCTGTCTCGCTGGTCACGGGGCCGATGCTGGCAACACGCACCTGGGCCATGAGCTGATCGACTTCGGCATCCGGCAGCATCGATCGGAAATTGCGGGCTGTCGACGAACTCGTGAAGGTGACCAGATCCACCCGGCCGTTGCGCAGGTCGTCCACGAGGCGCTCGGCGCCATCGGTAACTTGGCGGGCCCTATAGATGACCACCTCGTCCACCTCGGCGCCCAGCTTGCCCAGCTCGACGGGCAGCACGGCGCGGGCGTCGGCGGCCCGCGGCAGCAGCACCCGCCGGCCGGTCATGGTCTCGTTGCGGAAGGCGGCCACCACGGATTCGGCCCGGTAGCTCTCCGGCATGATGTCGCTGCGCAAACCGAAGCCCCGCAGGCGCTCGGCGGTCACCGGCCCGATGACGGCCGTGCGCATGTGATGCAGGGCCCGGACGTCGTCGCCCCGCGCAAACAGGCGCTGGAAGAAGTACTTAACGCCGTTGACACTGGTAAATACCAGCCAGTCGTAGTCTTTGAGACGATCGAGGGCGCGATCCAGAGGGGCCGTGTCCGCTTCGGCCTCCACCTGGATGGTGGGGTATTCCAGGCAGTTGGCCCCCAGCTCCGAGAGTTGCGCCACCAGATCGCTGGCCTGGGCGCGGGCCCGGGTGACCACGATGTTGCGGCCCAAAAGCGGGCGATCCTCGAACCACCGCAGGCGTTCGCGCAGTTCGACCACCCGGCCCACCACGATGATGGCCGGGGCCTTGATACCGGCTTCGCGGGCGATACCGACAATCGTGGACAGGGTCCCGGTGACCGTGCGCTGGCGATTGGTGGTGCCCCAGCGGACCAGGGCTACGGGTGTGTCGGTGGCCATGCCGTGGGATATGAGCTTGGCGGTAATATGGGGCAGGTTTTTAACTCCCATGAAGAACACGATGGTACCGATGCCGGCGGCCAGGGCCGCCCAGTTGATCTGCGAGCTTTCTTTGGTGGGGTCTTCATGACCGGTCACGAAGGCCAGGGTCGAGGTGTAGTCGCGGTGGGTCAGCGGAATTCCGGCATAAGCCGGTGCCGCCACGGCCGAGGTGACCCCCGGCACCACTTCATAGGCAATCCCCGCCGCGATCAGTTCTTCGGCCTCTTCACCGCCGCGCCCGTAGATGAAAGGATCGCCGCCCTTGAGACGCGCCACCACCAGACCCTGGGCGGCTTTCTCCACAATCAGGCGATTGATGCCCTCCTGGGACAGGGTGTGGTCGCCGCCCTTCTTGCCGACATAGATCATCTCGGTGTCGGGTGAGGCATGGGCCAGCAGCGCCGGTGCGGCCAGATAATCGTAGACCACCACGTCGGCCTGCCGGATACAGGCCTGGCCTTTGAGCGTCAAGAGACCCGGATCGCCCGGGCCGGCGCCCACCAGATAGACTTTTCCTTTTTTCATGACGAAAGTTCCGTTTGCAGGCGGTCGAGAACGGCGCGGGCCCCCTGGTCCAACAGCAGATCGGCCAGCCGCCGGCCGATGGCGGCGGCATCCGCGGCAGGCCCCGTTTGGGTTTCCCGATAGACCGTCTGTCCGGTGAGATCGGACACCAGACCACAGATGGTCAACTGCTCTTTTTCCAGGGTCGCATGCCCCGCAATGGGCACCTGGCAGCCGCCCTCCAGGCGGTGCAGGAAGGCCCGCTCGGCCGTGACGGCCCGCCGCGTGCCTTCATCTTCGAGGGGTGCCACCAGCGGCGCAATTTGCGGGTCCGCCGCCCGTGTTTCCACGCACAGGGCCCCCTGACCAACGGCCGGCAGCATGATTTCCGGCGCCAAGCGCTGGGTGATCCGCTCCTCCAGCCCCAGACGCCGAATTCCCGCGCCGGCCAGCACGATGGCGTCCATCTGTCCCTCGTCGAGTTTGCGCAGGCGGGTGTCGAGGTTGCCCCGCAGGGGAACGATGGCCAGGTCCGGCCGGGCCCGCAGCAACTGGGAGGCGCGCCGCAGGCTGCTGGTGCCGATCCGGGCGCCCCGGGGCAGGGCCTCCAGCGCGTGCCCCTCACGGGCGATCAGGGCGTCCACCGGGGTTTCCCGCGGCGGCACGGCCCCGATGCAGAGCCCATCGGGAATTTCGGCGGGCATGTCCTTCATGCTGTGAACGGCCAGATCGATGCGGCCTTCCAGCAGGGCTTCTTCGATCTCCTTGACGAACAGCCCCTTGCCGCCCACTTTGGCCAACGGCACATCCAGGATCTTGTCGCCCTTGGTTTTGATGATCGTCAATTCGACCGTCAGCGGCGGGTGGAGGGCCTCCAGACGGGACTTGACCCATTCGGCCTGCCACAGGGCCAGCTTGCTGCCACGGGTGCCGATGCGGATGGGCGACGTCATCCGTGCCCGCATCCGGCGCAGTTCGATGTCGTCGTGCAGCCGCTGCAGGACGAGGCCGAGGCCGACGATTTGATCGTCTCACCGCCGCCGTCTTTGCTGTAAAATCCGCAAACCGACATCAGCCGGCAAACCTTCTTGCTAGCGCAGGATTGGCATGCGGGGTCGGGATCGCCCAGGACGAGATACTCGAAGCTATGGCCGCAATCCTGGCATTCGTATTCGTAAATCGGCATGGATAAAGCTCCTTTTTTGCGCCTAATGGTTCAAGGGGGCCTTTAATTACACATCTTGGTCGGCTTTGGCAAGGGATAGGCCCTCGATTCCCGGGTTGCGATATCAGCGCGGTTCGGTTGCCGGGACCTGCTGGGGAAACAACTTGTGTTCCACCAGTTGGCAGAGAATGTGCCCCAGGGTAAGATGGGCTTCCTGAATGCGGGCCGTGACTGCCGACGGTACGGTCAGCAGCAGGTCGCTTTGCTCCCTTAACCGCCCCCCGCGGCCGGACATGCCCAAACAGTGCATGTCCCTCTCCCGCGCCGTGTGCAGGGCCGCCAGAATGTTGGCCGAACGGCCGCTCGTGCTCAGACCCCAGGCCACATCCCCCGGTCGGCCTAATGCTTCCACCTGTTTGGCGAAAATGCGCTCGAAGCTTTCGTCATTGCCGATACTGGTGATGATCGAGCTGTCGGTGGTCAGGGAAATGGCCGGCAGGGGTTGGCGTTCGAACTGAAAACGGTTGACAAATTCCGCGGCCAGATGCTGGGCATCGGCGGCACTGCCGCCATTGCCGAAAATCAGAATCTTATGGCCGGATGCAATGGCGGTGACCAGCATATCGGCGGCGGCCATCAGTTTGTCGTGCTGGCCGGTGACGGCCTCACGCGTGACGCGCAAGCTCTCCGTCAGAATCGAATCGATAAGGGTTTCCATCTCAGGAGGCTTTCTCGATCAGGCGCTCTTCCACGGATACGATCAGGCTGCGGGCCTCCTCGCCGAGGGTCTCGGCTTTTTTGAGGGCCTGCAGGGCTTCCTCCAACCGGCCGGTTTTAACCAGCAGACGGCCCAGACGCAGAAAGGCCCGGCCGTTGTCGGGGGCGATATCAACGCTCTGGCGGCAGAAGGAAAGGGCGATATCGATGTTTTCACTGCGCAATTCGTAGCAGCGTGCCAGGCCCGAGAGGGCGGCCGCATCGTTGGGGTTGGTGCGCAGGGCCGTTTTATAGGGTGCGATGGCCTGATCCGTCAGGCGCTGGGCCAGCAGGACGTCACCCAGCATACGCTGCACCTGGGCCGATTCCGGCCGCAAGGCGGCGGCCTGCCGGATATAGCCCTGGGCCTTTTCGGGTTGATCGATTTCCAGCAGACAGCGTCCGATCTGCAGATTGAGCTCGAAAACATCCCGGCCCTGGGGGGCTGCCTGGAGCCACAGCTCGAGGGCCGTGCGTTTATCGTCCTGCAGCAGATGAACCAGCCCGGCGTTGTAAAGCGCCAGCACTTCGTGCGGATCGATCTTGGCGGCGGCGTTGAAGGCCGTCAGGGCTTTCTTGAATTCCTGGCGGACTCCGAAACAGACCCCCAGGCTGTTCAGAACGTTGACATTGCGACGGTCCAACCGCAGGGCGTTGCGGTAGTCGGCCATCGCGGCCGGGATGTCACCGGCGTCATAATGGCAGTCGCCGCTGATGTTCAGGGTCACGGCGTCGAAACAGGCCCGGCTGCCCGGACCAAAGAAGGCGGCATGCACCAGGGCTTTGGCCGCATTGTCGATCACTTCGGCCGGGCCGAATTTAAGGCAGGGATGGGCGGCGATGCCGATCGTCAGGGCGTGTCCGTCGAGGGCCGTCAGGCGGGCCTGGATTTTGCGGGCCACGGCCACGCCCGAGGCTTGATCGCGTCCGGGCAGTATACAGCTGAGGGTGTCGGCGTTCAACAGCCCCCAATAGGCCTTCTCCTCCTTGGCAACCGCTTCAACGGCCCGGGCCGCCTTGAGACGACAGCGCGCCATCTGGGCGGGGGACAGATCCGGTGTTTGCCCGGTGGCGTTGTCCAGTCGCAGAGCCAGTGCGCTGAATTGGGCCGTATCCTTCAGGTGTTCGGTGGCGGCGCTGATAAAAGCTGAGCCGATTTGCGCATCGGGGAATTCCTGCCGCAGCGGGTCATCCGGCGGGGTGTCGCTGACGGCCGTCGCCGACGGAGCACGGCTGTCCCGTGGACACGCGGCGCGGGTTTTCGACAGCAGGAAGGGTTGGTCGGCCGACGGGCGACCGGTATTTGCGGACACGGCGTTGGTCATTGCGGCTCCTTTTCCAGCAGGTTGCGAAAGGCGGCTTCGATAGGGCTCAATTCGTCTTCCTGTACGGTTCGCAGATCCAACACGAAACGATCGTTCTCGATGCGACCGATGATCGGCGTGGGTTGGCCGCGCATGAAGCGCTCGATTTCCCGGGCACGCCAGTTGGCATGCTGAACCTGGAGACAACGGCTGGGAATTTCCAGCAGGGGCAGGGCCCCGCCGCCGGCGCGGGCCACGGTCGCGGCCGATGTGATCGCGAGTCCGCGGCCAGCCAATGTTTCCAGGCGTGCCGCCAGACGTTCGGCCCGTGCGGTGGTGGCGGCCAGGGGTTCGGTCAGCATGCGCAGGGTCGGAATCGTTTCCACGGCCCGGGTCTCGTCGCGATAAAGCCTCAGGGTGCTTTCAAACGCGGTCAACGTCATTTTATCGATCCGCAGGGCGCGCGTCAGAGGATTGGCCTTGAGGCGCTCGATCCATTTTTTACGCCCCACCAGAATGCCGGCCTGGGGCCCCCCCAGGAGCTTGTCCCCGCTGAAGGTGACGATGTCCGCACCGGTGCGTACCGAGGCCTGAACGGTGGGTTCCGCAAACAGGCCGTAGCGGCTGAAATCGATAAAGGTACCGCTGCCCAGATCCTCCACCACCGGCAGTTGATGCTCACGGCCCAGGGCCACGAGTTCGTCCAGGCCGACCGCCTTGGTGAAACCGCTGATGCTGAAGTTGCTCTGGTGGACTTTCAGGAGCATGGCCGTCTGGTCGCCGATGGCCCCTGCATAGTCCCGGCGATGGGTGCGGTTGGTGGTGCCGACCTCCCGCAGACGGGCACCGCTCTTGGCCATGATGTCCGGCACGCGAAACGACCCCCCGATTTCCACCAGCTCGCCGCGCGAAACGATGACCTCCCGATCCCGGGCCAGGGTGTCCAGGGTGAGCAGGACGGCGGCGGCGCAGTTGTTGACCACCAGCCCGGCCTCGGCCCCCGTGACCTCACATAAAAGTTCAGCGACGGCGTCGTAGCGCGAACCCCGCTTCCCGGTTTCAAGATTGTACTCCAGGTTGGAGTAATGGCAGGCAATGGCCTGCAATTGGGGCATCGCCTCCTCAGCCAGGCGCGAGCGCCCCAGGTTGGTATGGACCACCACCCCGGTGGCATTGATCGTGCGGCGCAGGTTGGGCTGCATGGCCCGGTTGGCCCGGTTGACGGCCCGACGCGCCACTTGGGAGGCTTCCATCTCGGATTGATCCAGCGGACCCTGGCCATCCTGGATGCGTGTCCGCAGTGCTGCGAGGGTTTCCTGAATCGAACGCACCAGTATCTTGCGCGGAAAATCCTGTACGGCGGGCGACGGCTCCAGGAGGCTGAGCACGCGATCGACAGCGGGCAACTGGCGCAGTTGACGGGCCTTGGCGGCATTATCCTCGGGCATGACGGCTCGTTTCGCTAAGCGTGGACGTGTGGTCACTATCAAACTTTACTTCCTATCATTTTGAAGCTAAGTAATTCAATCGCAAATTAAAGCCCGCCCCGGGCTTTTCCAGGTGCCCGGTTTCGGGCACCCTTTCGGCCCTGGCGGTCGGCGCCGTGACCCTCGTTATCACCACCTGGCGGATTCCGGGTCATCCGCCGCAACTTTATGTCATGGGAGATCGCGATGCGCAGCCCCTCAGACTACATCATCTTTCCATTGGACGTCGCATCGCGGGACGAGGCTAAGGAACTGGTCGGCCTGCTCGCGGGGCATGTGGGGATGTTCAAGATCGGTCTAGAGCTCTTTATCCGCAGTGGTCCGGATCTGATCGCCTGGATTCGCTCCGCGTACGGCACCGCTGTCTTTCTGGACTTGAAGCTCCACGACATCCCCGCGACGGTGGAGCGGGCCATGCGGGGCGTGAGCGATCTGGGTGTGGCCCTGGCGACCGTCCATTGCGGCGAATCACCCCAAATGCTGAAGGCGGCCGTGGCCGGCGCGGGGCCGACTGGGGTGCTCGGTGTTACCGTTCTGACCAGTGTCGCCATCGAGGATCTGCGTCAGTCGGGTCTGGTGGCCGATGACGACCAGGGCTTGGATAAACTGGTGCTGCACCGGGCGCAAATGGCCCGGGATGCCGGTTGTGCGGGGGTCGTGTGCTCGGCGCAGGAAGCAGGGATGATCAAGGCGCGCTGGGGGGCAGCCTTGCTGGCCGTAACCCCCGGCATTCGGCCGGCCTGGGAGGGTGTTGGCCACCAGGACCAGAAGCGCGTGGTCACGCCGGCGGAGGCCATCCGTCAGGGATCCGACTATCTGGTCATCGGTCGCCCCATCCGGGATGCCGCCCGCCCGGTCGATGCCGCCCGCCGCGCTGCGGATGAAATCGGTGCCGCGCTCGCTGGCGAGCCGTTTGCAGAAGATGGCTGAAAAGCTGTTGAAAAACGTCATGAGCGCAGGCCAGACAAGGCAAAATTCGACGAAACAGCGCAGTTTATCCGGAATAAATGAGCATTTTGAGGAGGATTTTAACACCGTATGGCCAAGCGCAATAGTTTTTCAACAGACTGTTAGAGATAGCGCTCCTTGAGCGCCAAAATGCGTGCCACGGACTGGCGGGTTTTTGCC
>JAAUYB010118005.1_pt1 | contig 12575 bp, 12 predicted proteins | sample 7278071 | NCBI WGS metagenome assembly JAAUYB01 (sample SAMN14350121, study PRJNA611818) | marine sediment metagenome | isolation source: surface marine sediment (1.8m) | place: French Polynesia: Moorea | collected 2018-08
AATCTTGTGGACAAAGCAGATTTTCTTTCCAAGTCTTTTTTGGGGACTTTCCTCAAGGAGCTTTTACTCAAGCCAGAATTCCCTGAGCTATAAGCTTGGTGTTAGTTAAGCAATTTTTGAAAGACTATGTTAGACATACCTGGAGTAAGCCAGCATTCTCTGACCACCCACCTGGGAAAGATGGTGTACTATACGGCTGATGGCGCACCTTGGCTCCGAGAGGGGGTAAGGTCAGACTCCCTGCCAACATTAGTATTCCTGCATGGCTTTGGGGGTGGTTCCTCAGCTTATGAGTGGTCTAAAGTCTATCCCGCTTTTGCCAGTGAATATCGTGTTTTGGCACCGGACTTGATTGGTTGGGGAAACTCATCACATCTAGTTCGAAATTACAACATTGATGACTACTTAACCACTATTACCGAATTCTTAGAAAACACCTGCGACAAACCGACGACGGTGATTGCCTCATCTCTAACCGCAGCTTTGACCATCCGAGTGGCCATCGCTCGTCCTGAGTTGTTCAAGTCCTTGATTCTCACTACACCTGCCGGGCTTTCTGATTTTGGAGAAAACTACACACGCAGTTTCTTTGCCCAATTGGTCAGCACCCCTATTGTTGATCGTTTGTTTTATGGAGTTGGTGTTGCCAACGAGTTGGGAATTCGTAACTTTTTGGAACAGCGTCAGTTTGCTTGCCCTGAGCGAGTTTATCCCGAAATCGTCTCGGCTTATCTGGCATCGGCGCAACAACCCAATGCCGAATATAGTGCGCTCTCCTTTGTGCGAGGGGATTTATGCTTTGACCTATCCAAGTACATCGAAGAACTGAAAATTCCGACGGCCATCATTTGGGGACAAAAATCTCAGTTTACTGGGCCTGACATTGGGCGACGGTTAGCGCAAATGAATCCGACGGCTATTAAAGCTTTTCAAGTCATAGAAGAAGTGGGTCTTACCCCACAACTAGAATTGCCGGCTGTCACTATCGGCTTGATTCGCCGATTTTTGGACTTAGAACTTGCCCAAAATTAACGGCTAAAAAATAAAAATCCTCAATTTAAGTTTGGAATCAGAAAAATTATGGACCTGAATCAAATAAAAGCCTACCTTGATAGTCCCAACCCTCAAAGTCGGATCAAAGCTATCGTCGAGTTAAGAAATCACCAACCCTCTGTCGTTGTCCCGTTACTCAAGCAGAGAATGTATGACAAAGAGTTTGTGATTCGTTCCTTTGTGGCAATGGGTTTAGGTTATAAGCGTACCTTAGAGGGTTTTCAAAGCCTCCTCGATTTGATTGAGAACGATGGAGATCCCAATGTTAAAGCTGAAGCGGCTAATTCTCTGGCTAACTATGGAGAAAAAGCAACTCCCCATCTGGTAGAACTATTTAAAAGCGAACCTCATTGGTTGGTGAGGCAGAGCATCTTTGCTGTTTTAGATGAAATTGGCTCCCCTGATATTGTTCTACAACTTTCTAATTGGGCTTTGGAAGGAGACGATCTGGTAGTCAAGTTGGCAGCTATTGCCAATTTAGGAAGATTAAAGGAAACACCCGTAGAACAAGAAGCCATCGATTTACTGTTTGAGCTATCGACGGCTCAAACAGTAGCAATTAGAGTGCAAGTGGCCAGAGTTTTAGGACTTTTTGAGGCTCCCAAAGCTAGAGCAGCATTAGCACAATTACGACAGGACCCAGACCATCGAGTTGTGGGGGCCACCCTAGAAGCAATGCTTAGATGATTTCTCACCTATACGTTTACACAATTCTCTTACTTAACTCATAACTGATGAGATTCTCACTTGTTTTCATTAATTAAGGATAATCACTCATGTTTAAAAAATTAATCGCCCCAATTTTTGTCTCAACAATCTTTCTCACATTCTTGACCTTGATGGGGTTAAATTATGATCTATTAGCTCAAAATAATGAGTCCGAGCAAGACTACTTTCTCAAACCAATTCTTAGCTCAAATCTAGTCGTTGTAGAACCTAATTATGGTCACTTTTACAATCCCAATCGCTCAATTGAAGGAGATGCTTCTGGAGATAAATTATATCGTTCTCTGGAGGATTTAGGGCAAAATTATGAGATTAAGGGAACCAAAATGGTTCGTTTTGAGCGCAAGGGAAAAATGATTCCTAATCTATACGTCTATGTTGACTCACCTAGTTTAGACATTGCAGATACCTTATCCTATGAGCAGGATAGTCTGGCTGTAAATTTTGATTTCTAGAACGGTTTTTCAGGAAACTTTTGGAAAATTCTTCAACCCACTCGCTTGAGTTTAACCTAAATAAAACTTATTAGTTGAACCAACAGGGTACACCATCAGGATGTACCCTGTTGTTAGTTTTTAGTTCACTTTAAGAAGCGTTATCCTCTTGAGAGATTTGACGTTCTCCCCTGCCTAAAGGCGAGGGGATTCTTGGTTCAACGACTCGCCATAACCTGACAGGATTTCTCCAACCAGACGCTTAGGGCAAATCTCCCCAAGCGTGAGTTTGGCTGCGCCCCAACCTACTTAATCCTGATTATTGCCCTCAGGTTTCTTTACAAACTTTTACATTTTTTTAATATTCTGATATACTACTTCTGTGGCAACACTAAAGGAGAAGATTATTGTAGCGGTTTCTATTTCCATAAAGAAAAAGAGCCAGTTTGCTAAAGATTCGAGAACTCATGCTTTTATTCCAATGAAAACCGCTATTAATAGTCCGCATCTACAATTAAACGCTCTTATGCAAGGATAAATAAATAATGGTTCAAGCAAAACCGCATCCTCAATCATTAAATGATTTGGCTGTTGCAGGGTCTAATAAAATTATTCAATTTAACCACCTGACCAAATATCGCACCTCAGAGTGGTATACCGGCCATGGCGAAATCGTTGCTAGTGGCGATAATCGCTCTTTTGAAGTATCCGCCAGCTATAATCTCAAAGCAACCGTTAAGTTAGTTAATGGGATTTTTGAGCCGAAAAATCTGACTTTAGCTGAGATTTACAGTAGTCGTGGTCGTTGTGTGGCTATAGTGGATCAAACCGTCGATGAACTTTATGGAGAGTCATTGCGTAACTATTTTGAGTATCATGAGATTCCTTTAAAACTGTTGGCTTGTCGCGCTTGGGAATCTGATAAAACCCCCGAAACCGTTCATAAGTTACTAGGGTTTCTCGGTAAAGATGGTTGCGATGTCTCCCGTAACGAACCCGTATTAGTTGTGGGTGGTGGTGTTCTCAGTGATGTTGCTGGACTAGCTTGTGCCTTACAACATCGACGTACCCCTTATATTATGATCGGGACAACGGTAGTTGCAGCCATTGATGCTGGACCTTCTCCTCGAACTTGTACCAACGGTAGTCAATTTAAGAATAGTATTGGGGTCTATCATCCTCCTGTTCTCACTTTGGTGGATCGTACCTTCTTCCGTACCTTAGAAACAGGTCATGTTCGCAACGGTATGGCTGAAATTATCAAAATGGCAGTTACTGATGATCCAGTTTTGTTTGAATTAATGGAAGAATATGGGCCTCGTTTATTAGAGACTCATTTTGCCACTTTAGACGGGGATGAAGACTTAGAAGCGATCGCCGATGAAGTGATTTATCGGGCTTTATTTTCCTATATGAAGCACGAAGGAACCAATATGTTTGAAACCTATCAAGATCGTCCCCATGCTTACGGACATACCTGGAGTCCTCGTTTTGAACCGGCAGCCAAGTTAATGCACGGTCATGCGGTGTCCATTGGGATGGCGTTTGGGGCGAGTTTAGCGACGGAAATGGGTTGGTTAAGTAAAGGTGATCGCGATCGCATTATTGCCCTGTGTAGTTCTATCGGCTTATCGGTGTTTCATCCTATCCTAGAAGACATGGACATCATGCTTGAAGGGCAGAAAAATATGCGCCGTAAACGAGGAGAAGGAGGACTTTGGGCCCCGTTACCCACCAGTATTGGTGAATGTGACTATGCCCAAGAAGTTTCATTTGGGTTGCTACAAGAAGCTGTCGAGAAGCATAAAGGGTTGTGTGTTTCCTTACCATCTGGGGGAGAAGGTAAGGAAATGTATCTTAGCGATCTTGGTTTAGCATAGGAGGAGTTAGTCATGAGTCAATTATTAACCGCTCCACTGGCGGCTAGACCAGTCACACCTCTTGGTATTCTAGTCGAAAAATTAGAAAATGTCCTTAAATTAGCCGAAAATGAGGAAGTCTCTGCTTCTCTGTTGGCAGCATTACAAGAGGTAGAAGCCTTAGCAGGAGGACTTGATCCTTACTTAGATGACTGTACTACCGAAGAATCGGCTGCTTTAGCTAATTTAGCGCAGAAAACAGCTAAAGAGGACTGGAGTAAGCGGTTTTCTGATGGGGAAACGGTGCGTCAGTTAGAACAAGAAATGCTCTCAGGCCATATTGAAGGGCAAACTTTAAAATTGTTTGTCTCCATGATGGGTGCCAAGCGTATCCTCGAAGTGGGAATGTTTACGGGATATTCTGCCTTAGCTATGGCTGAAGCGTTACCAGAAGATGGTTGCGTTATCGCTTGTGAGGTCGATCAATATGTGGCTGACTTTGCCCGCGCTTGTTTTGATCAATCTCCTCATGGCAGAAAAATCGACATTAAAGTAGCTCCTGCCTTGGAAACCATGCAAGCTTTAGCAGAGGCTCAAAAATGCTTTGATTTAGTGTTTATTGATGCCGATAAGAAGGAATATATTGACTACTTCAAACTGCTGTTAGAGGGTGATTTAGTCCCGTCTGGGGGCATCATCTGCGTCGATAATACCTTGTTGCAGGGACAACCCTATTTACCTTCCTCACAACGGACGGCCAATGGGGAGGCGATCGCACAGTTTAACCGTTTCGTTGCTGATGATCCCCGTGTGGAACAGGTATTATTGCCGTTGCGCGATGGTTTAACCCTGATACGACGCAAGTAGTTTCATAATTGATAATGGATAATTGATAATTATTAATTACTGTCTCAATTTCTGAGAAGTTCATTATTCCTTGTTCGGACTTTATTAAGGATGTTAACAATGGATAATGAGTAATTATTAGTTACTAATTAATTCTCCATTGTCAATTTTCAATTATCCCTTGCTAAGTCCTACCTGACCTTGTACTCTTCATACTCCACACTTAATTGAAAAACTAATGACTGCTTTCTTAAAAACTCTCGGTACATTAGGGCTGCTTTTAATAGCTTTTCCGATTAATTTTGTAATTATTTCTATCTCTCTTTTAATGAGTTGGATTATGGCTCCTTTTTCTTCGAGGAAGGTAGCAAAAAATCCCAAACGAATCTTATTAACGGGGGGCAAAATGACCAAATCTTTGCAACTGGCTCGTTGTTTTTATGATGCTGGTCATGATGTTTATTTAGTGGAAACCCATAAATATTGGTTGTCTGGTCATCAGTTTTCTCAAGCCGTTAAAGGGTTTTATACAGTAGCTGCACCCGAAAAAGATGCCGATCAATACTATCAAGATTTACTCAATATTGTCAAAAAAGAAAACATCGATCTTTTTATTCCTGTTTCCAGTCCAGTTGCGAGTTATTATGATTCAGTAGCAGGAACTTTATTAGCCCCTTATTGTGAAATCATACACTTTTCTCCTGACATCACTAAGATGTTAGATGATAAGTTTGAGTTATGCCAACAAGCACAGACATTAGGGTTATCTGCCCCCAAAGCGTTTCTAATAACCGATCCTCAAGAAATTCTTAATTTTGACTTCAAAAATGAGCCAGAGAGAAAGTATCTTTTAAAAAGTATTCGTTATGACTCTGTTTCCCGTTTAGATATGACAAAAATCCCCTTTGAAGGGATGGAAGAGTATATCAAAAATTTGCCCATTACAAAAGAAAATCCTTGGGCAATGCAAGAATTTATAACCGGAACCGAATATTGTACCCATAGCACCGTTAGAAAAGGAAAAATTAGACTACATTGTTGTTCAAAATCTTCCCCTTTTCAGGTGAACTATGAACATATTGAGCAGCCAGAAATTTTTGCTTGGGTAGAAACATTTGTCAAAAAATTAAACCTAACCGGACAAATTTCTTTTGACTTTATTAAAGCAGCCGATGGCACTGTTTATCCTATCGAATGTAACCCTCGTACCCATTCAGCCATTACCATGTTTTACAATCATCCAGGGGTAGCTAATGCTTATCTCAATGATGATGAAAATGATGAAAGTCCCATTACACCTTTAGCTGATAGTAAGCCTACCTATTGGCTATATCACGAGTTTTGGCGATTAACAGGGATTCGTTCCTTGGCCGATTTTCAAGCCTGGATACAGAAAATTACCGCAGGAACCGACGCTATTTTTAAACTTAATGATCCCCTTCCTTTTTTAATGGTTCCTCATTGGCAAATTAGCTTATTATTACTGGCTAATTTACGCCAATTAAAAGATTGGGTGAAAATTGACTTTAATATTGGGAAATTGGTGGAAATTGGAGGCGACTAAGTAAATTGAGACTTGAGAATGGAGAATTGAGAATTAATTATTTATTGCTCAGAAATTAAAACCAAAATTTCTCTCCCTGCTACCTGCTCCCTAACACCCAACCCCTAAAAAAATGATTAATCAAGTTGGAATTATTATTACATTTATCTTTTTCCTGCTGTTATTTACAGGGGTGGGAACTTATGCAGCTACTCGCAAACAAGCCACAACCACTGACTATTTATTAGCCAGTCGTCAGGTTAGCCCTTGGTTAACGGCACTTTCGGCGATGGCAACAGGGCAAAGTGGCTTATTATTCATCGGACAGGTGGGTTTTGCTTATAAAATAGGTATTTCCTCCATCTGGCTTACCCTAGGCTGGGCTGTCGGTGATTATCTTGCTTGGTACTTTGTCTTTCAACCCCTAAGACAACTTTCTGAAGCCACAGCCTCAGAGACAGTTTCAGCCTTTTTGGCACAAAATATCAAAGGCTCTCGCCTTATTGCTCTTTTTTCGGCTTTTATCACTCTTGTTTTCTTAGGTTCCTATGCTGCGGCACAACTGATAGCAGGAAGTAAAGCCCTGAATACTGTGTTTGGCTGGAACTATAATCTAAGCATTATCGTCGGTGCCATGATTGTCGTCATCTACTGCTTTTCTGGAGGCATTCGTGCTTCAATATGGACTGATGCCCTACAAGGAATCTTAATGTTAGGTTCTTTGTTACTGTTATTGATAGTAGCAGTAAAACAATGCGGTGGGATTTTAACCCTGTGGCAGTCTTTAGGCAATATTGACCCAAATTTAAGCAATTTTAGTCCTCGTTCCCTGCCTTTAGGTTTTATCCCCTTCTTTATTGGTTGGATCGTTGCTGGGTTTGGTGTCGTGGGGCAACCTCATATTATGGTTCGGGCTATGGCCATTGACTCAGCCAAACATATGGGCTTTGCGAGGAACTTGAAAACGAGTTTAGGGTTAATTAACTCGTTCTCAGCTTTGGGTATTGGCTTAAGCGCAAGAGTTTTGTTACCCGACTTACTAACGAACGGTGATCCAGAATTGGCCTTACCCTATCTCGCCTTAGAGTTGTTACCCACAATACTAATAGGGTTGATTCTAGCAGGACTTTTTTCTGCAACCATGTCTACCGCCGACTCCCAAATTCTATCTTGTTCGGCGGCCTTGACTCAAGATATTTTTCCTACTGTTGCTAACTCTTACAATTTTGCCAAAATAGGGACTCTCACCGTTACTGGAGTCATTTTAATCATTGCCCTAGCTGGAAATAATAATGTCTTTGCCTTAGTCACCTTTTCTTGGTCAGCCTTGGCTTCAGGGTTAGGTCCTTTATTATTGGTCAAAGTATGGCAACAACCGGTCAATCAGGTAACGGCGATCGCAATGATGACTATCGGTCTGGCCATGGCCCTCATTTGGAACTTAGGATTTAATCTATCAGGGGTCATCTATGAAGTCTTGCCTGGAATGGTTGCCGGGATGGTTGTCTATGGGGTTTTTCGTTATCTACTTCCTTTAAAAATATAACTGTGGAGATTTAATTATGTCAGTCCTTAATATTCTTCATCTAGTCGGTTCTGCTGAAAGTGAGTTTTATTGTGACTTATCCCGTCTTTATGCCAAAGATTGTATCGCAGCTACGGCCAACCCTTCCCACTATCGATTTCATATTGCTTATATTACCCCTGATCGCTTGTGGCGTTTTCCTGCATCTTTGACACAACAAGACATTGACGCAGCTAAACCCATGTCTCTGTCTCAAGCCATACAGTGGCTCACAGAACAAAATATAGACTTAGTATTGCCCCAAATGTTTTGTCTAGCTGGTATGATTCACTATCGCGCATTATTTGACCTCTTAAACATCCCTTATGTGGGCAATAAAGCTGAATTAATGGCATTGGCAGCCCATAAAGCCAAAACTAAAGCTATTGTTGCCGCAACAGGGGTAAAAGTGCCTTATGGAGAACTATTGCGCCAGGGAGACACCCCCAATTTAAGGCCACCTGTTGTCATTAAACCTGCTAACTCAGATAACTCTTTAGGGGTTACATTAGTCAAAAATATGGCTGACTATAATGCTGCTTTAAAAACAGCCTTTCAATATGCTGATGAGGTCTTAGTTGAGGAGTATATTGAACTAGGAAGAGAAGTCAGATGTGGAACTCTTGTCAGAAATGGGGAGTTAATGGGTTTACCCCTAGAAGAATATTTAGTGAATAGTCAAGATCATCCTATTCGCAACTATGACGACAAACTAAAAAAAACAGACACAGGTGAGTTGAGCTTGTCCGCTAAGGATAACATTAAGGCTTGGATAGTAGACACAAAAGATCCTGCAACTCAGAGGGTTCAAGAAGTGGCTAAACAGTGCCATCAAGCGTTAGGTTGTCGACACTATAGCCTATTTGACTTCCGTATCGATCCCCAAGGACAACCCTGGTTTTTAGAAGCGGGTTTATATTGTTCTTTTTCCCCCAAGAGTGTTATTGCTTCCATGGCAAAAGCAGCCGGAATATCCCTAGATGAGTTATTGAAGATAGCGATCACTGAAGCCTTAATCTAGGAACGTGGTTTTTTGGTTATTTTCTTTAATTTGGAATGTCAGGGGACTTCCCCTGACATTCCAAATTAAATTTCTCATAAATATTTACCTTTATTAATAATTGACCTCAAAAAAGAGACGGAATTCTTATGTTTTCTCCCACACATCTACTTGTTTCCCGTTCCCGACAAACACCAGTGCATTTACTTCCAAGTCAATCGGGATTCTTTTTATTCACTGAGACTGAATGGCAGCAACATAGGCAACCAGCGTTTGAGCTGCATTCTAAGAGGGGATTTTTTTGTCAAGGCATCCCAGTGATCGGATACAGCTTGCAGCCACTAGAAACTCAACAAAGCCTGAGTGTATCGGTCCCCGCAGCCATTAGTTCTTGAGAGCGGTTTTCCTTGCTATGAACTCAAGGAAAGTATTTTTACTTCACCTACTACTTAAGCTCCCACGTCAAGTTTTTGCAATCAAACTTTATATTACGTTACATTAAGTTACATAGCTCTAAGAAAAAAACCATGCTCCTTACCACTGACCAACCTTCCTATTCCAATATTTTTGAGGCCGTTCCTCAGACAGTAGAAGCCATCAGGAGCCTATCTATTGATGACCAACTGGGACTCCTGTGGGTCTTGTCTGAAAATATGGGGAGTTTAGTTACCCCCGCCGCTCCTGGCGCAACTGAACGGATTAAGTTGGCCGGAGGCTTAATTTATGAAGTGGCTAACCTCTCTTATGAAGAGCAACTGCAATTGATGCGGGATCTAGTGGCAGGACTCAATACTCCTTTGACTCGGTCCTATGGACTGCTCAGCAGCAACAATAAGCTGGCTTTCTGGTATCAGTTAGCCCAGTGGATGCGCTCTGGGGAAATAATTCCAGTTCCAGAGGGATATGAACTCTCTGTAGTAGCAACTGCTGTCTTGAAGAAGGTTGTAGCACTGGAATTTAATCAGCAGATTGCGGTTTTGCGCCTCGTTGTCGGGAAGATGGGCATTAACCCACTGATAGTGTAAAGGACACAAAAGTGCTTTCGATGCCCTTTTACATCAATATCAATATTAGATTGAGATTTTTAGCAAGAAGTCAGAAATTTTAACGTTTGAACTAAAAAGTAATCATGAATAGTAACAACTCCCCCAATCTTCAAATTTGCCCAGTCTGCGGTGTTTCCATTACTGAAGATGGACAAGTCAACTTTAGTAATGGAAATCCCGGAACCCGCGCTCGACTCTACGCGAGAGTGTGCCAATACGCCCAAAAATCTGAATGTATCAACCAAGAATCCCAACTAATCGGCGAAATCACTCGTGAAGATGGCTTTGAATCCGGTGAAGATTTGCAGATGCCTGTAGCTTTTTCTAGCACTACTGGAGCAACAAACTAGGGGTCGGACGGAGAAGTCTTTCCTTACAGAAACTCATACAAAATCCACCCATAAAACCCCCTTTTTACTTAGAGTAGTCAAAACCTTTTGCTCAAAGGTTTTGACTATCCCTCTTCCGTTAGTTTATGTTAGACAACAGATGATTCTGTCTCCAGTCAACAGCTAAAGCCTGAATTTTCTCTAGTTCTTCGGCCGAGATCCGCAAGAGATTTCCTAAAGCCAGGTTCATGCGTCCCAGGGACTTAAGCTTTTCTTGGTGACGAGCGAGAAAGTCCCAGTAGAAAAAGTTAAAGGGACAGGCTTTCTCCCCTATTCGCTGCCTCCGATTATAGGCGCAATTCTTACAATAATCACTCATTTTATTAATATAGTTAGCTGAGGATGCGTAAGGTTTAGAGGCTAAGATTCCACCATCAGCAAATTGTCCCATCCCAATCACATTAGAGACCATCACCCAGTCATGGGCATCCACGAAAGCCGCATGAAACCAAGACTCAATTTCTTGAGGATCAACACCGACAATTAAAGCAAAATTGCTCAGCACCATTAATCGCTGAATGTGATGAGCATAACCTGTCTTTTCTACTTGAATGAGAACCTGATGCAAACAGTTCATATTTGTCTGGTCACTATGCCAATAAAAATCTGGCAGTGGTTCGCTATGATTAAACCAATTATTCTCTCGATAATCTTTATCTAGGTAATGATAGATGCCGTGCATATATTCTCGCCATCCCAACACCTGACGTATAAATCCTTCAACGCTGTTTAATTCGAGCTCGTTCTCAAAGTAAGCTTTTTGAGCTGCTTCAATGACTTCCATTGGGTTAAGCAATCCCAAATTAAGATAGGGAGAAATAAGGCTGTGCCATAAGGTTTCTTCCCCTGTGACCATCGCATCTTGATAGGGACCAAATGTGGGCAAACATATCCTCAGAAAATGCTCCAAAACTGCCTTGGCATCAGAGCGAGTCACCCCCCAGCGAAAAGGCTCTATTTCTCCGTAATTGGTTAAATTTTCGTCTTTTATTGCGTCAATAACCGATTGAGTCATCTCATCTGGTTCAAACCATAACGGTTGAGGTGTTTCTAGCTTTACCTGGGGGGGTCGGCGATTTTGTTTATCAAAATTCCATTGTCCACCAATGGGTTGATTCCCGTTCATTAAAACCTTGAATCGCTTGCGCCCTTCGCGGTAAAAATCTTCTAACAATAGGCGTTTGCGGCCCTGGGCCCAGTCTCTAAATTCTGCTGCACTCCACAGAAAATGATTGTTGGGAATAAAACGCACGGAACAGCCTAGTTGCCAATTTTGGATTAACTGCATCAAAGGACGGTCATTGCCAGTCATGACTCGAACTTCCCGAATCCCATTTTTCTCAATCCAGTTTAATAAAGCAGTTTGAAAATCATCAGCTATGGAGTAGGTAACAAGCCACCCTGCTGAACGTAACTCAGAGGCAAAGTGGCGCATAGCTGACCAAACTAAAACCAATTTTTGGCGATGGTAGGATCGCTGTTGAGCATAACAGCGAGACTCGACTAGGATAACAGGTGTCTGTTTCTTTTCTTTTTCGCAGCTAGAGAGTGCTGCTTGTCCAGTCCAGAGTTGGTCTCCCAAGACCCAAATGCCAGTTGTCATCTAAGTAATTGTTTTTGAGCTAGTTCAAGTGTCACATTGAGAATTGAACGTTTTCGACATCAAATCTTAAGATGGAGCTTTGAGATATTGTACAATGCTTTTCTTGGCGAGAGAAAGGTGGGCATTGCCCACCCTACAGTAATGTCATAATCTCAGTAGATCACAAAGTTGCTTGTATTAGCTGCAAGGGAGCAGGGAGACCGGAGCCAGGGAGATGAAAAAAAAGGAAATTATCGGATAAATCATTATGTTTTCGATAAAATAGCCTTAAAATTAAATATGATAATTTAGACTTTAATTTTAAATCATTTTCTTTTCTCCCTGCTCCGGGCTCCCTGCTCCTCCGCAACTTCAATCAAGGAGTTTGTGATCTACTGAATCTTTTTTTGTACTGCTATATAGCAATCGGACTTGAATCGTGAAACTTCGTTTACGTCAGGATCGGGCTTACAGCCTCATTATTTTTCACAAATCAAATCCGATTGCTATATAACTATTACGTTCCCTTGATG
>JAAUYB010185191.1_pt1 | contig 12558 bp, 12 predicted proteins | sample 7278071 | NCBI WGS metagenome assembly JAAUYB01 (sample SAMN14350121, study PRJNA611818) | marine sediment metagenome | isolation source: surface marine sediment (1.8m) | place: French Polynesia: Moorea | collected 2018-08
CTCAGTTTTCACCAGAGCCTGGATTTCTCCATCGCCATCCGCACCGCGGTGATTTGCGGGAATCAGATGACCTTTTCGGTGGGCGGCGGGGTGGTCTACGATTCAGACCCGCGGGCCGAATATGAGGAAACACTGCACAAAGGCCGAACCCTGATCAATGTTTGTAAAACGTGTGCCCCGTTTAAACGCACAACGGAATGGACCTGGTTCAACGGCCGAATGTGCCCGGCCGAGGAGGCCCGCCTCCCCGTGAGCGGCGAGGGGACCCGCTATGGCAAAGGCATTTTCGAAACCATCCGGGCCGATGACGGCCAGGCCCCCCTTTTGACGCAACATCTGGCCCGTTTCGAGAAGTCCTGGCGGACCCTGTTTGAAAACGAACCACCGGACATCACCTGGTCGACGGTGATCCAACAGGTTTTGGCCAAAAATGCGTTGGCCCACCAAACCGCCGCTTTGCGCTTGTCCGTCGCCAGCAGTGATCGCCACCATCCTTACGGTGGTGATCTGTGGATAACCGTCCGGCCCTACCGCCATCGCCTGGCCGCGCTGGGCACCCGGGGTCTCGATCTGCGGATCTACCCCGAGGCACGGCAAACCCCATGGGCCGATTATAAAACCCTCAATTACCTCTTTTACCTGAAGGCTGGCGAATGGGCGCGCGCAAACGGCGCCCACGAGGCTTTGATCCTCAATCCGGATGGCAGCCTATCGGAGACCAATACGGCCAATCTGTTGGCCATCCGCAATCGGACGGTGCTGCGGCCCCTTTCCTCCCACGTCCTGCCCGGCGTCATGGAGGAATGCGTCTGCCGGGAGTTGAAGGCCCAGGGTTACCGCATCGAACACAAGCCGATGTTTCCGATCGATCTCTATTCGGCCGACCAGGTGCTGCTGTGCAACGCCCTGATGGGGGTGGTCCCGGTTACCCGGCTGGACGACGCGTCGCTAGCCGAGCCGACCGGGCTCAGCCGGAACCTGAACGCCGCCATTTTCGGCATCCCGGATGTGTTAGGATCGTCTTATTGAAATCAAAAAGGGCTTTGTAGAGGAATAGCTTATCGCAGGACGGCGTTGTGGGATCAACCGCCGCCGCGCACGTGCTTGGCCAGATGCCCCAATTCTGGAAAAATGAGCGCTTTGCAGGCCAGCTTGCAGGCATTGAGACTGCCGGGCATACAGAAAACGACGCTCTGGCCGATAATCCCGGCCGTGGCCCGCGACATAAGCGCGGCCGAATCGATCTGTTCGAAACTCAACTGCGCAAACAGCGGACCGAAGGCGGTCAGCTCTTTGGTAAACAGGGGGCGCAGCGCTTCAATCGTGACATCCGTGGGTGAAATGCCCGTCCCGCCGGTCACCAGAATGGCATGGGGCTGATAGGCATCGATGATAATGCGCAGGGCTTCCGCAATCGATGTGGCCGCATCCGGCACCAGGTGATGGGCCACGACGCGGTGGCCTTCGCGTTCGGCCCGCGTGGCCATCCAGTGACCGCTTTTGTCTTCCTTCAAGCTGCGCGAGGTCGAAACGGTCAGGATGCCGACGGACAGTCTCCGTGGCACGGAGGCTTTATGGGGTGGCTGCGTCACGATGTTCGCCTTGCGATCAGGACCTGGTCGGCCTCGTCGTGTTCCTGAAAAAAAACATTAATGGTTTCCGAGCGCCGGGTTTCGATAAAGCGGCCCACATAATCGGCCTGGATGGGTAGTTCGCGGTGCCCGCGATCCACCAGGACCGCCAGTTCGATGCGCGCCGGCCGGCCGAAATCCATGATGGCATCCATGGCGGCGCGTGTGGTCCGCCCCGTGAACAGCACATCGTCCACCAGAATGATTTCACGTTCGTCCACCGAAAAGAGGATATCCGTGGCCTGAACCACCGGGTGGTGGCTGATGCGGGTCCAGTCATCACGGTAGAGCGTGATGTCCATATCCCCGGCTTCCACTTGGGTGCCTTCGATGGCCTGGATTTTTTCCTGGATGCGCCGGGCCAGAAAAACACCTCGGGTTTGGATGCCGATCAGGGTCAATCCCGCGGCACCCTTGTGAATCTCCAGAATCCGATGGGTCATTCGGGTGATGGTGCGATCAATATCCTTGGCGTCCATGACCATTTCCTGTGAACCCATCCATTTTCCTCCCCTGGAAGCCGCCATCCCCGTTTAAAACCTCAAAATCGGCGCCAATCGGAAAAACCCATAAACCTACGACCTTAAAGGCCATATACCATCCGCGCAACGAATAGCAAGCGCTATTGTTGCGGATCTTTACCGGAAAAACAAATCAATTCACCTTGATAATGCCTCGTCGATCATCTATTATTTCGCCGGGTCGGAAACCCAATAACGCTAAGATTATACTTCATAATTCTGATCACCACCGATACGGGAAACCAGGTCTACAAATACCGGGCGGTCATCGCCGCCAGCATCCATGTCTTAGGATCGCGGCGCGCCAGGACAAGGCGAGACCATATTAACCATCCATGAAACCAATACGGGTCAGCCCATGCTCGGGGGTCATTCTGGCCGGGGGCCGAAATTTGCGCTTCGGCGGCCGTGAAAAAGCGCTGATTCCCCTGGCCGGCAAGCCGATGATCGATCATATCATGGCCGCCTTCGAAGGGCTGTTCGATGAGATCATCATCGTGTCCAACCAGCCGCAACATCTGGCGGACCGCAACGCCACCATCGTCACCGATCTAGGGGACGCCCGCAGCTCCCTGACCGGTATTCATGCGGCGCTTTTCTATAGCCGTTGTGAGGACGTTTTCATCTCCGCCTGCGACACCCCGTTGATCAAACCGGCCCTCATCGCCGCTTTGTTGCAAGCCCGTCAGCCAGGTATTGATCTCGTCGTTCCGGAAACCCCCTCTGGCCTTGAACCTCTGTGCGCCGTTTATTCCCAACGCTGCCTGGCCCCGATTGAAAACCGCCTCAAGCGCAGAGATTATCGCATCCGCCGATTTTTCAACCGGGTTCGGGTTAAGCGCGTGAGCACCCAACGATTGCTCACGATCGATCCGGACCTGCGGTCCTTTAAGAACGTGAACACGCCCGAAGACCTGGCTGCAGTAGCGCAATGGAAAGGAGCTGTGTATGGTCATGAATGCTATCGATCTGATGAATCGCGTAAAAAACCATCCGGATTTTAATCGGGCCGGCATGGTTTTGTGCCACAATGGGGTGGTACGGGCCACCTCCCGTGATGGCCGCGAAGTTTCCGGCCTGCGGGTCAAGGTTGATGACGAGCGTCTAAGGGCTGTTCTGATCAAAGCCCGCCAGCGACCGGGCATCGTCGATGTCCAGGTGGAAATCGCCGCGGACTGCGACTTGGTGGTCGGCGACGACGTCATGCTTTTGGTGGTGGCGGGTGATGTGCGCGAAAATGTGATTGCATCCCTGGAGGAGACCCTGAATGCCATTAAAACCACGGTCACATCCAAAACCGAGTTTTTCATCGCGCCGGCACAATGATTCGGCAGGGAGGTCAAATTGACTGAATTTACCCATCTGGATCAAGCAGGTCGGGTACGGATGGTGGATGTCAGCGACAAATCATCCAGTGATCGGCGGGCCATCGCCCAGGCGGTGGTTGTCATGCAGCCGTCAACGCTGACCCAGATCCAGCGCCAGAATGTCAAGAAGGGCAACGTTCTCGAAACGGCCCGCATTGCCGGGGTCATGGCCGCGAAACAGACGGCCGCACTGATACCCATGTGTCATCCCTTGAATCTGCGTCATGTTCAGGTTGACTTCACACCGGATGTCGCCCGTTCCCGGATAAAGATTGAGGCCGCGGTAAGAATCCACGACCGCACCGGTGTGGAAATGGAAGCCCTGACAGCGGCCACCGTCGCCGCTTTGACCATTTACGACATGTGCAAGGCGGTGGACCGCGGCATGCAGATCACCGATGTCTGGCTGGTGGAAAAAACCGGCGGGGCCAGCGGCACTTATCGTCGTGAAACAGCCGAGACCGACGAACACGAACGCCCCGCCTGACGCCGATGACAACCCCTTTCGCCATAACACCGGTCACGTTGGCCCTGGCCCTTGTGGCGGCCTTGTTTGTGGGGCTGTCTTTGGGTTGGTGGTTGCATCGCATCCGCCATATGAAGACCCACATGGACGCTCTGGCGGAGGTCAGCCGCCAACTGGACATTGCCCGCCTGGAGGTGGTGCGCTTGACCGAAGCCCACGCGGCGGCCAATGTCCGGGCCGAACGGGCGGCCGATCTGGAAGAACGCCTAGATCGCCGCGAATCGCAGATCAGCGCCCTGCAGAATGAAATCTCCGACCTGCGCAGCCGCAGTGCCCGCCTGGAGACCATCATCCGGCAGGATCGCCAGGCCCTTAAAGAGAAACTGAGCCTGGTCGAGGGCTGGCAGAACCGCCTGACCGATGCCTACAAAGGCCTGTCGACCCAGGCCCTCAAGGAAAACAACCGCATCTTCATGGATCTCGCCCAGACCACGCTGGCCCGCTTCGTCGATAAGGCCCGCAGCGATATGGATCAGCGCGCCCAGGCCGTGGACAGCATGCTGAAACCGCTGCATACGGCTCTCGAGCGCTACGAACACCAGGCCAAGGACATCGAGCAGGCGCGCCAAAACGCCTACGGTGAACTGCGGCAGCAGGTTCACCACATGGCGGCGGCCCAGGACCGGGTCCACCACGAAACCCGTCGCCTGGTTAAGGCCCTCCAGGTTCCCCATGTGCGCGGGCGATGGGGGGAAACCACGCTTCGGCGTGTGGCCGAACTCTCTGGCATGCAAGCCCACTGCGATTTTTTCGAACAGCCGACCGTCCCGGGTGAAGATAATCGCATGCGCCCGGACATGATTGTGCAACTTCCCGGCAACCGCCGGATTATTGTGGACGCCAAAGTGCCGCTGTCCGCCTATCTCGATGCCCTGGAGGCCCCCGAACCCGCCAAGCGCGATGCCCTGCTGGATCGGCATGCCGCCCAAATCGCAGCCCATATCAAGCAGCTGTCGCGCAAGGCCTACTGGTCGCAATTTGAAACGACGCCGGAATTCGTGGTGCTTTTCATCCCCGGTGAAAATTTTTTCGCGGCGGCCCTGTCACGCAATCCCAGCTTGATCGAAGACGGTATCCAACGCCAGATCGTTCTGGCGACGCCGACGACGCTGATCGCGCTGCTCAAAGCGGTGGCCTTTGGGTGGCGGCAGCAGCAAGCGGCTGAAAATGCCGATACCGTCAGCCGGCTGGGGCGAACGTTATACGAGCGCCTTAAAACCATGACCCGCCATCTGCAGCAGATGGGCCGCGACCTCGATCGCTGTGTCGGCAGCTACAACCGCATGGTGGGATCGATGGAGCGACGGGTGCTGACATCGGCCCGGCAATTCGAGGATCTGGGGGTGGTCAGGACCGATGAAGCGCGCGACGGCGTACCGGACAAGATCGAGCAGCGACCGCGCACAGTCGATGGGAGTGATGACGAATGACGTTGCCAAACCAAACCCGACTGATGGTATTATGCATCGTTAGCACAATCCTCTGGCAGACGGGTTGCACACCGCGGAAAACCACCCTGCCAGCCCAACCTGACGCGGAGTTGTACGCTGTACGCATTGAAGATTGGCCCGCGTTTGCCGATGACATGGATTTTGACGGTCTGGAGGACGCGATCAACCAAAGCCTGGTTTATCTATCCAGGCTGCCCGATGATCGGCGTTTTCGTTTCGGCGCGGCGGATTACTCTAAAAACCTTATGGTGCGGTCGCTTGCGCTGCTGCGGGATTTTGCGGCGACGCGCCCCGACCAAGTACGACTGCAGCAATTTTTAAGGCAGCACTACCAGCTCTACCGTTCGATCGGTCGCCCCCCTGACGGTGACGTGCTGTTTACCGGCTATTTTGAACCCCTTTATGCCGGCAGCCTCCATCCGTCGCCCGTCTATAACATACCGGTTTACGGCATTCCGGAAGATCTCGTTTCGGTAAACCTGTCGCTGTTCTCCCCGGAATGGGCCGGACAGCGCATCGTCGGACGGTTGGAGGGGCATCAATTACTACCTTATCATACGCGTGCCAAAATCATTCACGAGAACGTCCTCCAAACCAAGGCCCCGATTATCGCGTGGCTGCGGGATCCCGTGGATCTGTATTTCCTCCAGGTCCAGGGTTCCGGCAGCATTAAAACCCCCGCGGGGCAAAAAGTTCGCATCCTGTACGCCGCTCAAAACGGACACCCGTCCGAGTTGGTGGGGCGCCATCTGATAAGGGAAAACAAGGTTCCGCCGGAAGAAATGTCGATGCAGCGCATACGGCGCTATTTCCGGGAGCACCCCGAGGATACCGAGCGCATGCTGAATCAAGACCCCAGCTTTGTTTTTTTCCGTATCGGGGAAACCGGTCCGCTCGGCAATCTGGGTGTTGAAGTGACCCCGGGACGCAGCATTGCCACCGATCGCCATCTGTTTCCGCCGGGCGCCCTGGCCTACATCACCTCCCAAAAACCGCTCGTCTCAGGCGATCGTACGATCGCGCAATGGACCCCGCTGAAACGCTTTGTGCTCAATCAAGATACCGGCGGGGCCATCAAGGGGCCGGGTAGGGCGGATCTGTTCTGGGGCTCCGGCGCCTATGCCGAGACGGCGGCTGGCCATTTGCAGCACACGGGAAGCCTCTACTTTCTGATCCTAAAAGAAGCGGCCGGATCGCCGGCGCCATGATCCACCGTCCCGCGGAGGCTGCTGAAGGGCAGCGGCGCTTGACGGAAGACGGCGAACAAGTTAGGTACATCCTCTGCTTGATGATTTAGAAACCGTCTGGATACCGTGCGAGCGCTTATCCGCTGGCGTGTAGCGAAATCCGGGCGCGGCGGCCTCAAGGCGCCGCACTTACCCATAAAGGAGTCTGTTCATGTTCGGTATCGGCATGCCGGAAATGATCCTGATCCTGGCCATCGCGCTCATCGTGATCGGCCCTAAAAAGCTTCCCGACCTGGCCAAGTCGCTGGGCCGCGCAATGAACGAGTTTAAAAAGGCCACCCGGGAAATCAAGGAGTCCATCGATGTTGATGGAGATCTCAAGGATGTCAAACAGTCCTTTGATGATCTCAATGCCGACCTCCGCGACTCGATCAACCCGCTTAAGAGCGATCCCGTGAAACCTCCGACCGAATCTCCCGCGTCATCCGATGACGAACCGCCCGGGAGCGCATCGGAAACATCGCCTGAATCGACCGGTGAAGGAACCACCAAGCATGAATGATGAAGAGAAATATCCCTTCACCGTCCATCTTGAGGAACTGCGCAAACGCCTGATTACCTCGTTCATTGCCATCGGGGTCGGCTTCGTCGTGGCCTATGGTTTCAAAGAACACCTTTTTGGCATTCTGGTGCAGCCGCTGCAAAACGTCATGCAGGAAGGCGACACCCTGATTTACACCAACCTGCCGGAAGCCTTTTTTACCTATCTCAAGGTCGCCCTGCTTGCCGGGATCGGTCTGGCAACCCCGGTGCTGCTCTATCAGTTCTGGATGTTTGTGGCCCCCGGACTTTACGAAAAAGAAAAACGCCTGCTGCTGCCGATCGTTTTTCTGTGTTCCTTCTTTTTTATCGGTGGTGCGCTTTTCGGTTACTTCATCGTCTTTCCATGGGGATTTAAATTTTTCCTGGGATTTGCCACCGAAACCATTCGTCCCATGCCATCCATGAAGGAGTACCTCGGATTTGCCGCCAAGCTCCTGATCGCCTTTGGTCTGGTGTTCGAACTGCCCCTGGTGATCACCTTCATGGCCCGCATGGGGATCGTATCCGTCGCTTTCTTAAAGAAGCACCGCAAGTACGCCGTCCTGCTCTTTTTTGCCGGCGCCGCCATCCTGACCCCTCCGGATGTCGTCACCCAGGTGATGATGGCCATGCCGCTCATGCTGCTCTATGAAATCAGCATCATCGGCGCCCGGATTTTCGGAAGGCGCCATACCGAGGAGGCGGTCGAGGACGGTGATCCCGAGGCCGGCGAAACCGACGGTTGAATCCGAAGGATTCGGACGATCTGCGGACGGTACTGCACCGCATCCGACGGCAGCGCATTGTGGGGCAACATCCACCATCGCTCCCCAGCCCTATTGGTATCCGCAAATTTATTTTGCCTTTTTGAAAGCCCTGGCATAGGGTAGATGCCGCATACCACCGACCGGCCATATGAGGCATCCATGACCAATCCCGTGTTAAATGACCGCTTCGCCGTCCTCAAAGATCGCATCGAAGATTATCTCAAACAATTCCACCAGACCCTGATCGGCTTGAACGGCGACGCGCTTCAGGCCGTTATCAGTGAGCTGCGCTCCGGATTGCAGGAACCCTTTCTTTTCGTGGTGGTCGGCGAGGTCAAATCCGGGAAAAGCAGCTTCATCAATGCCCTTTTGGGAGAAACGATCTGCGAGGTGGACGCGGCCCCCTGCACGGATGCCATCCAGCAGATCGTCTTCGGTGAAGAACGTTTTGAGGAAACCATTCATCCCTTGTTGAAGAAAATCGGCCTGCCCCTGCCCATCCTGAAAACCATCGCCATTGTCGACACGCCCGGAACCAATACGGTTATTGAAAACCACCAGGAAATTACTCGGAATTTCATTCCCAACAGTGATCTGGTCCTGATGGTGTTTCAGGCCAAGAACCCTTATACGCAATCTGCCTGGGATCTTTTGGATTATGTCCGCGAGGAATGGCGCAAACGCACCATTTTTATCCTGCAGCAGGCCGATCTGGCCCGGCCGGACGAGATCCAGACCAACATGACCCGTGTGCGCGAACTGGCCCTCCAGAAAGGCATTCCGGATCCCCAGATCTTTGCAACGTCGGCCGAACTTGAAATCAAAGGGATTGACGACAGCGGCTTTAAGGCCGTACGCAAATTTATCCGTACAACCATTACTGGCGGCCGGCACTACCGGCTCAAATTGGAATCCATTCTGGAAACCGCCGGCCAGGTCATGTTGCAGTTCGAAAACTCGGTGGCGGATCGGCGGCAACGACTCACCGCCGACCAGGCCACGGTGGCCAAGGTCAAACAGCGGCTGGTCAGTGGCCACAAACAGTCTGCCTATGAACTGCAATCGCTGATCGAACGGCTGTCGGGTACCTACCGGCGCGAATCGCAAGAACTCGTTCGCGATTTCAGTGAAGGCTTATCTTTTCGCCGCTTGTTCGAACGGTCGATCCGATCAACGATCGGCCGCAAGGCCTCGGTTAAAAAATGGGTGGATAAACTGCAAGCGCGTTTCGAATCCAACCTGCGCCAGCGCGCCGAAGCCATCACCGAGGAAGGCGCCGCCCACTTCGTGGAAGGCCTTCAAATGCTGCTGCAACAGCTATTGCAAGAGCTTGAAGACGTCCAGGGCATTCCGATTACCGAAAACAGCCTGTTCCGCCGTATCGACCAGCGGCGTACCGATGTCATCGACGCGGTCAAAATCAATTTGACGGATCTCGGCGGCAGCGACACCTTCACCACCGGCGACCTCCAGAATACCGACTCGCTGGCCCCTTCTCTGGTTGGTGGCAGCGCGCTAACCGCTATAGGCGCTTTTTTCCTGACGGTAACCCATGGCCTGTTCTTCGACATCACCGGCGGTATCCTGACCGGAACGGGCCTCCTGCTGGCAGGCGGCGTGCTTTTTGTGCGCAAAGGAAAAATGATTGCCCAGCTGGAAGCAAATCTGGAAAAAGGCGGGGAGCAGTTTGAGGCCGAGCTTAACGAGAAGCTCTCCGCCCGCCTCAATCTCATTTTTGACGACATCGATCGCAACTTCCTGACGCTTTACGAATTCGTGGACCAGGAAGAGGCCCGCCTCAATCCGATCGTTGATGCCCTGCAGGTGTTGCAGCAGCAGCAGCAGCTTCTGTTCCAGGAAACCCGCACCCAGCTTCCCGACTGACGCCGTCAGCCACGCTCGACGAGTTTAGCTGGGAGAGCCATAACCGCCTGTGACCTGCAGCTTAGCGTTTCCTGAATAATGGCAAACGCCAAGTTCATTTTTTCTGGCGCCGCTGTCGTCTTAAAGCGCGGCTCCTGCGTCTTCCTTGTTAAAGGCTTCAATCCCCTACAGAAAGGTGCTCGATGGTGCACCACGCCACGACGTCGTGCATTGACAGGGATACCCTGGTTTGATAGGAGATTCGGACGGGAAAAAGATGGCAACAATCCAAATTATGAAGGAGGTATGAAGGTCTCATGAAGATCCGGAAACCGTTGTTGACACTCTGTATGTTGGGAATTGCCGGCCTTTTCTTCGCGGCCGCCATTCAGGCTGGGACCCAGGTTGAAGACGTCATTACGTTGCAAAATCCGGCCTATAAAAAACACACCAAAGGCATCGTTCAATTCACGCACAAGAAGCACGCCACGGAATATGGCGCCAGCTGCGGCGAGTGCCACCACGATGACAAGGGGCAGCCCTTGGATCTCAAAGAGGGCGATGACGTTCAAAATTGCATCGAATGCCATAAGATCCCCAGCACAGTGCCCAAGGAGCTTAAAAAAGAGTGGAAGGAAAAAAAGGTCAGTAAGGAAGAGCAGAAAAAGCTGAAGCTCGATTACCACGCCGAAGCGATTCACATGAATTGCATTGCATGCCACAAGAAATGGAACAAGGAAAACAAATCCAAGGCCGCGCCTGTTTCATGCTCCAAGTGCCATCCCAAAAAAGCAAAGTAAGGTAAGCCCCTCCAAGGCTGGCCCGGCGCACTTTACCGCAGCGGGCCTGCCTTTTTTTATCTCATCCGATTTCCCCCGACAGCAGCAGGCGTCATCTCTACAGAATCATGAGAATAATTTAGGGCGGTAAACATACCCCGTGGCGGCTATGGGCAATTATCCCAGCACCCTTTTGCCCTGGCGGTATTGGATGGCGTTCCGCACCAATGCGGGGGCCCATTCCGGTGTCCCCTGGGCATGTAGATGGGTGTAGGTTGCCAATACGTTGCGGTGGCACAGGCCGTCTTTCCCGTCGATCAGACCGGTGCCCCGAATCATCGTATAGGCCAGATCGTCGGCAAGCCCTTGCCACTCCAGAACGCTGGAATAATGAAATTCGTGGCCCTTGAGGGTGGTGCCGGTGCGGAAATAGGGGTTGTTCCCGCTGACCTCAATGATCGTATAGCCGTGCCCCTGGGGGCGTCGCGAAAACCCGAACACCACCGGCAGTATCCCGGCCATGGGAAAGCGGCCCTGCTCCAGCGCCAGTTCCTGGCCTAGATACATGAGCCCCCCGCATTCGGCATAAATGGGCAGTCCCGCTTCGGCCATGGTTTTTAAATCATGCCGAAAGGTATCATTACGGGCCAGGGCCTCAGCATGGGTTTCCGGAAAGCCGCCGCCGATATACAAACCATCGATATTCGGAATCCGATCGACCTCGAGGGGGCTCAAAAATTCAAGCTGCGCCCCGGCGGATCGCAACGCCTCGATATTTTCGGGGTAATAAAACTGGAAGGCGGAATCCTGGATGATGCCGATGGTGGGTCGCGTTGACGGGGCCGGCGGCGTTTCGGTCTGCCTCTCCGGCGGGGGGCTATAATCCGTCTCCCGGGCCATCTGCGCTATGGCCTCAAGGTCCAGATGATCCTTGACGATCTGGGCGGCATAATCGATCGACGTCCGAGCCCAGTCATGCTCCAACGTGGGCACGAGCCCCATATGCCGCTCGGGAAAGCATTGCCGGCGCAGTTTGGGGATGGCGCCCACCACCGGCATCCCGCAGTGCTCTTCAATGCTCCGCCGTAAAATGCCTTCGTGCCGGGCGCCGGCTATCCGGTTCAGCACCACCCCACCGATGCGAACCGAGGGATCGAATAGTGAACAGCCTTTGACCACGGCCGCCATGGTGCGGGTGGTTTTGGTGCCGTCAATGATCAGCAGGATGGGCAAGCCCAGCAGTTTGGCCAATTCGGCCGTACTGGTTTCACCATGGGTGTCGATACAATCATAGATCCCGCGGTTGCCCTCGATCACGGCCATATCGGTGTCCGCGGTGTGGACGTGAAAGGTCTCTCGAATGCGGTCGCTAGCGATCAAAAAGGTGTCGAGATTGTAGCAGACCCCACCGGCCGCCAGGGCAAGCCAGCCCGCATCGATGTAATCCGGCCCTTTCTTGAAAGGCGCCACCGATCGACCCTTGGCTGTCATTGCGGCAATCAACCCCAAGGACACCATGGTTTTGCCGGATCCACCCCTGAGGGCACCGATGACGATGCCTGCCCTTTTGTCAAAGCCGTTGGCCATCATTCAGCCCATCAATTAAACCGCTTGGTCCTGCCGAGGGTTGCGACCTGGCATGCAATCTGAAACGTCGCCCCAATTGCACCGCCGAAGCGAGGCGCCTTGCGCGGAGCCCGGGTGAGGCTTTCAGGCCGAGTCATCGATTGCAAGCGGTGCGGGGCACAACCTGACAAGATTTGCGCCAAGCACAAAGGCGAAAGACGGAAACACTATTCCGCCTTTCGCCTATTGCGTCAGTGCGTTTGATCGGCCACGCCATGGTGGCCGTCGCACTTGATATAAAAATCGCCTTATTGCGGA
>JAAUYB010102203.1_pt1 | contig 12548 bp, 15 predicted proteins | sample 7278071 | NCBI WGS metagenome assembly JAAUYB01 (sample SAMN14350121, study PRJNA611818) | marine sediment metagenome | isolation source: surface marine sediment (1.8m) | place: French Polynesia: Moorea | collected 2018-08
AGGGATGATGAGGCCCCATGTTTAATACCATGGGTTCGGTTCTAGTTTCTATTTTCGACATAGGGTGGTCACTTAACCGTCATCTTTACTATTTAGGATAACGCCTTTTGACAGAGAGAACAGCGAAACAGAGAAGAGAGAATGATTAAGATTTGGGATGTTACTCTTCAAATAAGTTACTTAATCGTTCCACTTCGCTTTGGGCCGTGTACATGGGGGAACCGGATAAAATACCGGTAACGTTGCGGAAGGGTTTGCCGATGTGCATTCCTTTGTTATCGATGGAAAATTCTCGAATATCTTTATCGTGCATGGAACCGCGCATTTTTAATACGGTGACACCGCGACGCATTTCCCCATACATTTCCACGTAGCGCAGTAAAATAATGGAGTCGGTAATGGTAGAAATATGCGCTTCGGTGATGGATGAACCCCCTAATAAAGTGGGAGTGGTTGAGGTGAATAACCCGCCAATTTCTTGCTGTTTAATAAAAGAGGTTAAACCAATAATAAACTCTCGAAATCCTTTTAAGGTAGATACCCGTTCCAAGGCTGATAAACTATCAACAGCGACGCGGTTAGGTTTAAAGGTTTCAATGGTTTCCTTCATATTAATGAGGTGATTTTCTAACCCGGTGGTTTCCGGATAACGACACACGACTTTTAACTTGCCTTGTTTTTCCATTTCTTGAAAATCCACACCCCAACCAGTGGCGTTGCGAAACAGTTGTTCTCGGCTTTCTTCAAAGGCAAAAATTAAACATCTTTCGTTGTTAAGAACCCCACCGGCCATAAATTCCGTTACCATTAAGGTTTTTCCGGTTCCGGTGGCCCCAGACACTAAAATAATGGAGTCTCGGAAAAATCCACCGCCACACATGGTATCTAACTCTTCACTACCGGAAGTGATGCGAATGTTAGAAGATTTTTGTTCTAACTCAATGGCCGATAAGGGAATAATCACCACCCCACGACCGGGAACAATGGTAAAGGGATATTCTCCTTTTTGGTGATCCGTACCCCGATATTTCAAAATTTCGATGGTACGACGACGCTTTTCATCGGCTAAAACGTTGCGTAAAATGACCACATTATCGGCCACAAATTCTTCTACCCCAAACCGACTAATTTCTCCGTATTCTTCCGTCCTTTCCGCCGTCATAATGGCGGTTACTCCTAATTCTCGTAAGGCCGAGGCTAAACGAAACAGATCGCTTCTAACTTGTGCGCTATCGCTTAAATGGCTAAAAATAGCACCTAAGGAGTCCATCGACACCCGTTGAACGTTATATTTACGAATAGCGAACTCGATACGGGCGATCAAAGCACCAAGATCGTAGTCTCCTGTCACCACCATCGGTTCTCCGGGTTGGGGAGAGGCATCCACAAAAGCCCATTTTCGTTCGAGTTCCCATTGGGCAATATTCCAGCCAAACCCTCGCATATTTCGGCGTAAAGCTTTGGGTGGTTCTTCAAAGGTTATAAAAACGCCGTTTTCCCCTCGTTTAATTCCTTCAACTAAAAACTGACAAGCAAAAACGGTTTTAGAACTGCCGGCGGTTCCTGCGACTAAGGTGGCCCGTCCTTTAGGAAGTCCTCCTTCGGACAAAAAATCAAACCCTGGAATGGCGGTTTCTAATTTTTCAATATAATCTAGTTCGTTTTCTGGAGTCATCCGTTTTTTTTGTTAAGGAATAGAGGGTTATGGTAGAAGTCAAAAGTCAAAAGTCAGAAGTCAGAAGTTAAACTCGCTTTGTATCTAAGTTTGACAAAACATGACTATGCTCAACTATACTTCGACTGCCTTTATGGTTCATTGTTTATTTTGCCTTTTTCTTCTCATCTTGCCAAGAAATTGAGATTAGTTGTCAACTTGGGAAACTAAATCTAAGCCTAAGAGAACTTTTTGGGTGTTGGACATATCCCCGATAATACGTTGTAGAGGTGGGGGTAACTGTTTGATGAGGGTGGGGGTGACGAGAATTTTTTCTTGTTCGGCAGTTTGGGGTTGTTCAAGGACATCAATAATTTCTACCGTATACTGGTCGTTTAACTCTTGATGACAGATCCGAAAAAGATTGGCGATTGCCCGTTGAGAGTTGATGGTATTTCCGGTAATATAGAGTTTGAGGAGATATTTATTCATAGAAGTTACCGATAATCTTTTCTAGCAGAAAGGTTGATGTTACTTAGTCCTATATAATATTTACGATAAAAGGAAGCTAAATAGCCCATTAATTCTAATATCATCAGTCTCCCTTCCACAACATAAGCTTGAGCTTTCGCCGTTGGAACGTCCTGACTTTTTTGTTTTAAAACTTTGGTGTGAATTTCAATGGCATCTCTAGGACTTGCTTTGAGAAAGCCTAATTTTTCTCCTAGGGTTCGTAGTTGTTCAGAAAGATTATAGTCTACTTTGAAGATGCGTTGTTCGAGAGCTAGGTCTAATAATTTTCCGTAGTTTTCTACCAATTCATCAAAAACATCGGGTAAACTTTCTTGCAGGGGATAAGCCCCGAATAAGCGAGCGGTAACGCTGGTTTCTCGACTGGATTTGATCAAAGAATCTAGGTCAGAAAACTCCTGTTCTTGACGGATTTCCTGTTGTTGTTGATTAATTTTAGCCCGATACTTTTGCCGTTCAATGGCTAAACGAATTTCATGGATTAGAAGGTTACTATCGAGAGTTTTTAGCTGTAAATAACCATCAGCCCCCAATTGAAAAGATTCCACCACTGCCCCCTCGCTTTGTCCATCCATTTCCACAATAATCGGCAGATTGGCTACTTTTTCTCGCAGTTTAATTAAGGTAGCCACCCCTTGACTATCCGGTAAATCTAAGTCCAGTAAAATAACATCAAACTTATGAGCGTCTAGGGACGCTAAACTTTCTTGTAACGTGGTTACACAAGTAATCGGAAAAGTCAAACCTTGGGCTAAAGAACTATGTTGACTTTGAGACAATAAATCTTGTAATAACTGAATATTTTCGAGTTTATCTTCTATTAATAAAACATGACAGGGATCATTGATCATTGTTGGGTGTAAGCTCAACTTTTCATCTAAGAGTTTAAGGTTTGATGTTAGCTTCACCTTTATATGATAAACGGAATTTTCCTGATCGCATAGAAGATGATGCTTTCCATAGCTTGTTTTGATGAAATTTTACATTTTGATCAGAATTTTCCATGGGTAACTCTACAATCTACCTCAATCTCTGAATATAATTAGCTCTTGAGGGCTTAATTCACGCCATTGACCAGGGTTTAAACCATCTAAGGTTAAATTTAAGATTTTTTCGTTTTTTCGTACCCCTATGGCGATTCTAATCAGTCTCAGGGTGGGATGACCCACCGCCGCCGTCATGCGTCTCACCTGTCGGTTACGTCCTTCGGTTAAGGTCATTTCTAACCAAGCGGTGGGGACGGTTTTACGATAACGAATGGGGGGATCACGAGGGGGTATTAAGGGGGGACTCTCTAACGGTTTAACCCTAGCTGGCCGGGTTCGATACTCTTTAATCATCACACCCTGACGTAATTGATTTAAGGCGGTATCATCGGGAATACGTTCTACTTGTACTAAATAAGTGCGAGGATGGGCAAACTGACGATGGGATAACCGATGTTTTAAGGGGCCGTTATTGGTTAACAAGAGTAATCCTTCGCTGTCCCTATCCAATCTGCCCACAGAATAAACATCAGGAACATTAATATAATCTTTAAGGGTAGGCCGGGACTTTTCGGGGTTGCTATTATCGGTAAATTGACATAACACCCCATAGGGTTTATTAAATAAAAGATAACGATAGTTCTGGCTGGGCATCCTTAATTGATGGTTAGGTTTTGCTCTTCTAAAAGATGGGTGATGGTTGTGCTATTTACAGGGGGAAACAAGCCATAACCTTGACCATAACTAAAATTTAAAGCTTTTAATTTATCCCGTTGAACATTCGTTTCTACCCCTTCGGCCACCACTTTCATATTGAGGGTGGTGGCTAAATCTACAATTGCTTTAATTACTTTACATCGATCCTCGTCTTCCCATAACCGTTTAATGAAACAGCGATCAAGTTTCAAAACATTAAAAGAAAAACAATCTAAATAACTTAAAGAAGAATAGCCTGTGCCAAAATCATCTAAACAAATTTCAATCTTTCGCTGTTTAATTTGCTCAAGAATCTCAAACACTGTTCTGGTCTGTTCCATCATCAGACTTTCCGTAATTTCTAATTTTAAGGAAGTGCCGTCTAAATTGGTTTCTGCTAGAATGTCGTCTAACATATCAATTAAACCCGGTTGACTTAAATGTTTACTAGAAAGATTAACACTCATGGTCAACGGACCCATGTTGGGGAATTGTTCTTGCCACAGAACCAATTGATGACAAGCGCGACGCAACACCCATTGATCAATCTCTAAGATAGCTTCTGTTTCTTCAGCAAAGGGAATAAAATCAGTGGGGGAAATTAATCCTTTTTCTTGATGTTGCCAACGAACTAGGGCCTCAAACCCATCGATGCGATCGCTGGATAAGGAAATGATGGGTTGATAATAAAGGTCAAATTCTTGACGTTCGATAGCCCCTTCTAACTCATCGGCCAATTGTAAGCGTTGAATGACATGGCTGTCCATGGAGGGTTGAAACACTTCTGAAGTCCCTGATCCTTTAGCTTTGGCCCGATACATGGCCGTATCAGCATCTCGTAACAGTTCAGCCACACAATTTGGGTTATCATAACTCGGCAGGTCCCCGGCTAAAACAATACCAATACTCACACTGGTAGGGATTTCTTGGTTTTGTAAGACAATCGGTTCTTTTAATATTTCATGGATACGATCAGCAATAGCGATCGCTTGTTCAACACCGCTTAAATTTTCCAGTAAAATGACGAATTCATCCCCCCCCAGTCGGGATAAGGTATCTTCTGATCGCAAACATTGACCGAAGTGACGACTAACTATCTTCAGTAGGTGATCACCGGTTAAATGTCCCAAACTATCATTAACCAGTTTAAAGCCGTTTAAATCCAAAAAGAGAAGGGCAAAGCGTCTATCCTTGTCCCGTTGACACCGTTTAAAGGCTTGTTCAATGCGATCCATTAATAAGGTGCGGTTGGGTAATCCCGTTAAACTATCATGGAGGGCATCGTGCCGTAGTTTTTCGTTAGCTTCTTTATGTCGGGTAATTTCTGTGGTGATTCCATCGATACGAATGGGGTTTTCTTGATTATCTGTAATTAAATGACTCCGAACCCGAACCCAATGAACCGATTCATCGGGCCAGACGATACGATATTCAATCTCTTCTCGTCCCGTCTTATACAGCAGTTGTCGGGCATCTTCAACCCGTTTTTGATCGTCTGGATGGATGATATCTTGCCATAGGTGCAAGTTCTCTAAAAAGTCTGCAATGGGACGACCATAAACGGTTTCAGTCGCGTTATTTAGGTAGAGAAGATGACCGGTTTGAGGGACAATAGACCAGACCACATCATCAATAGAACCGAGAATATTATGGAGTCGTGTTTGATGAATTCTTTGTTCTTCGTTCAACCTTTGACAGTGACGGACATCTTCTGAGAGTTGAATATTTTTCTGGGTTAATTGTTCTAAATAAAGGGTAAGTTGTTGTAGATGTTCTTTAGCTTGATGGAGGGTCTGATTATGTTCAATAACTAATTCTTCTACGGAAACTAAGTGGGAGTTGATGGATATGGGGTTCTCTGGTGCCATGGCGATACGTCAGTAGAAAAAACAAATAAAAGCATGGTTTAGGTCAAGGAACAACGAGAAGGGAATGTACGCTATTTTAAGCTAAATTTTCAATCTGTCAATTATTTTCTTAAGTTTTCTCTATCATACTCTGGCCAAAGTCCTTGGATACCATTAAGAATGGGGTTGACCGAATAAAACGAGAGAACACCGCAATTTTTTCAAGACTTCGGTGGTAATATCACTTACGGCTAAACCGCCGGCGGTACGACGACGAAAGGATCTTAAAATAACGAGATCAAATTGATGAGAGGCGCGAATAATCACTTGTGCTGGTGCATCATGAATAATCATTTTGATCTTAGCGTTTTCAGCTAGTCCATACTCGGTCATTAACCGAGATAAGGTTGTTTTAAATTCAGTCACTTGTTGGGGGGGGGTTTGGCGATCGCAGATATGTAATAGGGTAATGGTTCCCTGGTTAGCCTCGGCAAATAGCTTGGCAAATTTGATGGTTTCTATGGTGGCTTTACTTATGTTTTTCACCGGCAGTAAAATGCGATGTAAGTTAGTCGGGTTATCCCATAATCTCATCACGGCAACGGGACAATGGGACGACCAAAAAACCGTATCTACAATGGTTCCAAACAGTCTTGCTTTTAACCCGATGTTTTCCCTCCATCCCATAATAATTAAGTTGGCATTTTTTTCTTTGGCACTGCGACTAATTCCCTGGGCAATATGATCATCAATACGGATAATGGGGTCAGTATCGACACTAAATTCTTGACTAATTTCTATGGCTCGCTCTAATAACATCTGACTTTGTTTTAAGTTTCCATCTACTTGTGGATCATCCATATGGACATTGGCCGCAGCAATGGAAACGGGGACAATAATTCCCGATTCTTTTTTGGCTAATAAGGCACCCATTTCGATTAAGTCTCGTTGGGTATGGGGATTATAAATGGGAATTACAACGGTAAAACGATTCTTCTCTTGTTCGGATTTTAATTCGGGTAACCATTCATCTAAGGTACTGCCAATCTTTTCATCGTTTCCGTTATTTTTTGTTTTTGGCAGGGGTAACTTTGTCGCAAATTGTGCTGTTAATACCGGACCCAAAATTGAAGTAACTAACATTAAGACAATCACACTATTAAAAACGGCGTCGTTAATTAATCTTTCTCCGGCTGAATTTTGGATTTGATAAGCAGCTAAGGCTGCTGCTAATGTGGCAGCCACTTGGGGCAATGATAAAGACCACATCGTCAGTGATTCAGACCAATTATAGCGATAGATAAACTTTGTAGCCGTTGCAGCTAATAATTTTGAAACGATCAAACCGCCAACAATGCCAATAACTAAAGGTAATTCAAATTGAATGGTTTTTACAAAAGCAGGAATATCTAACAACAGTCCCATTCCCACAAAAAAGAAGGGTATAAATAAGGTTCCTCCTACAAATTCTACCTTCTCTTTAACCGGACCATTCCCCACTACATCGTTGACTGCTAAACCAGCTAAAAAAGCTCCAACAATTTTATCAACATTAATCAATTGTGCGCCAATAGAAGCTAAAAAAACTGACAATAAAACGAACAAAAACTGGTTACTTTCTTCATCACCAGTGCGTCTAAAATATTCTTTTCCTAACCTACCAAAACCAAAAAGAATAATTGCTGAATAAATTCCTAGAGAAACCAGTTGTATCATTAGGCTAATTGACGAAAAGTCTCCACTATGAATAGAGACAGAAATAGCTAACACTAACAAAGCAGCAATATCAGTAAAAATAGTTGCACCAATTGTAACCATTACTGCTTGATTTTTAACCATTCCTAACCGTTGAACAATGGGAAAACCCAGTAAAGTATGAGAGGCTAAAAGAGAACCAATTAAAATTGAAGCATTCCAACCGAACCCAAAATTTAAACCTACTATAGTTCCCATAGATAGAGGCAAAAAGAAGGTTAAAGCCCCAAAAACTAAGGAGCGTTCTTTTGTTTTTCTAAATTCTGCTAAATCTATCTCTAATCCTGCCACAAACATGAGATAAATTTTACCGATATCAGCAAACAATTTTATACTTTCTGAATCAGCATCTAAGAGATGTAAACCATCTTTCCCTAAGACAACACCAGCAAATAATAGTCCTACTAACCCGGGGAGACGTAACCGCTCAAAAATGGGCGGTAATGTTAAAACAACCAGCAATAAAATAGTAAAAGAAACAAGAGGATTATCCCGTAAAATAGATAACAAATTTTCCATTAAGGTTAGTCATAACTACTTACCTTAATTATTATAGTCCTTAGCAATGCCCTATCTAATATCCTTTGACTTTTTACTTGGGTGATAAGTGTGCGGGAAGAACACTAATAGAAGCAATCGCAATATAAATTAAAGCAAATCGTGTCTCGAAAATAGCGATCGCATGAAACCTCGCTTGACGATACCAATCTAATACAAAATTAACAATACCAAATTTAATTAAAGCAACAACAAACGATAAAGCAGTAATTAAGGATAAATAATGGCAACTATATAATCCAGCCAAAATAAACACTGCTACACCATGATAAATGATTCCTGGTTTGATGGAATGAGTTTTTTTCTTCCTAAGTTTGATGGTATAGATGGCACTACTAAAAAATAAGGTGTTTAAAATCCACATTCCCATTGCTTCAAGGGATAAATTACCCGTTGTTGCACCATACGCTAAGGGGGAAGCTAAACAAATAGCAGCAAAACTAATGATTTCATTGAGGATAGACTTATGTTTTTGGTGAATAACAGCAATGCCATCAGCAATCAAAGCAACCACTGCTAAACTATAAATGACGAATAAGACTGATGAGTGAAACCAAAGAATCACCGCTAAACTTAGCGCACTCATCCCATAGATTCCCCCCCAAATCAAAAAACGCGGTTTCCAGGTTTTCCGTTGTTTTAGTTGAACCACATAAGGGTGTTCCATCTGTAGGGTAAAAAAAGCACACAGCAAGGCTAGATTTGTCCATTGACTCCATTGCTGTGCTAAAGCAGCACCGGTCAAAAAAGAACCGAATAACACTAACAATACACCCTGTTCCGGGGCAAATGTAGGACGACACCACACAGGAATTAAACAGGATTTTTTAGCATCAGAACTGTCACCGAGCAAGGGAAAATGGGAGAGTGCCATGAAGTCAAAATTATTTTAATGCTAAATATTCTCAATAATAGTGTAAGCAGAACCTTGCGGATTGACGGTCAAATTTAAGCTTTTATTTGTTATTTGAAAATGAGTCTGGAAGCCCCAACTATAATCTGTGATTTAATTGAGCCGTTCACCAACTAAGCAGCAGATGCCTTGTGTTGCTGATGACGATGTACTTTCCCCGTCTCTTCACACAGAGGACAAGAAATTGTATCCTCATCATGTTCGAGATGCAACTTTCCGTTACCCTGACATCGTTGACAAGTAATTTTTTCTTGCCACCAATAGTTTCTTAAAAATTTATCATCGGTAATATAATTAAAATCCTCGTACATTTAAAAGCCCTCTAGTATGATTGTTATTGTGTAATTATTCTCTAATGCAAGTCGCTTTATTAAACTACTACATAGATAACATTCATTTCTGTTCTTGACTAGCTAAATTAATATTTTTTAAAGGTTGGTAAAAAAAGATTAAATCGCTTATTTTGTATTAATTAATACAGAAAATAACACCGAGATAATGCTGCTTGAATTAATAACGAATTTGTAACGTTACCATCGCTTTAATGGTTTGTTCTCCTCCAATAACAGGAGTCCTATCAGCAGCACTTGCGGTTCTTAAGGGTTCTGAAGATGGCATCATTTGAGGTTGGGGTGTATTGGCCCCATTAATAGAAATATTAATAATTTCTTGAGATTGAAAATTTAAGGTTGACAAAACCGCTTGAGCTTGTTGTTGTGCATCCAAAGTTGCTAATTTCAAGGCTTCCTTTTGCGCCTTTGAAATGGCGGTTTCTTCTGCTGTAAAAGCCACTCTATCGATACGAGTTGCTCCTGCTTTGACGGCCTCATCCAATAAACGACCAACCTCCTCAGTTTTCACTCGAAAAGTAACAGTATTCGTACCAATATAACCCACTAACCGACGTTGATTATTATCGTATTGATAGTTAGGTTGTAAACGAATTCCTGTGGTTTGTAATTTTTCTATCGGACGCGATCGCAAAAAATCCACTAAGGATGATGTTCGTTCTGCTACATTTTTTTGCACTTCTGTTGCTGTTTTTTCTTGTATTTCTACTCCCAAACTTACATGGGTTAAAGTAGTAGGAATTGTGACCGTTCCGTTTCCTGTTACAGTTAGGGTTTTGACGAGTTGTTCTTGTGCCATTGCAGGAGAAGTAACAGGTATATTCACAACTGGATAAGTACACAAAGTTACTACAACCGAGAAACAGGTTAAAACTGATGGTTTCATGGGTAATAATTCAAGGTTTAAAGCTGACTTTAGTATAACAATAAATTTTCTTGATTTAGCTAAGCGATCGCCTGATAGCAAAAAATTGCTTTAATATTTTTTGTAATCCTTTATATAGCCAAAGACTCAGGACAGGTTGTTGAATAAAACACATCTTCATTGGTTAAATAACCGCTTTCTTGTAACCCAGAAATATTAGGGACAGTCGGATGAGAACCGGTAGCAATAACAAAATTGCGTGCCTTTAATTGTTGTCCATTAACCTCAAAAATATCAGAATTAATAAAGTGTCCTGACCCAAAAATGACCTCAACCCCTAACCCTTCAAACCGTTGAGGAGAGTCATAGATTCTAGTCATCGTGGTTTCTTAATATCGTAGAACAATTTTTACTCCAAAAATAGTCAAATATTTTTGGAATTTTGTTCAAAAAATATTTTGAATAAAATCAACGTGATACTTCCGAAAATTTCTGCTTTCTTTGATTTAAGTAATGCTTATGATCTAACCATTTACCTTCTTTAATAAACCCCCAGTCTCTAATCCTAGGACCGCAAAAAAACAAACTCCAGGAACCTTGAGAATCAGCAGAAATTTCGATACGATGAAGGGAGTGGGGGGAGCGAATCCGAAAATGACCTGGACCGCGCCAAAACTTACCTTCTGGAGTAATTTCCCAGTAACCTCCTTTTAAAATTAGGGTTGCATACCACCAAGGATGATCGTGTAAATCATCGGGATCACTTAAGCAAATGTAGTGTAACATGAGATTGAAGGGAAGAGAACGAGGCTGATCTGCTTCTGTTAATTTATCGGAAAAAAGTAAGTAATAACGGATCAAATAAGGGTTAATTCCATTTCGATCATAGATAATCCGTTTTCGTCCTAATTTTTCTAAAAGTGTTAGCAACATTTATCCTAAATTTATCAGTAATAATCTAACTGACCTAATTATAAACCCTAATTTTTATTTTCTTAAATTTTCAATCATTTGCTCTTTTTTCTGATTAATGTTTTCTTCCTCACATTTCACCCACCTATCTTTGTTCTTATCTTTTTCGCTACAGTCAACAGGAGTCATCTGAGTTTGTTGGATGAATAAAATCAAATAAGCGATCGTTCCAGAGAAAACAATAAGGAGTAGGAGTTGCCAGACAGCTAAGCCTAAATTGTGTGGTTTTGCATTTTTTTTGTTAATTTTTAGGAAATATAAGACTTTCATGGCCATTATTAAGAACCATTACCATAATAATGATAAAATTTTTGTTAAGTTCATCAAAGAGTGTGACACTTTGTCCGGTTTCACCCCGTCATACTCATCAGCAATCAAGTCGTAATAGAGTGGAAGAGTAATTGGACTAGCTAGTCTAATTTAATGATTGTGATTCAATGTCACGAGGTGGTGTGAGATGTTTGGGAAATTTTTTGAAGCGTGTACGATCACGTTAGGACTGTATTTCTGCTTACAGTTAAGTAGTATTTCGTTTTCTGCTCCTAATGTTTTATGGTTTAAGCTATCTAAGTTTGAGGGATTTTCTATTTCTGATGTACAAGAAAATGTAAAAGCGGAACAATGGTTTCCTTGGAAACAGCACACAAAATTTAACCCTAGAGTTAACGAATATTAGCCATCTTTGTCTATTACCGATGCCAGTCAACAAATACTTCATAGAAGTATGGAGATTCATGTTGTCTTTTGTCAGAAAAATTACTGAATTGATTTGACAAAATTTTGAGAATTCCCTAAAAACCCCCAAGAAAATCCTCGATTTTTTGTTTAAATTAACATCAATATCTCTATTTTTGCGCCTCACTTTCTCGGTCATCAACCTCATAATTATTTAGTTTATTGGTTCAAGTGTTTAAATTATGAAAAATTCTCAACCTATCGAAATTCTTTTAACCCACATTAAATTACAGGCAGTTCTTCATAATGTTGAAGAAACCATTGCCATTGATTACACACTGCTCAACTTATATAGAAATGTAGGAGAAATTTCTAAACAAGAGTATTACGAAACCCTGTGGGAAATCACGGCAGAGATTGCCCAAACCGAACAAGCTTGGGATAAATACATCGATTTTTCTGAATTTGTTACCACTTTAACCAACGAATATTTTCTCGAATACTGGTTTGAGTTAGAAAACTTTCTCAGTCTCTTTCCTTTGAATGAGTAGTTGATCTTTTCCTCCCCTATCTCCCCCTGCTCCTCCCCTTCCAGTCTCCCCCTATTCCGAGTTCCCTGCAAGAAATCTACCATGAGGGGTTCTTCTTTGATAAACTGTAAATCTTAGATAGATACCGATTAAAAACTTATGGCACAACGTACTCGATTAGGAGATTTACTCAGACCCCTTAATTCTGAATATGGG
>JAAUYB010032556.1_pt1 | contig 12537 bp, 13 predicted proteins | sample 7278071 | NCBI WGS metagenome assembly JAAUYB01 (sample SAMN14350121, study PRJNA611818) | marine sediment metagenome | isolation source: surface marine sediment (1.8m) | place: French Polynesia: Moorea | collected 2018-08
CCCCTCCTTTTGCCTCCCCCTTTCCCCTCTCTTTCCTCATCCACATTTGCCGCAAGGGGAGCTTACTCAGCGTAGGAAGGAAGGCAGGGAAAGAGAAGGGGCTGCAAAATCCACCAAAACCAACCCCTTCTTTCCCTTTTCCCGCAAATTCCTGGAGAGAGTTATGGGCGGGGAAGGGGCCATAAAGGGTTGCTTGCTTGATGGAAATTGAAATTCCTCTGTTGCACGAACGCAAAAAGGAAAAACCTATATTTGCTTTCTCTCCGTTTCCTCTTACAGCCAAGGTGGAAGCAGAGCGATCCATTTTCGAAGATCGGTCAAGGCGGAGGATATTAGCCGGCTTCCAAGAGCCTCTCCCCTTCTTCCATCCTCCTGGCTTTCCCAGAAGAACTGCCGCCCCCCCAAAAAAATGTCAGCCTTTTTTCTTCCACGAAAATGTGTCGTGACAGGCGGCCATCGAAAGTTCAAGAGATCAATCACTGTGTAAAAAAAAGTCCCCCCTTCGAGGGGGGTCAAATGGGCTGGGGACACGGCACGCCGCGGTGCATGCTGGGCGCAACAAGAAACAAGAAATTTTAGACGCCGCTTGCCAACTTCGATTACGTCCGTTCGTGCCGCGGTTTTTTTCGGCCAGCTTTTTTTACTCTATGAACTTCAAGGTATTGTAGAATATAGCAAGAAAATGCAAGAATCGCAAGACATGCTTTATTTATTGGCTCTATGTCCCAGGTTTTCTGTATTATTTGCACATTCGTGCATCCAGTTCACATGCAATGTCACGTAACTTGCTTGGTGTGCACGTATAAGTATTGTCTTTTTGTTCTGACTGAATTGCAGCCTCGTCGACCCATAAAAACCTCGATAACTGTGCGATATGCGGTCACAAGGGCGCGCAAAGGTAAGATAATGCTGTGTGAATTATTTGTTTGACCTTGTCTGGCCTCGCCTCGGCAGCAGGTCAGTGTTGCAAGTTCCTTCGTAGACATGAGGTTAGAGCTGCTTGTCCTGCTGGCGCTCGCCGCCGCCTGCCAGGCCCAGGTGAAATAATAACAAAAAAGATAAATTAATACATGACTGAGAGTTGTTGTTTTTAGGACGAGAGCCGCCTTCCCCTCAACGTCATCCCCAGGAGGTACGAGCTCGACATTGTCATCATCTTGGTGCGAAATATTTTTACTAGTTTCATATGTTTTGGGCCTTTTTAATCAAACCATCTGTCTCTCAGGAGGACCAATTTGAGTTCGAGGGTGACTTTGCGATTGAGGCAGACGTGGCCATCCTCGGCGACGACAATGACGGGACCATCATCATTCACGGGCAGGAACTCGAAGTCGAAGAGGACTCGCTCGAGATCGCAGACATGGTCGGTTTCAGTGTGGGATTCAGCGAACATGCGCCCGTTTGCACTCTTATTGGCGAATTCCTGCTCACCCTGACTCGTTTGCAGGACACTGGCGACTCCTACCCGGTCCTTGGCCTGGAGTACGACGCCCCCAACCGCTTCGTCCTCGTCTCCTACGCCGCCCCCGCCTCCGACCACTCCGTCCGACTGAGCGGGCGCTTCTCCGGCGAGATGGAGACCATCGAGGACGGCCTCTACCGGGACTCGTACGTGGACACGTCGACGGGGGAGGCGCGCTCCCTGGCCGCCACGCAGTTCGCCACGGACGGGGCCAGGAAGGCCTTCCCCTGTTTGGACGAGCCCGATCTCAAGGCCACCTTCAAGGTGAGGATGCCTTTCACCTGCTTTCAATAGTTTCTTCAAAGCCAGCAGACTTTCAGGTGTTTTTTTCCTAGACGGTTGGTAGGACATTATTTCTTGCTCCTTAACATTAAAAGCTTTTTTGATTTTTTGACATTTTTCATTCACCCACGACAATTTGAAATTGAATGCCAGAAAAAAGATTCCTGGTTGAAAACTACTTGTATGAGTTTTAAAGAGGGTATTTATACTACTGTTAAAACCATTCACCATCTGTATTCTGTCAATACAAACCGCAGGTTCGGATCGGCCGCCTGGAGTCCCTCCGCTCACACTTCAACACCGAGCTGGTCTCGGAGGGCGGGGAGGCGGTGGCGGGCCGCGACGGGTACGTGTGGGACGAGTACGAGGAGACGCCGCTCATGTCCACCTACATTGTGGCCTTCGCCGTCACCGACTTCGCCGCGGAGGAGGCGGAGGACGTCGCCTCCAACGGGGTCAGGCACACGTCGTGGGCGAGGAGGGACGCGGTGGAACTGGTATGAAGAAATATTAGGATTAAGAGATTGTACTACTTTGCCCGCATTCTGCCAATCAGGGATATGCGGAGTACATTGTCAACGACATCGAGCCGGGCATACTTGATTTTTACGAGGATATTTGGTGAAAAAATACCCTAAAATGGGAGTACTTTAGCTCTGAAACAAAAAAATCCTTTTGAAGGGGGCTCCCGTTTCCATTGGACAAACAGGACCAAATCTCATACCCCTCGAAGGGAGGAGCCATGGAAAACTGGTAATACAGTAGAAAGCTGCGTTTCCGAAACTTCTTCACTGGTGCGTGAGTTTAGACCTACTTTCTCAGGGGCCTGGTGGTCTACGCCGAAGACCTGATCCTGTACGACGAGGCCCAGACAGGGGCGCTCGAGAGGGAGGACGCAATCATGGTCAACGCGCACGAGAACGCGCACATGTACTTCGGGGACCTGGTAAAAGCACCAGCAAATTGGTTATGTCCTTAGCGTACACCATGGTTACCAAGGTGACCTGCGAGTGGTGGGACGCCATCTGGCTGAACGAGGGCTACGCCGAGTACATCATGTACCTGGGCTCCGACGAGGTGGCGCCGGACATGCGGGTGTGGGACAGGTTCTACGTGAAGGAGACCGACGGCGCCATGAGGTTCGACGGCACCACCGACTCCCACCCCACCATCCAGGAGGTGCCCACCGCGGGGGAGGTGGACTTTGGCACCATCACCTACGACCGCGGGGCCGCCATGAACCTGTTCCTAGAGACGATACTCACGTTTGACACCTTCAACAAGGGGCTCAACAGGTGAACCTTTACAAAACATCAGCAGTTTTCACTGCTCTTTTAAATGCAGATAGTGGGCCTCAGGTACCTACAGGATCTCCAGTTTGACGCCGCCTACTTTGACGACGTGTTTGACCACCTGACTGAGGCAGGACACGAGGACGGAACCCTGGTTTGGACTCACAGAATAAAGATCCCGAAAAAAATAAGAAAATCTTCTGTCTTAAACCTTGCTGGCAGGACGATGACCTGGACATCGAAGAGATCATGGACACCTGGATGAGGCAGATGAACTACCCTCTCATCACGGTCGAATACGATGCAGACGACGCCATTGCCGTCATTGAGCAGTCCAGGTGAGAGCATTTAGGGCAAAGTCCCTAATTAGCAATTTTTCTCAAGCAAAAGTGATTTGTTTTGAACAAGGTTCCTGTACGACCCCGAGAACGCGAACCCAGGCGACGACTACCGCTGGTACGTGCCCCTCTCCTTCACCTGCATGGGGGGAGCAGGCGAAGAGGTGACGGAAGACAGGAACAAATCTTGGAGAGCTCCATAAAAACATGCCACTATTCCACACAGGACTTTGAGGACACGGCCAGGTTCACCCAGTTCATCCGCCCCGAAGTTGACGTGCTTGCCATCGACGCCTGCGAGGGCAACGCCGTCATCTTCAACATCGGCGCCCTCGGATACCTGCGCGTCAACTACGACGACGACAACTGGGACGCGCTCAGGGACGAGCTGCTGCTGGACCACACCAGGTTCGACGTCAGGAACAGGGTCCAGGTACGGAAAAGGGCAAAATTCGCTTATAACTAGCAGAAACTTTCCCCCTACTTTTGGTGAATTTTATACTGTACCCGTTCCAGCTTCTGAGCGACTCTTTCGCCTTGGCCGAGGCCGGAATCGAGAGCTACAGGCGAGGGAGAGAGACTTAGTACATTTTTGGGCGAAAAACCTATTTCGGATACTTTTTCAACAGCCGGCCATTAGAAGTCTTCCAGTACTTGACTCAGGAGCGGGAGGAACCTCCCCTTGAGATCGCTCTGCAGGTGATGTTGGACCTGGAGGGATCGAATCCCACCTCAAACGCCGGAATACTCTTCGACTTCATCGCCAGCAGGTTCACCGCGCTCTACAACGACGAGGTGTGAAGATTCGCCAGTGTTTCAACAATTTTTTATGAAAATTATCAATATTAACACATGTCCCAGGAGCTCGGCGGCATCGAGGCGGACGAGTCCCGTGACCACTTTGGCCACCTGACCCAGCGCATCATCATCCGGGCGGTCAACTTCCTGGCTCTTGATCGGTTCGAAGGAGACTCGGCAGAGGTGTTCCAGGAGTGGATGGACGCCCAAGACCCGGACGACCCGGCTCAAAACCCGGTGCGGTGCAGCATTCAACAGTGATATCAATCAGCGACTAACTAAATCAAGTCGTGTTTTCGCGGTGTCTGTTCCTTGAATCCTCCCCATCTACCGCAAACAGCATTGACTTTCAGATGGCTAGGTGGGCAAATCCGACTGTCTCGTGTCTCTTCCCTTACTCTCGCAGGTGAACCGCCACATCCGCCGTCAAGTGTACTGCGCCGCCGTCCGCCGACTGGGCTCCCCCGCCTCCGCCTTCCTGGGGGACCGCGCGCCCAGGACCGCCCTCCCGCAGGAGGCCGACGCCATCGCCCACGGGATGTCGTGCCTGGGGGACAAGTCCGAGGAGGAGGTCGCAGCCACCACGCTAGACCCAATCCTGGAGCACCCGGACGTACCAGTCAAGAGGGTGAGCTGGTCTTGACCATTTTTTATCGCTTGTTTAATCCCCTCCTTTTCCCCTTAGCCTCCGATTCGTCTGATGGAGATGGCGGCAGAGAGGAGCCACGTCGCGGCCATGAAGTGGATCGAACAGCACTTTGACGAAATCAAGTAGGGGAGACAACACCATTTTGCTATCTGTGCTTATTTCGAATCTTGTCACTTTGTTTCGCATAGGCGCGACGAGAAGAGGACCCACGCAATGCTCGAGAAGGTCCTAGAGACCTTCTACAAGCGCGGGCGCAGTGAGGAAGAGATCCAACTCATTAGGCAGTTCCAGGTTAGGAAACAGTTTAGCAAAAAAAGCTCACAAAGTCATTTAATGCTGATTGGTCTTCCCAGTCCAACCACCTCCTGAGTGAAAGGAGCTCCGCCCTGGTGGACATGGCAGAGAAGGGAATCAGGCTCAACATCATGAAGCGGAGCAGGAGGTCCTCTGACGAATAACAATTCGACTTCCAGGAATTCGCGACAAAGTCATCCACGGCGAAAACGTTTATTACCGGGCACAAACAAAAAAAGACATGAAAGTGGACGTGTGACATTCAAAATCAGCACCCTTTATTGGGACAGACCGACGCATGATTCACCAAAAAAATGTTTTTCCCTGATCACGTTAATGACTTTTCCCCGTACATAGTACGTAGATCGATGCATTAAGATGACACATCGAATCGTCGCTCTGGTTATCACGCCAATCACATGTCGCTTCGTCTCCTTCCCGCACTCGGTTCCAACACACGTGCTATTTTCCTTTTTTTTTGCTTGGAGCGCCACTCACAAAGAATTCAGCCGTTTGCAAAAAAGGAAAAAAATCCGATTATCTTTTTGAAATTTGCAGAGCGCAAAGGTGGAAAATTGATTGTCGCGAGAATGTAGCAAATTAATATGATGGCGAATGCGGGGCAATTTCTCTCCCTTCTTTTTCTCAGTGATTGACAGACGTGGTTCGCCGGTGGAAGGAGGCAGAAGGGGGAAATGGAATCGATTCTTCTTCCTTCCCCCTCTCTTTCCCTTCCCAGCCCATTTTTTGGGGGGGTAGGGAGGATGGGTCCAACTGAGCCCGATCGACCCATTCCGCCGTCCGCTCGGGCGTGAAAAATCAATTAAGCCTTCTCCTCCCCCTTTCTTTATTGTTTCCTTCCTCGGAAAACACTTTTTTTCGGGGCAAGAGAGAGGTCCGTCGATAATGGATTATATTCTTTTAATTCGGACGGTCTCTTTTTTGCTCGATAGTCCGTGCTATTCCACTACCCAACAATATTCAATATTGACTCAGACAGTGGTATTCGGTTCGGAATCGTTCAATGTTCCAGAAAATTAAATGCGGCTGCGTCCTCTATAGTACAGCACATATTGTCACGACAAAAAAAAACCCTCGCACATGTGCTGTAAGATGCGCTGCATAAAAAAAACTCTCCTCCCCTTTCCGGAAAAAAGGCCAATGGAAAGAAAACAAAGCCTGCGGTGTAGTTGGGATATATGAGGGGAGGCAAAAGGCGAAAGCTGGGGACATCGAGGTGGGAAAGAAGGGAAGTAAAAAGTAGTGAGTCTAGTGCGAACTCTCCTCACGTACTAAAACGCTTTTATCCCCTGCTTCCCAAGGCAGAGAGACAGGCGGAGCTAGGGAGAGGAAGAGGTTTAATTGAATGCGCTTTATCACACCCTCTCCTTCCTCCCCTTTCCCCTGTTCCTTCCCTGTCCCTACCTACATTATACCTTCCTCCCCTCCCTCACTCTTTGCAGGCTTGATAAGACAAACTGGCTCAAAGTGTTGTCCTCATGCGGATGAAATTTGAAATGTTTCGTGCATGCCTACTAGGTCAATAAGGTAGTGCGCCGTTGTTGCTAATGAACTTCAAATTTGAATCACCCTGTAGCCACAACACCACACGGCCAGCTACGAGCTTAAAGTTGGGGAGGGGGGATGTGGGGCAAGCTTTAGCTCTTTCCTCCCCCTCCTTTCACCCCCGGTTGCGTTGTCTCCGCAGCAGTACCTTGCAAGGCAGCGCGGAGGGAAAGAGGAGGGAGGGAGGGAGGGAGAGGGGGAGATTTTCGAACTCGGCATCAGGTTGTGTAAATCCCACCGAATTCCCACACGTGGAAAAAAAGAGGGGGAAGGGGAGAAGAAGGAAACAAAAGGCAAAAGTCAGGAAGCGAGAACAATGGGGGAGCAATTGATTTTCTTTTCTCACCCGTCACTCTTTTTTGTGTTTATTTTTTTCTTTTTTTTTGTCACTGCCGCCGCCGCGCATTTTGACGTGTGGGAAAAACTTCTGTAGGAGAAAAATAATTTTAAGTGGCACCAAAAGAAGGGGAGCGGAGGCGGAATATTGCTGGCACTTTAACGAAGGCGCTTTTGTGGGAAATTGATGTGCTTGTCGTCGAGGTATTCGCGTCACTCCTCTCTTCCCTCCCTCTTTTTCCGCTTCTTCCTCCTGTCCCGTACGTGTACACAGTCAACGGCGGCAGTCGACGTCTCTTGGGAGTGTCGCTTTCAGAGGCGCTGTTTAACTGGTATCTGTGAAGCCTGTCTCTCGAAAAGAGAGCAGAACAGTAATGGAGTTTTTAAAGGTTTTTTTAAAAAAAACTTACTCATTTGTTGGTCTGTAAGACGGCGTAACCTATTATATGTATCCGATGTAATGTAATGTCGTCTAGTAAACAATAATTCAGTTCAGAAGCTCCATTTCGAGTGAGCTCCTGAGGTCTTTTTTCATTGGAGACCTTGCTGCTCCTTTCTTTCTCCTGATCTGTCGCGCGCGTGAGTCAGAAGTGTCAACCCCGCCGAAGGAAAAGCAGCCGCCTTCTTCCCCCTTCTTTTCCTCTTATCACTCTTCAAAAAATGTCGCTCCCTTCTCTCCCCCTCCCTCCATTTCCTCCTTCCGGCGGAGAAGAATCTTGTCTGCTCCCTCTTCCTCCCCCCCCCTCCCCCCTTTTCACGAAAATGGCTCTCTTCCGTGCGGACGAGACGACGCATCCAACTTTTTTTGGGTGATGCTCGAGTTTTATTGAAGAAAAAAAGGAAAAATTTGCGTCAAAGGAGCAAAAATATTCCATTAGTCATTTCTTTTGCAAAAATGGATGGAAAAATGTAGCTTTTTTAAAAAAGATATAAAGAAGTGAGATTCGACCAAGGGGAAGGAGGGGTGAAGGATTGGCCGCAATTCCTTTTTCATCTCTCCCCTTTTGCCATCTGCCTTCTATCCTTCCGTTTAGTGGTTCGCAGCCGTACGCTGAAGATACGTATGTCACGCAGCTAGTGCTGCGAATTCGACGCAAACAAGAGCGAACCTTGCAAACTTTTTTGCAGTTCAAGTGCACATGCTACATATTACTAGTAGCAGAAAATTTGTCGCAAAACTTGCTTTCTCGAAGTCGAATCCGTTTTTCGTCCACTGTTCCATTTTCCTCCCCCTCCCCCCCATTCTTCCGCGCCGGCGAGCTTGAATGAAGATTTCACTCCCCTCTTTTTTCTCTCCGTAAAAAGACCAACTTTTTCCCCTCTCGCCCTTTTTCAAGACCTGGAAGAAATAAAGGGGGGAATTGGATGGTAGCCAATCAGAAAGGCAGGGAAGAAGGAAACCATTTTGCTTACAGGAGCACTTTCGTATATCCCCTCCTCCTCCTCTTTTCTCTGAGTGCGAAAAAAAAGAACAAGACAGACACTTTCCCCATTCTCCTCCTCCGCGGATTTAAAAGAGAAAAGAATTCAGAGCACTGTATATTGCCAGATCACAGGAATAAGACCCCATTTCGATCTAGAAGCAAGTTCAAAAAGTACCACCACATTCTTTTCTACTTTCTACTGTATCCACCCTTGGCGGCGGCGGCGGCGGCGGCGGCGGCACGAGTCATTGGATTTTGGGGGAGGGGACCGAACAAGAAGGGCCCACATAAATCTATCGCGCTTTGGTTTTTTTGCCGAGAACGAACCTCAAAGAATTCTGTCCTTACCCCCTTTTTTTCAAAGTTGATACATTTGAGGCTCGCACTGTATTCGCCGAGAAATCTGAATTTGGGGTGGAGCCAGAAAGACTGTTACGATTCCACCCTCCCCCCCCACTATCGAATTTCGATTTCAATATGGCACACTCACTCACTCCCCCATATCCCGCGCACGGGGCGAGGAAAGGAACCCTCCCCCCCAAAAAAAAAGACCAACTGAGATTTGAGCACATTTACTACGGCAAGCGGCAGAGAATAAAAGCTACTTGGTCGTGTTCGACTTTCGCTTCCATCTGCTGGTAAATTGAAAACGCAAACACCCAGGAAGCCGGTTGACGGGGGCTTATCAACAAAATTGGAGCTTCTTCTTTCTGTCTTGACGAGGACTTCGTACAACAGTCTAGGCGAAAAGTTTTAACAGGATGGACGTCCAGGCTTGCTCTCCGGTCGACGTGGCACTGTTCAGCTACAGGCAAGACTTTTTTTAAAAAATGAAAAAGTATATGTATCTGCATGCGCCGGACCGAGTCAATTATTTCCACTCCACAGCGCCCTCTCCTTGTCCTCGGCGTACGTGCTGGTGTTCGGCTGGACGTGGTGCCACTGGCTGTCCTCGCTGGCGCTGTTCGACCACGAGCGGTGGGAGAAGGTGGTGAACGGGACCGGGCCGGGGCCGAGGGACGTGGTGCTGTGCGGGGCGGGCGGCTGCGGGGAGGGGGGGCCGTGGCGGCCAGGCGACGAGGAGGTAAAAGGAGAGCTAGGGTTTCGCAGGATATTCGTCCATGTTTTTCTCCACTTCTATTCAATTCAAGCGTCAACGTGCACAAACTGTTTTTTGTTTAAGAAACCAATACTCGTACTACATCCGTTACATCCAGGAGCTGTCCTCCCTTCGCTCCCGCCTGGCCTCTTCCGCCCTCCGCCGCTCCCCCTCCCCCCCCCGGGTGACCGGCGGCCTCTTCTCCTGGAGGAACTCCTGGCGCCTCCGCTGCGAGGACGACGACGCGGAGCGGTGGCTCAAGGAGGTGGCGGAGCGCGAGATGGGGATGGTGGCGGTCAGCGAAAAGGTGAGGTCGAACAGTGGTCACAACAAAGAAACCCCAACCCTGTCATTTAAGGAGTACGACCCGGACGGCCGGTCCTGGTACGTGGCCCTGCTGCCCTCCACCTCGCCGCTTCCCTCCATGCCCTCCGAGCTCCTTTCGGCGGGGGCGGCCGCGGCGAACGGAATGGAAGAGGGGGCAGTCAAGGTGGAGGTCGCCACCGACCTGGTAACATTTCCCATTAGACTGCTACGCAGGGTGCTTCCCCCATTTGTGTGATTAATTCATATTTTCGCAGGTCCTCGGCTCTGGCCGCTCCGCCTTGTACGTCGGCCTGGACGAATTCGCGCGGGAGAAGGTTGAGGGGGACGGGGGCAGGGTGCGGCTGGGGACGGACGGGGAGGTGTTCCTCTACGACTGCGAGGAGTTCTTCGGGATGAACCAAGACGGCAGATCGGGAAAATAAAACAAAAAGTGAAGGAATATCCGTTCGGGAAATGGACGTCGTCGTCGTCGCTTTCTCGTTTTCTGACCGGAAATCGTTGCCCATCTTTTTTTTCTTTGCCTTTCGGCTTTCTCTGATGACTGTTGAGAGCGTCGAAGGACGGGGGGGGGGAGAGAAGGAGGCCAAAAAAAACCCGCTGCAACAACCATTTTCCCTCGCTTTTTAGCGGGCAAAAAAATGCGGAAAAAAAGAAGCAGGGCGAGCAGTGGCGCACTTTTTTATTATTATTTCTCGCTTCCCTTCTCCCTGCTGCACCTCTCTCCCGCGGTCATTTATCACGGGTCGGGGCCGGGGGAAGGGGGATCGAGGGCGAGAAGTGCTTACGCGCGCCGAAACTCCGCCGCCGCCTCCGCTCCTCATTGCAATAAGCCTGAAAGCCCGATCGCAGGCGGCGGTTTGGACGAAAAAGGTGACGCTGTGATTATTTTTCGCTGACGGGCGGAGGTCAAACGCTGCATTGCAGGGACCAAAGAAACTACCCTACCGGTAAAATTTTTTAAAAACCCGCTTGTTTTGCGCTTGAACTTCACTTCCGTGTGCTGGCTCCCCCCTTCCCCCCCAGGTTTTGGAATTCCCCCCCTTCCCCCTTGCACTTGAATCACACTTGTTGGAAGTGAATGCTGCCCGCTTGTGCACGTGCGCAACTCCCCCCTTCCTTTTGGGGGGAGGGTGCTGCTTGTTTTGCGCTTGCCCGCGAGTCCGCCCCCTTCCCCCCTCGCTTTCCAAAGTGACTTTCACACATTTTACTCCCCCCTCCCCCCCCCTTTCCCCCCTTCCCCCCCATTTTCCCACGAAATTTCCAATTTTGTCACTTTTTTGACCTTATCATTGGGGAAATTACATCAGTTTAAATTGGAAATTCGAACGGGAAGGACACGCCGCCCTTTTGCTGCGAACGAACCTGCTTCAACATGGCCCAGGACATACTCTTCAGCGCGGGCGCCAACAACCTGGAGTCTGAGTGCTGAGGGACGTCGCGCACTTGGTCAGGGAGAAGGAACAGCGAGACAGCGTCAAGGAGAGAAGGGACAGGCTGGGCATCCCATTTACACAATCGACAGAGTACAGACACTCCTGAAAGAACTTGGCGAGTACGTCCAGGAGAGAGTCACAAACTTCAACAACATGTACGCCGCCCACCTCAACGAGGAGCTCCAAGTCCAAGTCCAAGTCTGAGGCTACCAAGTCCTGGGAGAAGTACTTCACCAACAAGAGGGACAGGAGGTTCGCCCCACAGAGCTGCGAGACAAAGCCGAGGACCCAGCAGACGAGTACGCAGAGTACTGGAGCCTGCAGTACATGGAGTCCCAGAACCTGAAGAAGTTCTTCTACGACGAGAAATCGCCAGAGGTGACGGACGCCACCGCCAGGGAAGAGTTCTGCGGCAAGTGGTATGACAAGATCAAGGCGGAGTACGACCAGAGCAAGGATGCCAAGGCGAAGGCAGCAGAGACAGTCGCCATGAGGAAGCTGGACACCCCCCCACCTGAAGCGGCAAGGAAGACAAAAGGAAGAGGGACAAAGAAAGAAACAGGACGAGGAAGAAGAGTCCAAAGTCCAAAGAAAGAGATTTTAACACTTTCGCCACATAATCACAAGTCCAAATCAAATGACGTGCCATATTTGTGCTATTGCGTGACCAATTTCTCCTACAGAAAGAAAAAATACCAATAAAATGCATTCTACACCAATCAAAAGTCTATTTCAGGTGTCTTTCCCACTGGGGAAGCCCAGGGGAGCCCGGGGGGACCCGACGAGGCCGCCCAGCCAAAAAACCGGGGTGGGGTGGGGGGTGTGACTTACGCGAGCGCGGTGAAGGGGGGAGCGCACAGGAAGGGCAAGTGCGCAACACGCGGTGGGGGGAGGGGAAGGGGGGGAGCATGGGGGGAGGGGGGAGGGGGGAGTGTTTGCCGCTTGCGCCGGAATAATTTATTTACCTTAGCGCAACCATTAAGTGCGCGCAAGTGCAGGGGGGAGGGGGCACTTTTCCAGCAATTTTCAGGGGGGATTTTACCGGTAGGGCAAAGAAGGTGCCTCAAAAGCAAATTATTTTTCTAGATCTTAAATGACTAGACTGTTGCAGTTACAAAACTATACTGAAACTTTGAGTTTTGAGCAAAGTATGTTATCACCGCAGGTCATAGTCCAGCGCTCGCTGTCCAGCAAGAACATGACCCACGCCAAGGCCGGGACCATCTTCGCGGGGTAC
>JAAUYB010151326.1_pt1 | contig 12535 bp, 12 predicted proteins | sample 7278071 | NCBI WGS metagenome assembly JAAUYB01 (sample SAMN14350121, study PRJNA611818) | marine sediment metagenome | isolation source: surface marine sediment (1.8m) | place: French Polynesia: Moorea | collected 2018-08
AGTAGAACTGCGGGCCTTCGGCCGCAGGTAAAAAGAGGCAGAAACGAAATCTAATGCGCCGAATACGAGTATGTACGTATGCACCCATTGCGAGCTGAAATCTGAAATTCAAATTTCTTTTCGCCCGCTGCAAAAAAAATCTGAGCGCGCTTTTTGAAAATGTACGTTAAAATGGGTCACCTATTTATGCAGCGGATTCTGGATGTTTCGATTGATCATCCTTATTGTATTACGTCTTTTTCTCCCGAACCCGAGGCGAATAGCAAGGCGGACTCACAATGTTCTGATTTTATAACTCGTGTATTCTATTTTCCATTTTAAATTTCCTCTCCTCCTTTACCTACTGTACTTTTCCTGGAAGAGTGAAGATGGCTCAGGACAGTAACGAAGTGTCTCTTCCCATCCTCTCATCCCGCTTCCCTCCCTTCCTCCCCAGGCATCAGCCCCACAAGAAAACAAACAGCTCGCAACAAAACAGCACACAAAAGAATAACTTTTTTCACAGTTCTTTCAGTTGCTCGAAAAAAATCTGCAATTTCTTAATATTTCCTTGTCAACCATGCAGTGTGGTAGGGCACAAAAGCGGCGGGGTAGGCGGCCTCCCTCTTCCTAGAGCCAGTGTCTGACGCTGAGAGGGAGAGAGAGCCAGTTGTGGCAATTAGAGCTTCCCTCCATCTCTTCAAACTCTACTCTCCGTCCCTTCCATCCTCCGCCCATTTCCTTGGCTGGCTCTTCCAAGCTACTTACCCTACCAAGCTAAGCTATTTAATTGTGCGTTCGGAAAATACCTAAATAGATTATTACTTAGAAACATTTGTCCTGTCCTTGCAAAATCACTATTTGCAATTCGAGCATTTTTTTGCTTTGCCGGGTTAGTCAGGACAGATAGAGGACGTTTTCAAGTCGGAAAAAGAAGGAAGAGGAAGGAAGGACGAATCTTAGCCTCTCTCCCTCCCCCAAGCCAAAAGGAGAGGGACCTGCCTGGGTTGCTTCTCCTTCCTTCCTTTCTGAATCCCCCCTTCTCTCTCCTCGCTGCGCTTAACATGCCATTGTCATTTCTATGCAAATTTGGCTAAGAAGGAGAGGTTGCCTCCCCTCCCCCAAGTTGGGAAGGAGGAGGAGGATGAAGCAACAGACATTGGATGGTTCAGAAAAGCAATAGCTCCTCCTCGCCTCCTCCTCCATTCTTGGTGCTCCAAAGAAGTGTCCCAAATGTGCCCTACGGAAACTTTCCTTGTACGTTAAACGCAAGGCAAAATAAACTTAGCATATACCGGTACAGTACTTTCCAAAGAAGGCAAAATTGATACAATAAAATACAGTCTCCTAGTTTCCCTCTTTGTTTATTTGTTCTTACTGCAACTGATCTCAAATCATTCACCCTTCGATCTCCCCCTCCTCTTCTCTCCCTATTCCCCTCTCCTCTTCCGTCGCGATCTTGGTGGCTCCCTCGAGAAATTTCCTTCCTTCCCTTCTCCCCCCCAAGGGAGATGCAGCTCAAGAACATCTATCTCAAACCAATGCAACACAGGGAGGGAAAGGAACAACAAATTGTGCTTGAATGGAGTTTGAAGTTTATATAAACAAAAAGAACTTCCTGTTGATATTAACATTTAATTTCTAAGCGTACTTTGTTTAGTGTTGGCGGGAGGACTTTGTGCTGTCAAATACTAAGCTGTACCGGACAGAATTGTCGCCCTATTTATTTTCCTTTGCGGCCTGATAGCTCAGATCGACACGGGGGAAATCTAGTGTCGATATTGTCTCAGGGCCCTCCTCTGATATCCAAAGAAAATCGGTCTGGCAAGGCAGGGAGAGGGCAGGGCCTCTTTCGTGTTTTTGTCATTCCGCTGGTATCAAAAAAGAGGCCCTTTGAATTGGATTTCCTGGGGGGCGAACAAGAACAAAGAAACAATTCGAGCCTCTCTTCAACACCTGCCCAAAAAGAGAGGACGAGGCAAAGAGACACGAGTTGGAAGTAGGGGAGCAATTTTGAGTCCTTCTATATATTAAATTTCAAAGAAGCCATTCAATGGCCTGAGAGGAGGCGCCGGCAAAAAAGCGAAAGTCAGAGAACTTTTCTCTCTCCACCACGCCAAAATTTTCGAATCTGTTGCAACTTTGAGGCCCAGAGCCGTTAGAGCAGACAATAAAAGCGAACCTAGAAATTTTTCTTTTGCTCTTCATCGAAGAGGGCGGGCCCTTGAAGAAGCCAACTTTCTTACTCTGCCTTTTTTTGTGCAGGTTCTTCTTGTCTGCAATTTCCTCCCCTCCCCCCTTCCTTCCGCTCAAAGTTTGCAATCAACTGTCGACGGCGACGACGCGGCGGGGGAAAGGAGAAAGAGAGTTCAGACAGTCGTCTTTTTTCCCTCCTTCCCTCCTTCTCCTCCTCCTCCGGCAAAACTTTTGCCCGGGCTGGAGGAGGAGGAAGCAACGACAGTACACATGGGCTGTGGGGGAGACTTCGACCGTGAAACAATAAAGACTTCAATGATTACATTAAAACCTTGTTCAGAGGCTTCATTTATCCCTCTCTAAATGAATGCCAAGCGCCCAGGTATGTATCAAGAGCAATGAGTGAGGAAGAAGGGCTAGTAGCGTCACCCACTCTGGCTGCCCGTCTGCGCCTCTCTTCTTGCTGCTTGCTGTCTTTGTTTTCAGGCAATAGCTCTTGGGAAATTAGGGAGGGGGGAAGAGGAGAAAGGGACCAGAAAGGAGAGGACTGTTTTGTACCCTCCAAGGCTGGCCCAGAGTTCCGTCTGCAGCCATGGCTATGTAAGAGGCGACCCAACTGTACCGGAATGAACATTGATAATATTGATGGAAGGAGAAAATAACACTTTGTACTAGTCCAACCAATGCCAGCGGGGTTTTCAAATTACCGCAAAGACAATAAAGGTATTTTTGATTATTTTCCATTGGTCTTCGCGCGTATGGAGTTTGGGTTTTTTTTTGCTTTTTTTGCCCCAAGCGCATATGACCTATTGAGTTGAAATGGGTCTCCTCCGTCGCTGCATCCTGTGGGGGGAGGGGATAGGGAGGGGTTGGCTGCTGGTTGACACCGCCACCGGAATACAAATGAGACCAGTCCAAAACGAGCCCGGGCAGAGATGAGTCCGGCTAAAGTACCCTCCCTCCAGACAAGGCAAGGAGGAGGGAGGAGGCACATTCGTCCATCCATCCTTTTCTCTCCCACTTTTGCCCTTGCTGCTAGGAATATTAAGTGGCATCCTCCCCTCTCTTCCTCCTCCTCCGACTCCTCTTTTTCTTCTATTTCCGTTTAAAAAAGAAAAATCGAACTCGCCGTCTTTGAAAGGTCGGCGTAGGCTGATTTCTATGTGGCAAAAAAGGTCAATGTTTCCTTGGGAAAAATTACGTATTTTTGCAAAAAGATTTCATCCTTCTTGGTCTGTTTCGCATATCAAGGAGGAGGAGAAGGAGGCAGCAAACGAGCAACGGCCTTCACCCAGTTTTTCTCCGGCGAAAAATAGGGGGAGCTTTTCCCTTCTCTGCTACAGTCGTCGTGTCTCAGATTCCACTCTTCCTCTTCTTCCACATCAAAAGGCACTTTTCACTCTTTTTATTGCGCCGGTCCCTCCTCAAGAAGGGATTCAAAGTCAGGGTTGCTACATAGCGTTTAAGCTGTTTCAAGAAACTGGGAAACCAGGCGAATTCAGGGATAGAAATAGTGACCTTGCCAGCAATAATTTACCAGATGTAGGGTTCATTTTTAGTGAGCGAAAAAATACTTTTTCTCACATGAAATGGGAATTTTCCGCTAATTTTGCTGGCCGGAAGGAAACAGGGACAAAGGGAAGACACAAGAGGATGGGGGGAGAAGAGAGCTTTACTCATTAGGACAGGAGTGGCGGCGGTGGAAGAAAAAGAAGTTTCCTCGTTTCATAGCCTGCGGCCGGAAGTCACAACGGCTTCTTTAAATGTCGAGTCTAAGAACGGGAAGTTGTTCTAATTTTTTTCCTTCCTTGGATTTATTGGAAGAATTGCAAATGCTTTGGCTTGCCCCCCAAAAAAACAATACGTACTTGGAAACCAGCAAGAGAATGAAAGTGTGTTTTTTCTTGTTTTCTTCAAACAAAGAGGGAGAATTCCGTCTTTTTTTCTCGTCGTTCCTAGTAGGAACTTCCTCACTGTGCGGGATTCATCTTCTCTCCACTGAAAAATTTAAAGGATTTGGATCGAAGGCTTTCCTTTTCAAATAAAAAGCCCTTGCCGTCAGATGGGGAAGAGTTCTGTCCTACGTACAATTGAAACATATTTCCTCTGAAAAAAATTTATGCCACCTTTTTCGGTAAGCAAAAGTACCTTTTTGTTTGCGTTTTGTTTTTGGGAAAATATCTTCCAGTCCTTGACGAAAAAGGAGGACTCGACCTTCCCTCCCTCTTCCTCTTTCCACGGATCATTTGTTTGCATCGCTTGTTTCGTTCCTTCCCCTTAATTGACAACATAATGTCCCCCCTTCTCCCCCTTCCCCCTCTTTTCAAAAGAAAAGCCTTTTTCTTGTTTTCTTGTGGTGAAGGACGAAGGAAGAGTGTACGTACTTCTCTTTTTGAACAATTCTGAATGTATACTTTTCTTTTTTTGTAATTTGCCACTTGAAGTTAAAAGGAGAGCCCTCTGCAATGTTGGGTGCAAATAATACACTCGATCCGCCCCCAAAATGGCGCAGGAAACTTTCTGCGGATCGGCCCCTTTACGCCCTTGAAAACTTGGCCCATTGCACTGCGTTGAGTCTGTACTTGGTATACGTAGTAGGCACCCCTTTCTTAAACGCCCCCGCCCCTTTTCTGATCCCTGGAGGTAAAAGTTATGTAGATCGCTTTGCGTGGCTGCCTGCCTACCTAGTGTCCCGGGCCTTCTTGGGTAGACTGCGGGAGGGTGAAAGGAGGGGGATCGCCTCTTTTGTGTCTTCAGGAAGGGGGGAAAGCAAACAAGAACGGGAGAGTATCTTCAATCTTCGGCGAGCTTTAATAATAATCTCTGGAAGAAGGCACAGTTCGTGCCTAGCTGCCAACTTTATCCTTATTTACCATGTGTACTTCGTGGCCGAACAAGATGAAATGTTCTCTTCACGACCTCAGTCGCCCGCGGCTCAAAGGGGCTTTTTAAAAGAGTAAAGGAAGTATCTCTTCACTCAGTTTTTTTCCCTGTTGCCACAACCGGTCTACAAAGAAAATCCTTCCTTGTTGCCTATGCTTTCATTTTCGTACTTTTCGTTCGTTTCCAGCAAAATTCAAATTGGATCATCGCATCCTTCATAATACGCGAGCCTTTTCGCATCTTTTTCGAGCTTGTTTCCCCTCCTCCCACTCACTCCTCCGTTCCTTTTTTCCGTAAACGAGACCCCAGAGCGCCCCTTTCCTCCTCCTCCTCCCTTTTATTCCTCCTACCCCCTGTGGGACCACCCCCGCCGCGAAAAAGAAAGGAGAGGGAGAGGGGGGAAGCAGGAGAACCTTTTCAGCACTTTCTGCAGGCATAATTCCCCTTCCACTTGGCGATAACCGTACATGTGTCTTCCCATTTTCCCCATTTTTTGCCTGCATTTTCCCATGAGATGTTACCTTGTTTGGTCGCTTTTGTGCATTTATCCAAAACTCCTGTAGGTACGATACCTGCCTAGGCAAGCAGCTACTCCTTCACCCCTCCTTTATCCACGCGCGCCCCATTCATCATGGGCGAAATCATTGGGGCGAACTGGGGCTCCCTCTCTCCACCCACTCCTTCTTTTATCCCCTTCAAAAAAACGCCGTTCCTACCCAAGCCACCCCCCGTCAATACCACCGTCTCTCCTTCCTTCCGGCCTTTGAAAAAGGAGGAGGCGACGGGACCCCAAAGGGGGAAGGAACAAGAAAAACAAGAAAAGATAATTTATCGTGGCAGGATTGTTTATACCGTTCATTTTTTTAAACATGCAGTTGAAGACTATAGTAAAAAATGAACAATCAAAAAAAAATTCACGACAAAAAGGTATTCCAAGACCAGAGCACTCTCGGCCTCTCCGGTTGGATAAAAAAGGTAGCTTGTTGCTGCGGCACTGTAGAAGAAACCGCCCCAACTTACCCTTCTTTTTTGTAGGAGGTTGTGCTTGAAAATAGTACAGGAACGGAGAGGATAGGAAGAGGAGGCACTTAAAGACTCCTTGTGCCGGGAAAGGAGGAGGAGGAGAGAGGGCGTCGGGCGGCACTGCAGCAAACTGCAGCGAGAAGAGGGAAACGCACTTGGCCAGGATATATTGACTTATTTTAACTTTCGACTGAAATTGTTTCAGAGCGGGTATGCTCGATAGTAACAGTTCAAAGGATGGGCCAGTTTTGTTCGCTTTTAATTTGCTTATCGTGTGTACGCGTAGTTTCCACTGTAGTTCACAACTCGGTTTGAGCGGCACGTTGATTTGAAGATGGGGAGAGGCCTCGCCATCCCTTCTCTCTCCTTTGGCTGGCTGCAAGAAGTGGCGGCAACAGAAGGACGGGGCAAGAAACTGCAAGGTCTCCCTCCCTTCTTTCTCAAGGGGGCGCTCAAACGCTTGGCGCGGCCCTACTTCTAGTACAGTTGAGTATAAGGGAGAAAAGGAGGGCCATGGGAAAAACCTTCCTTTGTCAAATGTTACTAGCAGAGAACTTGTGTACGAGTACTCGACAAGGTCGCAAGGCCATACAATCGGCATGGTGGGAGCTGCAAACGGTATAGGAACAGAACAGGCCATTTAAAACTTTTAAAAAGGAGATCAATTGAATACCATTCTGCATGGAATGTTAATACTTTGGTGGGATTTCCGAAGCGCTGTTGGCGGGCAATAACGACTGCAGCAAAAAAGAAACGGAACAGAGGAAGAATATAGGGAGATCAGTTTACAACATTGCGGAAGGGGCTGGCCAAATGCGGAAGGAAAGGGACAATGTCCCAATTATATTTTTGTACACCGGAGCCTCCGCCGCTGCCTCCAAAAGATAGGCCCTGTCCTCTCGTTTAGGCAGAGTGCGGATTTTTACCCGACGGGAAAAAAGAGAAAAAACATCAGCCGACTTCTTTTGCGCGGTATCGCATGTTACATCAAGAAACATTCAATTTATGTGTAGTAAAGGAGAAATAAAAAATACTTTCGTAGGCGAAAAGAATGTGATCGTTTTTAATGGCCCTCCAGTCTCTGCCTTCTTCCTCTTTGGAATCTCTTGCTTGCACCTCCTCCTCCTCCTCCTTGCGACACCAACAATTCTTGGAAGGAGGCAATCCAGCGAGCTGCTGCACAAAACACTCCCGGGCGACAAAAAACGCAATTATATACGGCGGATTTTTTTGCCCGCCTCCTTCTCTCCCTCTCTTTTCTTTTCTGGCGCTCTTTTCCAGACGCGGCCACGGCAGAATGGCTGCTTTCGTGAAAGGAGGGGTTTTTTTTCGGGTGCCTGTTTCGCCGCTTGGAAATGATCGCGGTCAAACAATGTTTTTGTCATCGTACGTAGTACTGAACAGTCTTTGGATTCTTTGTGGGCTATTTTTGTACAATGCAACGGTGATCACTGTGCATGACCCATGTAGGATATGGTTGCCCTTCGCATGTCTGTGGCTGCGGGTGAGAAGAAAAGGGGCCCATTCGTTCTTGTTTCCTTATTTCCCTCCTCTTTCCTCACCCGTTCGTTCGTTCGCTGACTGTTGCTTTTTTACTGTGTCTCCTCCCCTCCCCGCGCTTTCTCTTCCCCAGGGGGAAGGGAGCGGATAACAAAATAGGGGCGGGGTTGGCCTGGCTCAGAGCTCTCGAGACCGCTTGTTGATTTTTCCATTTCCCTCGCCATCAGAGCACCGCGCTTGTCCGCGGAGGAGGCCTTGGAACGTTGCCGTTCTTGTTGACGTTCACCCTCCTTTATCCTGCTAGGCTAAGCCTTCGGCTCTTCGCTATCCAGGTAAGCTGTTATGTTCTTGTTCCTCCATCATCCGGCTCCTTCCCCCTGAGACCGGGGGTGGCGAGAACAGAGAGGCCTTATTTCTTTTCGACTTTTTTACTACGCCTCCGTTCGCTTCCCCGCCTCAAAAGTCGACGGTGGCGCAACGGCCTTTTCCCCCGCAGTCGACGCCGCCGAGGTGAGCAGAAGCAAAGCAAAAAAAGTTTCTTCGCTTTAACGCCCTTGCAGTAAGAAATGAGATTTACCAAAAATAGCACTAGGTTTTCATTATAGTCATATCTCCAGCAGTTTTGCCAAGGGAGAAAGCTTGGCTACATTTTTGGTCAGTTAGTATAAGTTTTTGGACAAATCCCGTACCGGATCCTTTGCATAACCACCTCAGCTTCTTCCTCCCCTTGTTCTGTTCTACAGGGGAGGAGGGGAGGGGGAGGCACCAGTGTGTCAAGGATGGTATTGATGTTCCGTGAACACGCAAGGGAAAAAGCGAGGAAAGAAACGAGGGAGTGAGAATGGTCTCCTGGATACATGGGCGGGCTTCGGAAGATATTGTACCTGACAATTATACCTCTGCAGCATTCCCAGATTCACATCCATACAGAATGCGAAACAAGGATGAATGCAATTCTTAGCTATGTAATCAAAACATTTTGTTATCCCTGTCGACCTCGTATGTTATACGCTGGGAGGAGGAGGGGCGGGCAGACGACCTATGAAAAATATGTTTCCGTCCCCCCTCTCCCTACCTAAGCAGCAACAGCCAAACAACAACAGGATTAATGAAAGTCCCACCGGGAAAGCGGGAGGGCGAACGGGAGGGGCAATGAAGAACACCAGACCTTTGCAAAATGTGGAGGGGAGTCGCTGCTGTGGTTTGAAGAGACGGGGGCATAAATTGGCCCTCCTTCCCTTGAAAAGACTCCGTTCAAAAGGGGACCCCTTGGGAGAGGCCCGCGATGAGGAGACAGACACGACAAAAATCACTTTTTTGCTCTCGCTCTCGACAGTGAGTCCCTATTTGTTTTTACTCAGAAACCAGCGGCCCAATGATTGGACGGGCCCGCATTTGATTGGAAGGGTTCCTTTTGCAGTTTTCATGGTTGTCCTAATTTTTACCACATCTGGTTTTTCCAGCCATTGTGGTGCAAATTGCAAACATTTACGGGAAACAACGGCTTTAAATATCATCGATTTCCGCTTCCTGCTTACGCTGCAGTGTTTATGCACGCATAGGATCCGGCGCAATGATGCCGCCGAGCCCATCACCCGCCTACTTCCTCTTCCTCCTCTTTTCCAGCCGCGCATCACCTGTCTCGCGGAAGAGGCTGTCGATAAACGGAAGGAGGCGGCAACACTCTCTCTCCCCATCCATGCATTTTCTCTCCCCGCGCTGACAGGCCAAAGCCTCTCCTTCTATTCCTTCTCTCGTCTCCCCCTCTATCTCCATAAAAGGGATAAAGAACGGGGGAGGGGGGAGGGGGCTCCCTCACACTCCTGGAATGGAGGCCGGGTTCAGACGAGCCATGCCAGGACTCATATGTTCGGCGTTCCTGTCAGATCAAAGGTATACACGTATAAAAGCTTTTTTGCCTGCTTTTCATCCTCCCTACCCCTGTCTGCTTTTCGTCAGCGCTATTGATTGTAATCTATTTTCGCAATATGTATTCTCTCCCCCTTCTTCTCAATGTACGTCAAGTCAATATCATTTCACTCACCCGTCCTCGATAAAGCGCACCCCTCTTCCTCACTTCCCATCCAGCAATCCTCCCTTGACTCTGAAGAGACGACAAATTCTACCGCAGCCACGTCCTCTTCCTCTTCCTCCTCCAAATAAATGCGCCAGCTGCCGCCTTGCCAGGGAGGAGCCTCCAAGCCCAAGGGGCTCCAACTCTTCCTGGAAGGAGTAAGGGGGCCGACAGATCCCTCCATATCCTCTCACTTTCCTGTGATTGCGCCATACAAAACAGGTTTGCCAGGTTCTTGAAATGACTACGTACAAGCCCGAAAGTGGGCGCTCCATAGGATATAGTACTTCTTGCAAACTGTACAACGCAAAAACTGTATGATACATGTTTTTAAATGTCAAATGCTTTTTGGGGATTCCTCTTCCTGGCAGCATCCGGATCCGGCGTTTTTCCTGGAGCGTCTGGCGGGACCGTCGCCTCCGCCTCTCCGCAGTGAGACGGATAAGGAGTGAAGGAGGCGAAAGGGGGAAAAAAGCTAGAGGAGGAGGAGATTCTCCTCTTTCTATCCTAGAGTGAGATCCATTGCTGCATTCTTCCCCTTTTCCCCACCCGCCCGAAGGAGGGAAAACCCACTCAATCAAGTCTCGAATGCAAGGTAGGGAAAGAGCGATGGGAGGAGGTAGGTACTTCCGGTTTTTGTCTCATCCATAGGGGGAAATATCCCTTTAAAAAGAATTGTTTAAATACTGTTTTTTTGAAAACGATTGTGACAAAAAAACATTAGTATTGCGTACGTAAACTTAATTTAGGGGAAATACTTTGTTTTTTTACCATAGTGAACCGTGCGACATCCCTCCATTCTGTTTTCTTCCCCTTTTTAAAAAACCCTGCAGCCCTAGTAATAACCCCACGCAGTGATTGAGTGTCCCGAAAGGCTGTTCTCGCATAAAAAGCCTCCCCCCACGTCACTCTGAAGCGAAATTGAGTTCCACCGAAGCAGACTGCGGCATCATGCAGGTAGAGGAGGAGGAGCCATGTATCATCTGTCCTCTCCCGCAAAATTGATTTCGCTTTAGGGACTCACTTAAAGTTGCCGGCACTGTAGGTATATTATGTAATTTCGGAAAACTGCAAGCACTTTTCAACGCGTCCTCCCTGCAACGTTCTTGGTCAGAATTCCCATTTGCGTTTGAAATTTAAACGTGAGAACCTGAAAAGTAAGAACGCTTTTTCAAAGGCCCCTTGACAAAGAACAGCCACCTTCCTCCCTTCCCCGGCAGCTTGTAAGAACAGCAGATACAACAGCGTTGTTTATGGAGAGAGGAAACTATCTCTCAGCTCTTCCTCGTCGAAAAATGTCTATTTCATGAGAAACGGGAAACACTAGCGTAACTGTAGTACTATTCGAACGCTATACTAACGATACTTTCCACAAAGCAAGGGGGTCCCTCAGTACACACATCTATTCCAGTGCACCATTATAGGCAACATTCGCCGCCAGGCAGTGCCAATGCGAGATCCTTGTCTCCCCCCGACGTCTGCCCGCCACCTGTCTGGTTGGGGCCTTGGCTTGAGGTGGCGGCCGCGGGCGGCGGGCGGCGCTGCAGCAACTTTCCTGACAGCCTCCACTTCCTCTTCCTCCTCCTCCTTTTTGCTTATGGCGGTAGTTTGGGATCATTCATCTTTTCCCCCTCTTCGGGTAGGGCGGATAGGTCGGCGGGTTATGATAGCTACCTCCGCAACCTCTGATATCGCGCTAACCCGTGATGTCTCTCGCAGCCCAACCGAGGCAGTCTAGTGTACTCTGCCACACGGGCCCCGAAGGAGGAAGACGGACGGGCGACCTCCTGTCCTCTCCTCTGATAATGGATTCAAGAGCGAGGGAGGGAAAGGGGGACAAACGAGACTCAAAAATACCAAAACAATTAAACTAAAAACCTTTTTCTTCTTTTTTGATAATTGAAGGAGGAACTGTTCTCAATGTGTATTACGTTGATGCGTTTCTATATATAAATGTACCCGTGCCCGTAGGGCTCGTGCCAAAGGAGGACGAGAGGGAACGGGGAAGGAGGAAGGGGGGGGGAGCTTTTACGGTAATGAAAACGACAACCGCCCTCTTCTCTTCGCCGCCGCCATCCTTTTCACTCCAACGGCTGCATTTCGCCTCCATCCCCTCCCATCCTCCTCAGTCAGCCGAGTGAGGGGGGCTCTTTCGGGCCAACGGGAAGGTCAAAGCCAGTCTCGGGTCCCTTTTTGAGGGATCCCATTTATTTGGACTCGTTCCGGAGTTCTGTGAAACGGCACGGCGAAAAAACATGAGTGGAGCGGCGGCGGCGGACAACAACGAGGTTTTTTTGCTTTCTTGCCTGGCAACATACTCTACTACCGTATATTCGTCTCTGTAGACATTGACGTTTCAGCCTAGAGGTAGCGGAGAGATCGTGCGAACAAGGAAGGTGGGTATGAAGAGAGAGCTCCAGAGTAGAGAGCCCAAAGAAGATAAAAGTGCATTTTTCGAGCTACTCTCGACTACTTTTCGGGGTGTCACCCGACCCCTGATTGAGACCGAGCCGCGGCCTCGCCCCTACTCCTTCATTTTAGCACCTACGCCGCTTTTGGCTGAAAAGTTGAGGGCGGGGGCGAAAAGGATGTGGTGGTAGATGGATTGATGGAAAGGACTCGAGCCAAATTTCACTTTCCTTCTCGCCGCTATTCGTTCCTTTCCCTCCGATGCGAAATGAAATGCAGCGTCATCCATATGTGACTGAGAGAGATGAGGAAGAAGCATTGTCAAAAATATTTTTTACGAAAAACCCAGTTGTCGTGAAAGCCGAAAAAGTTTCAAAGAAAGCGCGCCCTGCCGGTAAAAGTGCGGCCAACGCGTCTCTCCCTTTCTATGAACAAGCATGAAGGGTCTCTCACTTGGCGACTTGTGCACAG
>JAAUYB010022024.1_pt1 | contig 12529 bp, 15 predicted proteins | sample 7278071 | NCBI WGS metagenome assembly JAAUYB01 (sample SAMN14350121, study PRJNA611818) | marine sediment metagenome | isolation source: surface marine sediment (1.8m) | place: French Polynesia: Moorea | collected 2018-08
CTCCTCCTCCTCCTTGTCCCCGGCGACGGTGACCCTGCCGACCACGCCTGAACCGGAGTTGGCCTTTTCCTCCTCTGCCCTGCTGGCCACGCTGGAGCTGCTGCACAGGGGGAGGGTCAAGACCATGGCGACCGAGGAGGTGAAGAGGGCCGCCAAGTTCTTAGAGGTGGAGGGAGTGGAGGAGGAGGAGGATGTTGATGGTAGCAGCGCCGGCGCCGCTGGAGAAGTGGAGAAGGAGGGCGAAAAGGAAAAGTCCGACGAGGAGGACAAGGAGGAGGAGATCGAGGAAAAGAGCAAGAACGAGGAGAGTGAGAGTAACGATGATGCCGAGAAGAAGAAGCAGGACGACGAGGTTAGCACCGACGAGGATGCTGCTGACAATCCCGAAAAAGCTTGCACCAGCGAGGAGAAGGAGAGCGACAAGCCCGACGACAGTGGCATCGACAACATGCTGGAAAAAATCGCCGAGACCCTGAACGAGGCTGAAAAGTCTTTGGAGGAGGCGAGGGAGGTCTTCAGCGCCAAAACAGCAGCAGCAGGAGCTGAAGGCGGCGAGTCCGAAGCTGACACCGACGTGGCCGACGAAGACGATGACGGCGTGCGGGCCACTCCGGACTCGCCCGACAAGGAGGTTTTCTTCAGGAGCATCCTGGGCAAGATCGTCATCACACCTCCTGGAGGCAACAAGGAGAACGACAACAAGGCTGGCGACGACGAGGAGATGGAGGTGAACGTTGATGGGGACTCTTCCAGCCCCACTTCTCCCCTGGTTAGGAGGGAGTCATCCGCGGCAGCGGCCAGGCTACTCAAAGAGATCTCAGAGACGCTGCCACTGCATCCGGGATTCGCCCCAGAAGAGGACAAGAAGAAGACTAAGGATGATGAAGAAGAAAAGACCCTTGATGTCTTGTCCGACAGTGCTATCGCCCCAGCTACTCCTCCTTCCTCCGCCTCCACCCCCAAGCCCTCCTCTTCCACGAACAGCAGGAAGAGGCGCCGCTCCTCCACCCACAAGACCACCACCTCCCCCGCCACCACCGCCAAGAGGAGGAGGAGGTATCGCCTCAGGATCAACACGGAGGACACCGCCACCTTCAGGTGCAAGAGGTGCGGATACTGGTCGTTCAGGAGGGCAGCCCTCGCTAATCACCAGGCGCACGCGCATCCCCAAATCGTCTACTGAAAAAAAAAACGATTTTACTCTATATAAGGATCTCTCATATATTGTACAATACGGTTGTTATTCACTCAGCAAATACATATATTCAGCAGTCAGCACTATCCATCAGACTATGCGAGCGTTGTTGTAATCTAAAAAAGGCGACACAGAAAAAAGAACTTCTTTTATGCATTAAGGTGTTCATATATTTCTCAAGAAAAATTACGACTAGGATAATAACACAAATTATAAATATGGCGCCGGCGGTTAAATAGATCGATATATATAGTCATACTGTGGCTGGCTGCATGTATGGGGATTCTTTAACGTGTTCTACCGTCTCTTCCGTCAATGCATTCATAGTACTCGTGTGGTCCCAAGCACAAATAAATATGCTCGGGGGTTATTGTAGGAAATAGACCATACCCTATCTCGTTAAGTTAAAAGAGTTCTGTTTGGTACCTCTAAAAAGTGGCAGATTTTGTTCTAAGTAGTGGCAGACGAGATTCACATTGTTGAAATCGGGCGCTGGCAGCATTCATTTTTTCCCTTTTCTTTTCTCCCTTGAGTTTTGGCAGCCTCTCTCTTAATTTTCTCCATGTTTTCGTTTATACGGGATTTAATAGGGGAGTCACAGCACGATGGGGAAATAAATAATAGTCCATCTAGTGGTAGTATACGATGATACAGGATTTCTTCTTTCTCTTACGTATGCGTATGCATAATATTCGATCTAACGGAGATTCAAACGTCCGTGTTCAGGTACCTCCTCTTTCCCTCCTGCACAGTCCTGGTCGTCCCCCTGGTTGCAGAAGAAGAGGACGAAGAAGAGGCTATGGCCGATCCTGACAAGACTTGGGGCTGTGGTGTTGATGCTGCTGCTGGCAGGAGCGTGTCCCTCTCCCCTCCACCTGCCGCTCCTCCCTCCTCCTCCTCCTCCTCCTCCTTTGGCCTGGCCTCTATCACAGCCGTCGTCTTCTCGGGACTCTTCTCCACCACGGTGGAAGCGTCCTCGGCCAAGGAGGAGGAGGCCGCGGCGCCCCTCAGTGGGGAAGTCTCGTCTTGTCCATCCTCATCCTCGTCTTCTTCCCTGGTGGCCGCGAAGCTCCCTTTGGAGGAGATGGTGCTCAGCTTTCTCGGGAGGAATCCAACTCCGGGGAGGGATGAAGGCGGAGGAGCTGCTGTTGCTGCTGCCGCCGCGTTCGCCTGAGCAGCAGCAGCAGCCAGCGCCGCCGCCTGCGCCGCCGAGACCGCCCTGTATGCGCCGCCGCCAATGGGGATGAGGGCCGTTCCTGGGGCGATGGTGGAGGAGGCGACGGCGGCAGGATCCTCCTCCTCCTCCTCCGCGTCGGATGCCTCCATGTCAGACTCCTCGTCCTCCTGGTTGGACTCCACTAGTTTGTTGTACAGATTCCTGTACCTGTTGCCAAGGATGGCGGCATATTCCGCGGAGTGGACGGGGCAGCTGGAGCGGGGACCAACGGGCTCCTATAATTTTGCATAGAAAACGAGTTTGTTTTCTTTTCGTATTCACCAAGATATTTGATTGTATAACAACAATTTTCACCTGGAAGGTAACGGACTTGTGGCTTCCGCTTGAGTCCGCGTCGGCCAGAATTGCGGCCTGTCGGATGAGCTTGGGCTTCCCTCCGGTTGCTTCTGAGTCCAGGTCTGAGGCGGCGGATTTGAGCAGACCCACGCTGTCGGAGGCAACTCTGTTCAGGGGCGCTGGAGGGGGCTTCATGATGCCGCCTCCAATCCCACCGCCGGCGGCGGCTGCAGCGGCGACGGCGGCAGCCCTGGCCTGCTGGGTGCGCTGGGCCAGAGCGGAGAACTTTCCAGTGCCGCCGCTGCCGACAACAGCAGCAGCGGCACCTGGAACGGCGACGGCGCCGCCAGTGGCCGAGGCGACCACTCCTGCTGCACCCGCTCCTGCGGCAGCGGCGGCTGCTCCCACGTTGCCGATGGCCGCCAACCCTGCGGCGGCGGAAGGAGCCGCCCCCGCCACGGCAGCAGCAGCAGCACCCGCCGCTCCAGATGCCGACGACGCCGTCCTGGCGACGCTATTGCTCATGTCGCTCGAGACCGACGACCTGGACATCCTCCACGTGTTCGTCGATTGCGAAGAGGCCGAGTCGTTCCTGGATGAGGATAGCTGCGAGTCCTGACTTGGCTTCCTCGTCACCGTCCAAGAGTTCCTCCTTCTGTGGCGGCCGTAGGGGACTGATCCGTGTCCCCCTCCCGCTCCTCCCAGCCTCAGCCCAGGGATGCAGTGGCCGTGATGGCGCCAAGAATCGGAGCGGGAGGAGGAAAAGTTGTCGGAGGAGAGGGACGTCTGGCGCTTCGTCTTGTGCTGCTTGTGCTGGATGTCGGCGATCTGGATGGAAATTAGGAATGCCATTCATCGCAAACGTTTCTTTAAAATATTATCTCATATGAGCATATACGGTTTAAAGCTTTAGCTAGAGCTATTCTCACCTTGACAAAGATAATAATTTTAATGATCTAACCTGTTGCGTGTATGACTCGCTCCCGGTGTTGTTGTGATGGTGCCCGTGGTGGTGCCCACCATGGTGGTGTCCGCCGTGATGCCCGTGGTGGCCATGGTGATGATGGTGGTGCCCGTGGTCTCCGTGCCCGCCCCCCTCCTTGTACCCGTAGAAGATCCTCTTGATCTTTGTGAACGGCCAGTGCACCGCCAGCCTCACTGCTCCGCCGACGCCGTTCTTGCCCCCGGCGGCCGAGGTGGAGCCAGTGGTGCTCAGAGCGGATCTGCCGTGTCCGTGGCTGCAGCTGCAGGCGGCGGCGCCACCTCCTCGTGAGCCGTGTGAGTGGCCTCCTCCTCCGCCGGTGCCGCCGGATCCCCCGCCAGAGTTGAGGCTGTTGGTGTTGGCCGGGGTCTGGCGGTTGGAAAAGTTAGAGGAGTGGCGGCAACGCCCGATGCCCCTGTAATAAAGAAAAAAATGTTCCAAGTATAGAAATCGCAAAAAAAAGAAATGTTGCGGAATCTCGTACCTGGTGACCCTGCTCTCCTCTATTGCCTTGCAGATCATGACGCAGTCCTTCTTGAACTGCTTTGTGAGTATGGCGTATAGGAATGGGTTGCAGCAGGAGTTGAGGGGAAGGACGAAGATGGTGAAGACCTTGGCCTGCTCGAGAGAGATGAGGTGGAGACCGAAGCAGGAGGACAAGGCTAAAAAGGCGATCGGAGCCCAGCAGATGAAGTCCGTGAACACCAACAGGGCCATGCGCTTGGCGATCCTGGGGGATGGACAAGGAAACAGATACATACATATAAGTTAATAAGCAAACAAACATTTTCCCATGCAAAAAAATGTTCGATATCTCTCTGTGTAAGATCGATTGACAAAACTTCCACGCCGTTGAAAATACTAATAAAAAATATCTCCTCACCTGGAGTCGTTGCTGTTCCACGCCTGCGATCCCCTGATTGCGCAGTACATCTTTAGGTAGCAGCCCATGAGTATGGAGAAGGCGACTCCGTTGACGAACATGAGGAAGACGACGTAGGCGAGGGAGGCGGCGTCGCCAGTCTCGAAGGGGAGGCACACCGCGAACTTGCGGTAGTCGGAGATGCCAACGAGGGGGAGGGCGGCCATGATCTGATCAGAAATATGGTATGTGTGAACATATTTTATCGCTTGATATTTGCATGTTTTGCTTTACAAAGTTCCTTTTTTAATCCTTCAGTTTCCGAAGAAAGAAGTAAAAAGTAAAAAAAAAAATTGCTGGAATATGGAATTTTTTTAGCGCCTTTTGCTACGCAGGTTAAGCACTACCTACCAGCGCGAACGACCACCCGCATGCCATGATGTAGGATGCGTGCCTGAGCGAGAGCCTCTTGTTCAGGTGCATGGCGTGGGTGATGGCGTAGTTCCGCTCCAGGGTGATCACCGCAAGGGTGAACACGGACAACTCCGAAGACAGCACGCCGAAAAAGCCTGAAAAAAGATGAAAATTCTTGAGAAATTGAATGACCTTCCCACTATTTCCCTTATGCCAGAAAATGAATGATAAGTTTTCTCCAGAAATGAAAAGAGTATCAAAACCTTGTTCCCCTGAGAGACAAATTTCCTCTGCCACATTCCTCAATAGTTTAAGGTGCCGTTGCTGTTTGCGTTCACCTGCTGCCTGGCACCCAGCGGAGAACTGCCAGGGGAGAGCAAACTTCCTGAACTCCCCCAGGGTTGAGGCGTCCACCACCGCCAGGAACCCCAGGTACAGCCCCATGAAGAAGTCCGCTGCGGCCAGGTTGCACACCAGGAACCTGGGGACGTCCATCTTTCCCCTGGATGCGACCAAAACGATGACGACGCACCCGTTGCCAAGCAATGCCAGGAGGAAGACGATCCAGACGGAGCAGCGGAGGGTCCACCAGTCGAACAGATCGTTGCAAGGGAGGAACGGGCCTGGGAGAGAAGAGGACAGTTTTGAAAGTAAAAATTTCGAAGGCACCTTCTTGAAGTTGACGATTTTGATGGCTGCAAGCCTGCAACATTGGAACATGTACCGGTAGGAGCCTAAATAGGTCAAGGTGGCAGACAAATTCGGGGTTTTTTTAATGCAAAGTTACACGCTACGACATTTCCTTCTTTTCACGGAGCAATTTCCCATCTGATGTTTTGCCGCTCATTTCTCATTTTTAAACGCGCTTACCCGGCGCCGGCGAGCACTCAATTCCCGGCCTAGGTGTGGCGGGCCCCGATGCCGATGACAGGTCGTAAAAGTCCGGCCCGAATGCCCCTCCCAGTGCGGCCCAGGGATCGTTGTTGGCGGAGGAGTCAAGGGAGGAGGAGTCGCCCTCGCCGGTCCCGACGACGCCGTCGGCGCCCAAGTTGAGGTTCACCGCACCGGACGACCTGGAAATAGAAAGAAAGAAAATACAAAATGAGTCCGTTCATAATTTTCCGTGATTCAAGCACGAAAAGACCAAAGGCCAAAAAGGCCAAAAAAGATTTTTTTAAAAAATTCAATCTTTATGCTCACCAAATTGAGTCCGACCCGTTAGTGTTCCACAGCGAGTGGTCAAACTCCCCCTCCCCCGGGAACAGCACGGACTCCTTCAGCAGTCCGTCCCCTCCCACCCCTCCCCCTCCGCTCCCGTCCAGGGCAAAGTCGGGAACTCTGTTGGCGAACGTCGAGGGGAGGAACAGGCAGCAGTGGTACGCGTAAGAGAGCGTCAGGGAGCGAACCTGTTTCAAAATTCAAAATATTTTGCTTCTTGTTGTTACTTTTTCTGGGAAATTATGTGTTTTACGTTTGGAAAGTGCTCTGATGAAGGGAAGTCCTCCAGGTTAGGGTTGTTGTGCGTCTTGATGTGTAGAACCGATTTTAGGCCGCGCGTGGGGAAGTGGGGAAAGCGGTTCACGCCAACGTTGCTGTTTGAATTGGGAAAAGTTGCAAATAGAATGTTTCCTACATGATCTTAAAATATATTTACATGTCCTCCAGCTTGTCCAGTCCCACAAAGGCGTCCTCGTCGATCCTCCCGATTTGGTTGTTCGACAGGTCCCTGAAACAGGACATTATTGGAGTTACTTGGATAGGATCGTCGGGTTTTTCCTTACAGTATCTGCAGGTTGTCCAGATCTTGGAAGGCGTCCGCTCCGATCTCTGTGAGGTTGTTGTGGCCGAGGAGGACGTCGTGCAGCTTTGGCAGTCCGGACAGAGGGTGCCAAGCGGGGGAGGACCCATTGGCGCCTCCTCCGCGGATGATGGAGTCAATTTCGTTGTGGGAAAAATCACTGCAAGGAAAAAAAACTGTTAATGAATCCCTTAAAATAATCAAGTTTTTTGTTCATTACATCAATCTCAGATCAAGGCACTCCCTCAGGTCCGGAAGCTCTTTTATCTTGTTGCTCTTCATTTCCCTGAAAGTAAGATTTTTGCCACAAAACTGTCCAATCAAGCTTTTCAATGCTTCGTCCTCACAGGCTCCTCAGATCTGGCACTACTTGGCAAAGGTCCTCTGGCACGCTGGTGATGGCCGCCCTGTCCACCCTGATGAGGGTGAGGGCGGTGGTGCCATTCAGGTTGGGGAAGCTGGTCACAGAGCGGGCCTCGGAAATTATGCTGAAATGTGTTTGTACGTTAAAAAACAAAATAATCAAGAGATTAAAGAGTGCCAAAAAACGATGGAAAATCACAGTGCAAAAAACTCACAGCTTCTCTAGCCTTGGCAGATTAGTGAAGGCGTCCGTGTGGAAGGTCTTGAGAGGATTCCCCTGGATGTTCAAGGACTCCAGTCGGGGGCACCTCTGCAGCAGAGGGTAGGGGACATCCTCAACGCGGTTGCCGGACAGGGAGCTGGAAATTTTTTAAAAAACGTAGTTTGAGTTTATTTATAAGTGAGAAATGAAGTTTTGGAATTCTCACAGCTCTCGCAATTCCGGCAGCGCCTCTACCGCCCGGGGGATCCACTTCAAGACGTTGTTGGAGACATCACTGCAAAAAAGGAAACAACAATATGAACAAGAACATGGAGTTTTTGTCTTTAGATCACTTACAGCTCCTTCAACTTTGGCGTTGGCCTGAAGGCAGAGTCGGAAATGTTGGCGATCTGGTTGTTGCCAAGTTTCCTGCAAAAACCATTTTATTTTCATGTTACATAATGTAAATTTGGTACTAATGTACTCACAGGACTTCTAGCTTGTTCAACCCCTTGAAGGCGTCTGGTAGAACCTTGGCCAAGAGGTTGTTTGCCAAGTTCCTAAGAAAGAAAGAGAGGAGGGCAAAAAACTGTGAGAAAAGAGACGCGAGAAGATGAGTAATTGATATTTCTAGTACGGTGTGGGATGGGGATAGAGGAAGAGCCCAGATTGGGCCACACAATTTTGTCTGACTTATCGTCGGATATGTCAAATGCATTTTCGTACATTTTCTTTTCCAATCCTATACTCACAGGTGCTTCAGCTCGACGAACTGTGCAAAGTTGGACTCCTCGACCGTCTCTATGTTGTTCCTGTCCAGACTGAGGAAGCGGAGGGAGCTCTTGAGTCCCCTCAGGGCGACCCAGGGCAAGAGGGTGAACTGGTTGTTCTCCAGGGAACTGTGTGATATGGGAGATATTTAACAGTTGAATTTGGTTTATAAAAGAAAACTCACAGCTTTTGAATCTTGGTGTTGAAGAATGCCTTCGAGTTTATCTCCGAGATGCCGTTGCTGTCCAAAAGACTGGAAAATAAAGCGAATTAATAGTGAAACTAAAGTAATTGTTACAAGAAATGTTTAATTTTTATACTCACACTTCCTTGAGGTTTGGCAACGACTCGAAGTCTCCGTTGGCTATCGTCCTGATGTAGTTCTGACTCAAGTCTCTGTAAAAAAATAAAGCGAGAAATTTAACTTTACGTCGCTTTAGTGGGCTAATAAGGGTGAGAAGAATAGCGCCATTTCGGTTCCCTTTCTCTTTTGCCCGACTTTCGAAAAAAAGAAAATCGCTCTTTTTCCCAGCAGGATGCGGCGGCGGCGAAGGCGTCTTTCTTTTCCTCCCCCAAAATGTTAAGAAAACAATTAGTGGGTCCAAAAAGAGATTCTTCCTCCTTTGAAGAAAAGAGCAGAGACGAAAACGAAGGCGGAGGAACAAATCAGGAGCTTCTGGAAATTTCTGGGAAAGTCGCGTTTGTGTATATGCAGAAAAATTTTCAGATCGCGACGAAGGGAAGAAGAAAGATTTTGTTGTCTGGGTTTTGGAGAGAAGTGCAGTCTTCTTCTTCTTCCTTTTCCTCCTCCAAAGTCTGAGCCCAAAGTTCCTCCTAAATTCTGCCTTGCAGCTGCACAGAAGCTTTCACAGAAATCCCCCCCGAAAGTGATATTTTCTGTCGAGTTGGGATTTCCCTCTTTCCCCCCTTTTCTCTATATCCATGAGGGGCCTTTTTATGGGGCCCTTTTCGACGGGGGAGGAGGCCCCGCTGTGACGGGAGCGGCCCCAGATAAAAAGTTTCCCTGTCTGACGGAGGCTGCCTTGGGGAAAATGGTTGTGTGCACTGTGCACACAGCGAAAAAAGCCCCAAATTTTGAGCAGAAATCTACGGTTTCGTTGCTGTGCCTTCATTCAGGGCCTTCATTGGAGGAAAATCCCTTGAAAGAGACAAAAAAACCTACGGGAGACAAGTCTGCCACTCCACAAATCCAATATCTGTCTGGACATTTCGAGAAAGACTTCAAAGGAAACAGGGAAAACTACGGAAAACCACTCACTCCCTCTCCCGAGGGAAGGTTTCCCCTTCCTTTTCCCCCAAAAACAAACAGAAGGCCTCTTCTTCCAAGAGACAACAGAACAGGGCTCAGGGCTAGATTAAGATTTCGAAAGAAGAAGAAACAAAGTCTTCTTCCCTTTTTCGCATCTGGTGGAGCCTGCATCGAATACAGAAGAGAGGGAGGGGCTCGTTCACGAAAGAAGAAGCCTTCTCCTCCCGTCCTCGTCCTCGGTGTAAGCAAGAGAAATGGTGAGGTCGGTGACCTCGGCAGCATCGTCCTCCGTCCTCCGAGGCTCTCTCGTGGGCGGCGACGGCCTCGGCCAAACGCGGCCGAAAAAGGGTTGCTTGCCTTTCTCTCTCCGTTGTTGGCGGGGCAGCCGGCAGCAGCGAAGGGGGAGAGAGAGAGAGAGAGCCCTTCCTTTTGAAGTGTCTGACTCCGAAAGAGAAAAGCCAGACCGACAGACAAGATCTCTTCTTCTTCCCTTCGCAGCCGCCGTCGGCGAGAAACACCAGGCAGACCGGGTACAATTGGATCGGACCAAAGGGAAAAAAGCCAAAACAAATATAGCAAAGACTTGCTAAAAAGTATACCGTTTTGCTGTTTTTCAGTAGCTAATGTCGCCTTACTGAAAAATATTTAGTTTCGAGCTACGCCTGTGTCTTGGCAAGTTGGGTTATTGCCTCTCTCCTCCCCTCCTCTCCGCATTTCAATGAAGGGGCGGGCCAGTCCCACGGGCGGGTCATTCCCGTGGGCGGGCCAAGGGGGTGCAGTTTCAAAATACGCGTTCGAGAAAAGAACGAAGGCATTGAAATGGAAGCAGCCAAGAAGAAGAAAACCCCTCTCCAGACGATGCAGGCTTCTTCTTCTTCTTATCCTCTGCTTGTTTCATGGGGGGTGCAAAGGATAGAGGAAGGAAGGAAATGCATTTTCCGTTCCTGAAATCTGCGCAGAAAAGAAAAAGAAGGTGTGGAGGAGGGTTTCATAAAGTTGCCTTTGCTGTACACATATAATGAAACACATTTTCGCTTCCCAGCTGTTTCCATAATTTAATTATCTGGCCAAGCGATCATTACATGTCAAGCAAAAAGACTTTGTGGAACTTTCACCTGGAGAAAAAGGACAAAGAAGAAGAAAAGAGCCTTGGTGACCCTATTTCTCCTACGGCCAGAAAGAAAAGGAGGAGGAGGAGGCAATTCCCAGATCTAACAAGAGAGGAGGAAAGAGGGGAAGTACAATGGGACGATTCGAACATAGGCCGGGAGCAAAACTAGCAGGAAGGATTTAGGACGATTTTCCGCGCATTTTAAACTGAGGCCAATAAAAATATTTTCCGTCCCTCCCACTCCTCCTTTCCAAAAATGATAATCCCCCTCCGCGCATTTTGGCAAATTTCTCCTGGGTCGGTCGGTGGAGAAGTAGGATTTCCTCCTCCTCCCCAATTCCCTTTCTCTTTTTGCTGTGCCAGCTCTCCTCTCTTACGGCGGCGGCGGTGTCTCTCCCAGGGATAGGAAGGGGGAAGGCGAATTTATGGGCCCCACCAGCGGCGACCGACCGACAGACGACGAGGAAGAAGCCAATGCGATCCCCCCCCTGTCCTCTTCTTTCCCGGAAAACTTTTCTCCTTGGCCTTCCTCCCTCTGCCGGATAAAACTCGGGAAATCGCGGGGTGCGCCTCCCTCCCTTTTTTTAAACGGAAGTGTACGCACAGAAACTTCCCTTATCTCCTCTTTCTTTCGCCCACTCTGCTGCTTTCGATTTTTGCCTCATTTCGGTTTCTTCTCTTTACTTTGCTTTGCTTATTGGCTCGAGATTCCCATAAGATTCGCGAATAAGAACAGCAATTCCGTTGGCCAAAATGACACATTATCTGACAACAATGTCAATGTAACTTGAATAGCAAAAGTACACGGCTATCCTTTTTCTTTCCTGAATGTACCCAATGTACTCCCCCCCCCCCTCCATTCTTCCCCTTTCCCCCATGCCAGCCCCATAGCGCCATAAGTGGGTCACGGGATGGCGCCGCCGACGCAATAGTTCGGTGTGTATATATACACACTCTTCGGCGGCGGATGCGGCGGCCAGTCGCCCGAACGAAAGAGGCCCTCCTTCTCCGAACACAGAGCAGACGGGGCGAGGATGATGCATCAAGAGGATGGGTTTTGGGTTCGGGTTTTGGGGCGGCGGCGGGGGCGGCGGAGCGAGAAGAGGAGGAGGCTTCTGGCAAGGGCTCGTGGAAAAGAGATAGAGGGGGAGGAGGGGCTGAGGGCCAGACTCAGAGGGAGTGGGGAGAAGAAAGGGAAAAGGGATGTTGTCAAGAAAAGATAAAAAGACAGAGCAAAGGATATGCAACCTTGTGCATTGGCATAAAAGTATTCTGCAGAAATAGTCTCCCCTCAGGACCGCAATGCACCACGAAATGGGCGGATGGAAACGATCGGGATGGGGATGAAGACCCATCGCTTGCACTCACTCTCTGCCCCAAATCGACCCTGATGCCATCATCATCATTGACGTCGTCGTCTCCGCCACTCACTCCACTTTCCCGTCGGTGGTGGCACTTTACTTAATCACATAATGCGCCCCCTTCCTGTCCCCTCCACAGCCGCCATATTCGGGATAGGGTTAGAGCGGGGCGGGGGAGGAAGAGACGGGGCTTGACCCACTTCTGCTGGGGAAAATGGAAGCGATCGACGGATGCAGACGCCGCCTCCCCCTGGGGAAGGAGACGAAGAGACAGCAAACAAACCCCTTTTTCTCTCGTTCTATCCATCTCTTGTCGGAGGCGGAGGCTGTTTAATGTCAGCCTGACGCAAGTCAATCCAAATGTGTCTCGCCCTCTGGACCGTTGGACGGTGGCGGCATGCAACATTGCCTCACTTGCCCCAAGGGAGCATTGGTCTGCCATGGCCGTCTCATACAGGAATAGTCATAGAAAAACGTACAAATACAATGGTATGCATATTGCTAAAGTAAACGCCAAGCATTCTTAGCAAACATTGTTGCAGAAAAGTAACCGTTTTTTAAGCCATGAGAAAGACCGTGTATTTGTGCCTCCTTTCCCACAAAAGAGCCTTTCCGTGTCGCCTGGTCCACGTATGGCCGCTGCTGGCTGCTTATTGCTTCTCCCCTTTCATATTCGTTTTCCCTGGC
>JAAUYB010032527.1_pt1 | contig 12528 bp, 9 predicted proteins | sample 7278071 | NCBI WGS metagenome assembly JAAUYB01 (sample SAMN14350121, study PRJNA611818) | marine sediment metagenome | isolation source: surface marine sediment (1.8m) | place: French Polynesia: Moorea | collected 2018-08
ACCGCATTTACCTTCATTCCTACGTCCGTAGAATAAGGAGTCCGACCCTCTCGCTTCAGTGTCCGCAGACTGACTGCCAGCCGTATATTTTACAGGAGGAAACGAAGATAGCCTTTAGCGAAGGCTTGGGCGGTACAAAAGTAACAAAAATTAACAGGACCTCTTTGATATTTTCTATACTTTAGGTGGTTTTGCTGCCCAATCAAATCATGAGGAGGTTGGCACTGACAACAAGGAGGGTTGTACCACCTTCCCAAGGAGGTCAAAGCTCTTAAGAAGCCAAGAACACAAAGAAGGTAGAAGTTCAATACAAACGGACAAATTTGCTATTCTACATGCTTGCCAAATATTCCATTGCAGGTGACATCTCAACTGGCGCAGCAAAGGAAAAGGTATGCCTACTCTAGGGAGCTCATTTTTTATATGAGGTCAGCTCGGAAAATGTAACCCAATGACCTGCATTTTCTTTTTGGAGATGTCAAAATGCATCAAATGAAACAAGAACAGACTAAGTTCGACGACCTGTGGCGAGGAATTACAGAAGATTTTCAAAGATTGACAAAGTTGCAAAAAAATACCAAAAAAGTCACCAATTTTAGCGATTTGCGTTTTTGACCTTTTTTGACCTCTAAATGACCTCGAAACTCAAATTTGACCTTATCCGCCCAACATAATTTGGGGGTGCTCAAGATTTTCAATTTTATAAAATTTTCTGTCTGAGCACTCCTTGGACCTTAAATTTTCAATTTAAATCATTTTGGGTGGTTTTCTCAGAACCTACTGGTCACATGGAGGGGTCATTTCAGCAAAGTTGTCCTAACTTGTGAAGATCTACCTAAGTTAATTCTATGACTTTAAGCTACAAGGTCGTTTAGGTCCTCAAAAAATACAGTTCCCCACCACCACCACCAACAACCGGGACCATTACTAGACCTGACGGCTATCGCCGCATGTAAAAATAGGGGAATAGATATAGATGGGCAATGCCGTGGGAAATTCCCCCCCCCCGTCCGAAAATCCGATCCTCCCCGCAAGCAGAAGATTTATGTACTGTTTATACCCCAAGCAGAAATTTGCCGCCGGAGGCTGTCTTGAAAAGTAAAGAAATCTGGCTGTGAAGATTTTTAATGGTATTTCCCCCCACACTCCTCCCCCAGGGATTTTGTCGTCCCCCTAAAGCTGGAAAAAACTCTTAAATTTTTTGGCGATCCTTCCAGTTGCTCTGGTCAATGGACATCTATGGAACAGGGTCACAGACTGATACTGAGAGTGCCCAATCATCCAAGTACTGTGTAGAGTATGTGATAGGCACTGACCTTTCTCGGAGGAAATTTTATGCCTAGCACTTTCAGGAGGGAAAAGTTCCCCCCCCCCCCTTCATTCTCTTCCTAATTTAATTTGCAAAGAAAACCGGAACAAATAGAAAATCTTATTCAATGCAGATAAAGCACTTGAGGGACCAGGAAAACAACTTGCTGCTCTTTCTGTGCGAAGTAGATGAACAGCTCCGTGAGAAAAACAAGATTGGGCAAACCTCGGGTAAGCTTATTCAGAAAAAAATGAAGTACAGAAAAAGTACCTGTTTGTTTCCGCAGGGACTTCTCCTTCCAGCTCAGAGCCGTGGCTGGCTTCCTGTCTCCCTTCTGCTTTAGAATGGCTGGTTCTGCCCTGCTTTGGTGAGCAGTTTGGGGGTGCTAGAAGTTCAGAGTCGGACAGTTCTGCAGAATCCGATGTTTCTATCTCAGAGGTTCTAGTGACTTTGAAAAAGAGAAAACGTGAGCTCAAAGAAGAGTTGAAACAAGTAAGAAAGCAAATAACATACTTAGAGAATCTTCCCCCTCGAAAAAGAAGAAGGGAAGATGGAAAAGAAAGCCCAAAAGAACGAGAAATTGCAGCAAAAGAATCTGATACCGCACCAGAAAAAGGGGGTCTCCAAGAAAAAGAGAGCTCTATGATCAAGAAGTTGCAGCCAAGGAATGTGTTACCACTCTAGAAAGAGGGGGTCCCAAAGAAAAAAGTCAAGCTGACAACCCTGATATGGAAAAAGTCAGCCTGGATATGAGCATAACTGAGAGTTTCTTAGATGCATGTGAGTTCGAGTATATTGGTGAAGAACCTCATCACGAGGACAAAAAAAAGCTGGAACCAAAGCAGACAGAGAAAGGTGCAAAAGTAGAGGCTATTGAGGGGGACAAAAATTTGTCACTCTTGCTGAGTTTACAGCCGGGCAGTATCTATGAATCATTCAATGCTTTTGAAGCCTTATTTCAAAAGTACTGTGATGCCACTTTCACCAATGTTCGAAAAGAGAGATCCTGGGCAACTAGTTCAAAAAAACTGCTTGGTCTCGAAAATTTCCCTTACAAACGAGTAGAATACCAGTGTATACATTTTGGGCACAAGAAAAAGCATACTCTCAAGGACGGCTCTCGTCCAAATCAAAGTTACAGTTGCACAGGGTGCAATTTTGAACTTCATATTAGTGTGGAGGCTAAGAAGAGGCACTACGTGATAAGAAAGTTTGTTGACACACACACTGGGCACACACCTTCCCATGAGAGCTTCATCAACTACCGAAAAAACAGAATTTTAACCGAGGACGAAAAAAAGTTGTACATAGAAAAGTACATGATGGATTTAGATATCCCTACAAGAAAGGTTCAACAAGAAATAAAACGAGATACCGGAAAAATCCCGACGGGAAAAAATCTGCAAAGAGCTCTGCAAGCTGCCAAAAAAAATCAAGGAAAAGGAACAGACATGGAAGAGCTAATCAAACTGCTTGAGGGCATGAAATCCTCTGATGCACATTCAACTGTCCAGATAGCCTATGCAGACTCAGACAAGCAACCATTTTGCAATAAAGGGAAGAAAATTATTAAAATTATTTTTTTCCAAACTGGACATATGAAAAGATTATTTGCCAAGCACGGGACTGTCCTTTCAATTGATGGTACCTACAACTTGTGCAACAATCAGTATGTGCTGGTCCCATACCACGTGATAGACAACCACTTTCGCACTAGAGTTTGTGGTTTCTCCATCTTGTCCAATGAGACAAGCCAGGTCATGAAAGCTGCCCTCGAAATGTTTGAAGAGGCCAACATGGGTACAGCAAACAATATTAGATATCTTATTGTGGACAAAGACTTTGTGGAGATCTCAGCTGCAGGAAATGTGTTTGGCAATGCAAAAATAGTGATTTGCCAGTGGCATGCCATGAGAAGAGTAGATTCTGTGATACATAAATTATCCCTGTCTTCTAACAAGCAGCATTTGAAAAGTGAACTCATGCATTTGTTCAAAACAATGGTGAATGCCACATCTGAAGAGCTCTACTTTTCTGCTTGGAACACCGTGGTTCAACGAGGGCAAGAGCATAGTGAAATTGAACCATTTGTAAAATATTTGGGTTCAAATTGGCACATGCATCGTGACCATTTTGCTACCCACAGACTTCAGACATATCCACTTTTCATGACATTCACCAACAACAGAGCAGAAAATTTCAACAAACAATTGAAACAAGTAATAAAAAAACAGTCTCCAGTCACCGAAGTGGTAAAAAAAGCAATTGAAATATCTGAAAGGCAACAAACAGATGCAACAAGACTAGATGTAAAAAGCAGGGATCAGATATTCATGCCCACTGATGCCAAGGATCCTACAGCAATTGAAGCTCTCAGAGAGGGAAGGGGACTCCTAACCCATGAAATTTTGCAAAAATTAAGAATTGAGTGTGAAAAAGTGCGGAATATTCCCGTGGAGCACTTAAATGTACAAAAAAATGCAACAAAGTGCACACTGTTGTCTGGTGAATGCAAATTTGCAAGAAACTTTGAACTCCCATGCTCTCACCTATTGGCAACTAGAAAAAACAATGGAGAAGCCTTGTTGGAGGAAGGAATGATTGGGAAACAGTGGATAATTGACACCCCAGACAGCAAGGATGAAACTCAAGTTTCTAATCAAAAACATCAAACTCTCTTTGTGAAAAGGAATGAGACAACCAGAAAAGCAAAGTACAATGACAATATGGCTACAATGAAAGAGATGGCCAGTGCCATGGCCCAGTTTCCTGAGGGGGAGAGAGCTGGCCTGATGCATCAACTTGAACTTTTGATGAATGCATGGAATAATGGAGTACAAACTAAAATTGATGATGATACAATCAAATTTTTGCTTTCTCCCAAGAAAAAAGAGTCTCTTACAAGCGACCTAGAAGAGCTAGACATTGAAAATATTATTTTTTCACCAAAAAAGCAAAATAATTCATACTCATCTTCAAATGGGAAAGAAAAGAAAAGGCGGGAACTCTTCCCTCCCCCAAAAAAGTCTAAAAATTATAAGGAAGAAAAGCAGCAGGAAGATGGCAACTCAAGATTGAGAAAGATGGATGAATTAGAAGACTGGCAGCAAACCATTGTAAATAGATTCAAGCATGATTTAGGAGCAGGGAAACACTGGAGAAAGACTGATTTTGAAAAATTGTCGAATCAAAGCCTATGTGGAACAGCGGCATACCTAAATGACACCATTTTTCACTATGTATTGTTGCTGATGAAAGCACAATTTCCGGAATTACAGGGTCTACAGGACACAGTGGACTACAAAATCACTGGTTTCAAAAAAATTGACCCATCTAAACCATTTTTACAACCAGTACACAGTGGGGCCCTGCACTGGGCATTGCTGACCAATATTCCACTCAATCAAAGTGAAAGGGGTGGAAACAAAATTTGCCTTTTTGATAGCATGATTCGCCTAAGTAAACAAAGTGACTCCCAAGCCGAAATTCCAAGTGCAATCATGTGGCAAGTCGCACAATTGTACAAAAAAAAGAGTTGGAAAGAAGCAGAACCAATAGATGTGCATGGAATGCCCTGTGCTCAACAGGAAAATGGTCACGATTGTGGGATGCACACTATTATGAATCTAACAGCTCTTGCCTTTGGATATGATCCAAGAAAAATTGTATTTAAGACAAATGGCAGAGCTGAACTTTTGAATATGATAAGAAATTCTGCTTTGAAAATGTTTTCCTTTGAAGAATTTGATTGTGATGGGCCAGCAAGAAAAAAATTCACAGTGATGTCACAAGGAAGAATGCAGAAGAGAATACTTTTAAAGAAAACGACCACTACACTTCTTCCCATATGTATTTGTCAACTTCCTGAAAGCTGGGACAACATTGTCTTTTGCTCTGAATGCAATAGAATGTTCCATCAAGCTTGCCACTTCATGGGAACCCCATCAAGAGGGAGAAGTATTGCAGATACTCTGCCAATATTCAATTGTTTTTCGTGCAGGGAGCCAGGAGAGTATGGAACACTGCCTTGTGGGCCAGCAAAGCCAGATTTTGAAGCCATTGACCAGGTTGTCGCAAAAATTGACCAACTAGAGTCTCACAAATTGTGTGCCCATTATCACAAGCTTATCCAAGTCAAAAGAGATGCTCCACAGTCACTGAGAGACTTTAGGACACTATGTGGAATTCTTGCCAAGTATGATCTCAATACCTTTGCATCTCCTCAGTATGGAGGAATATTATATGTTTCCCTGAAGAACTTTTATAACAGGTACTCACCCCAGCTGCCTGAGAAAGTCCAGTTTGAGGACTGCAGTGTGATTGACCAAATGTACTTTGCAGTGTCTCTCATTTGTGATATAGAGCAAGAAGAGTGCCCTCCAATTTGGGAAAAGCAGAGAGCAATTGTCATTGGTGAAGAACTTGGGCATATCTACAATGAGCAGAAAATGTGGTCTCTGAGCATTGGAACTGCTATGAAGGAAATTGAGAAAAAAATAGCTGCTCAGAAAAAATCCTGCACCTTCGAGGACCCAGGACCTGCTCTCTTTCCTCGTAACTGGCTTGAGAGATCTAAAAAGTAGCACCCAAAATCTGAATGAGACTCTAGCTGAAGTGGAGGTAGGCAATGCCACACAAAAGCAGAAAGAATGGAGACAGGAGACCATGGACAAATGCCACAACACCATCAAGCAACTTGCCCAGTTTGAAGGAGAGGTAGCTATCAAGCTTAGTGAAGTACTACCAAAGTATGGTAAAAATATGTTTTGCCTTCTTTCCAGATTGACAGCTTCCTGGCCGAGAAAAGTCGTGCAGAATCCAGCTAACTTCCCACGCTCAGGAGAAAAGAGAAGTGTTTTTGGCCCCCAACTTAAAACATAACGTTTGTAAAATACACATGTTTTACTCCTTAATTCTGTGCCGAGGAAGAGCACAGTAGATAATGCATTATGTGTGGCTATTCTGCAGTTGCTGTATTCTTTTCCTGTGTTCGCACTACTACTTTTATGGTAGGGAAAAGATGAGTAGGGCGTATAATCTCCGTAATACTCTTTTTCCTGTACGCACTACTCCTTTTTTTCGGTAGTGTGAAGAAGGGTAGGGCGTAGAGTCGTCGCCCCCACGAAAATGTGACGCAGGGGTTCTGTGTGCGATTATGAAGCAAACCGAAAATATTTTTTTTTCAGCAAGTGATATTGCCTCACATAAAATTTTTCCCGTTTCCCCACAAAATATGGTTTTTGCTTCAGGCGCCCGCCAAAAGAATAACCCTTTGCTGCTCTACGTGCCCTCCCAACGCCAAGTGCCTGCTGAAGCAAAAGAAACCCCTCCCCCTCCGCCCCCGCGCTTTTCTCTTTGGGCGAGGAGGGGGAAAGGGGCTATCCCCTCGCCCTTCGCCCTGTTGCGGTACGGCACAGAGTTGCCGGACTGGCGAGAATTTTGCCAAAAGCAAGAAAAAAAAAAGGTTTTCTTAGGGTTTCTAGCAAAATTTTGTTTTTGCCGATCTGGCAACCCTGTTGCCCAGTTGCGGCTTCCATCGCCAAGAAAAGTCCTCTTTTCCCCCAAACCGACCGGTGGCAAAAATCAGTCGCAAGTCGACCTGGAAGTCAGACAGACATCTGCACGTAACACCGCTCATCCACCCCCTCACTTCCACCTCTCCACCTTTAAGGTAACCAATTAGCAGAGTTTCTGTCGTCCTCCCCGTCCTAGTCTCGGACCCCCCTACCCTCGCCATCATTCAATTTCACCCCCTTTATGCAAGGACCAAGGGCGAGAAACTCCTCATTTGCGCTGCATTGCGTAGTGCGCAAAGCACACCCGCGTACTGTGCAAATTGCATGCATGCATGCAAAATTGAACAGGGGAGGGAAGTGCGCCATTGATTTCACACCAATTTTCTCAGCGATTATTTTCTAGCAAAATTTTCAGGAAGTGTGCCATTGATTTCACACCAATTTTCTCAGCGATTATTTTCTAGCAAAATTTTCTGCTTGCTGGATTTTGTGAAGTAGCAACTCGGATTTTTCATCAAAAGGGCTTTATTCTTTCACCCGAAATTTCCGACAAAGATGAAAGAAAGGAGGTGGAGTTAAATCCTGCTTAGGACCCCCCCTCGTTCTCCTCATCGCCAGTCTGTGCCTCCGCGTTGCTGGTGTTGATGTTGAAGAGCCTGACGGGGGGGAACTCCTCCAGATGGCGGTACGCCCGACGCCGTCCCATCAGGGTGCACTGGCTGAGGGCGACCACCAGCAGGATGACCATGAGGAGAACGCTGACCACCAGCAGCACCTCCTGAACCTGCAAATATTGCATTTTACGTGTAATTTATTCCTGTAGCCCAGACAGTACTATTTGCCTTTCTTACCCCCGCGGGAAGAAAACCGTCGTTTGACGAAAGCTTCTCTCCCAGAGTTTGCAGCTGCTCCGCGGCCTGAAAAATAATTAAATTGTTTCGTTTCCCCCTCCTTTTGTGTTACTTTTCCTTTGTCCCACCTGCTCCAGAAGTAGCTGGGCAGGTGCCTCCCCACCAATCTGAGAGAGATCCCTCCTCCTACCAGGAGGAGTGTTCCCCTCCATGTCAGTGGGGGACACCATGGTGGTGGGGGTCTCCCCTGCCTCCTCCTCTGGAACCGGGTGGCCTCGCATCGCGAAAAAATTTCCACTGTTTTCACTAAGGCTCTTAGTGCTGTTTCCGCTTCGGATTTTTAGCGCCAACTAAATACGCCCCCCCCCCCTCTGTTTCCCGCCTCCTGCTCTCCCTCCGCCCAGTGCCCACCATGTGTCCCAACGGACCTGCGCACAAGCATTCTTAGTAGCATCTCCGTTTTGGGAGATGCGTTGCCATGCAATTTCTCCCTCCCTATTCTTCCCGTTTCCCGGCTACCTTGCCCCATTTTTCCCCCTCCCCCGTACGTGTACGCGTACGCAGCATCCTGGTATGCTACTTTGGGAGATGGAATATGTGTATACACTCGTGCATGATTTTAAAGCATATTTGCTGATTGCAGATTCGCTGATTTCCGGATTTGCCGATTCCTAGCAACAATGTCATTGCACTGTATATCCATTTATTTATGTTCAAATGTACCCCCTGCCTTGCAGTATGCCGAACCGTCATCAGATGTCCTCTTCTCCTCCACCGTCACCTCCTCCCACCCATGATGATGACAACCTCGTGTCCGCTCCGGTGGACTCCGAGGCCGGTTTTGACTGGGCGCAGGATGTCGAAAGGGAGGAGAGGCGTCGGAGTGCCCCAGCCAACTTAGCACCTCTGGCTATTGCACCCCCTGCCGCTACTGCATCTGCGCCAGGGCCCCCGCCGCCGCCGCCGCCGCCGCCCGCCGCCGCCGCCGCCTCCTCCTCCTCTGCCGAGAGGCCCCCGCCGCCGCCGCCGGCCGCCGCTGCTCAACCTCCTTCGGCGCCTTCGGGCTCCGTGACGCCCGCCTCCACCTGGGTGTCTGGCAACAGGAGGTCAGAGAGGAACATGGCTGAAAGGCCCAACTCCGGTCCGGCGCCTGAAGGCCCCCAGGGTAATGGGAACCATCAGGCTCGTCCTTCAGCTCGCAGCAACACTGCTGCGAGGCGCCCGTCCTCGCGCAACGGCGCCACCAACAACGGCCGCCACCGCCCGGCCTTTCTTCAGGCTGAAGTGGACCGTGAGGCCATGCTGCGACAGGCCGCTCTTGATTCTAAGAAGTCCGCCAAGAGGAGCTCCCCCGGCAACACGTCAGGGCCGCCGCCCAAGAGGTCGTATGCAGCAGCCGCCGGGAGTGCGAGCGCCCCCTCTAAGGGCGAAAAATCCAAGAGGGGGAGCGCGCCCCACATCCAGGCCCCACCAGAGGTGGCCCCTGCTTCACTGCAGGTGATGACACCTGCCACCTCTGCTGCCACCTCTGCTGCCACCTCTGCTGCCACCTCTGCTGCCACCTCTGCCGCCACCTCTGCCGCCCCTCCTGTCCCCGCCGCCGCCGCCGCTGCACATGCGACGAAGGTGGCCGGAAAGGCAACTCCAGCCGCGTCCGCCGCCGCCGTGGGTGCCACGGCCAGGGAGCTAGTGGCAGCAGCCGACTCAAGGTGCGGCGTCGGAGGAGCCTCTGCCAACGGCGGAGGGGGAGCACTGATTGTGATGGACAGGCAGGCTCCCCCTCCCATGTCTTTAGATCTTTTGATCGACATGGCCGTTAGCCGCTTCAGAGACCAGATGGAGAATGGGGTGGACAACCGACTCCGGGAATCCCAGGAGAGCCTCCTCACCGCCGTCCAGGGGCTCCTCTCTGAGGCCATCGCCCGCATCCAGGCCGAGGTCGCGCAGGTGCCCATCCCCATGTCGGAAGAAAGGCTGGTGAGCCTTCTTGCCGCGCATCTCGACGTTGGGGACCGCCGCCAGGATGCTCTTCTGGGCGGGATGCACCGCGAGAGGCTCATCACCTACCTGATGAGCTTCATCAACATCCTCCTGATGCTCTTCCGCTAGGGCCAAAAGAAGAAGACTTTCTTATTTTCGTATCCTTTGCTATCATGGTTTTTTTTCCCTCACCCTAGCTTGAGTCTAAAAAAAAACATTTTCGAAAACTATCCAAAATAGTGTTTTGGTGCAATAAATCAAAAGTCTATGCCCAAATATTTCATAATCTTTTTTCGCCTCATTATTTAAATTTTTCAGGTTCTTCAAGTCTTGGAGACAGCCATATTTTACTACACAATATTTATTCCATGCCATTTTGCTCCTGCATTTATCATATGCTAAGATAGATTGGAAAAAACTCCATTTCCTTAATTCTCCCTCCCCTCGCTATTTTGAGGTGGAGGGCGGAGGATCTGAGAAGTACTGCCCCTGTGGCACCTGTCTATTTGTGTGCATTTCTCTATTTCTGTTGCGTAACTGCAAAAGCCCATCGTCCCCGTTGCTTTCCGTCCTTGTGGAGTGGCCCTTGGGCCCCGACGACGACGACAGCCCCTCCGCCCATTCTACTGGAAAGCCGAAATTCGAGGTTGAGGGAAATCAGCTAAATTTATTCCTACTTTTTACTCCGTTCCAAGAACGGCAGTAAATCGCCGTCGTTTATCCACCCGAGCATTATTTTTGTACCCTCTAGAAGAGTACCATTCATTCACCATGGAAAAATGTGTATTTTGTTATGCTATTTTTGTTACGATTTTTGCATGTCCCGTTCCTGCATTGAATCATTGCAGGAAACTTGGAGCCCTTGTGCCTACTGGGAAATCGGTCCCTGTGTATAGATCCACGGACAAGCTGTACAGCATAAATTCTACTGGCCTGGCCACACAGTATGCTGCATACAAGGATATTTTTAGCAATGTAACCAAATTTATTTCTGCACGCATAAACCGTGCCTGGACCAATGAGTGGGTGGACGCCGAAGGGAAGCCAGTCAAGCCCCTAGCCCTCTCCATGCTACGAGGGCGGCGCCCGGTTATCCTCACTGAGGAAACACGACCATTAAAATATAGATATCAATGCTTCAACCGTGAGGGTGTACTTCCAAGCCCTGAAGAAGATTATGAATTTTCCGAGTTAAGGGAATTATTGAAACACCTGAAAATGGAATTTACATTTGTCAACCAATTTGTAAATGTTACAACGCACTTATCACTGCTATCGAACCCTAGCCAAATTGCTATGGTTTTGGATGATCCGTCCAAGTGGACGGATTACATCCATAAAGTGTTAATTTATCGACAGAATGGTGTTTATGGGAAGCTGGCAGAGTCAAGCACCAAAGTAAAGTATTTGTGTTTCACTTTAGCTGATGTTGGAGCTGTCTCCCAAACTGCTGACCAAACACTCAAGAAACGACTTAACACACTACTGTATTATATTCAGCGTGTAACAGATCTGTACCAAAAATGTTCACAGTTATTTCCGAACAAAGCTACAGGCACACATCACCATTCCAAGCAGGTGATAGGCCTTAATTTCCCTCTTATGCCTCAAATAATACGGTTTTTGAGAACGAACAACTTTCATATTGAAGAGGTTGTTCGCCAGATAGTGCCTGAGACCGCTCAGGAGTTGGGAAAATTATGTGAAATGTTTAAAACTTTCTTGGCCCGAAATTTTTTTAGAGGGAAAAACATGGTCCAAGTGGACTCCAATCCAAATATGTTCAGTGAAACTCCAAGCACGCAGTCTGACACTAGAAAGACCATGAGTATTTCTAGGGTGAGCAGCGGAGAAAATCAAGGAGTCGTCCTGCTGCCACTTGCAGTGCCTGCTACAGAGTATCAAATAGAGCCTTTCCTGAGCAATGGTCGCCTCTTTGATTTTAATTTCATGTATGATTCGCCATCTGGGCGGACTGTGTCACGTCACCCTACTCCAAAGAACTGCTCGGGACCGCTCGACCCATCTTGCAGTATTCAGCCGTACTATACATGTGCAAAGGCATTTTTTCATGATCAGGAAAAAGCCTCATGTTCAGGAATTCCTAAGGACCCCCAATATAGGTCCTCAAAAATAATAAAATGTTCGGAAAATGACCCCGCCGCCTTAGCAGTAACCTCCCTTGCTCCATTCACCGGAACTTTGGACTGCCATGGTAATAATGATTTTTCTGTCGACATCCCTGGTGGCACCACCACCTGGCTAAAGCCGTGTCAATTTAAAACATCCAATGGCAACATTTTAAATTCGCTGAGTGGTCCAGTGCCCCGGTCTATTTCTTCCCCCTATTTTGAATTTTCGAACAGGGCCACTTCCCCCGTTAAAGAAAATACTGCTTTTGTCATTTATGTTATAATTTTGTATTTCTTTTCGGTCCTGTTCCTATGTATTATATTTGTCGCGGCCGGATGCTGGTGCTACCGTCGCTTCCGGCAGCAGCCAGGCGCCCAAGTTGCAGTGCCTCCAGAGCCCGCCAACATCCCATTAAATATAATATACGCAAACGCATTTCAAGCTGTACCAGCGCTCCCACCTCCGTCATCAGGCTTCATCGAATCCGTGGAGTAAAGAAGATCTCAAATTGAAGAAAACATTCCTGTACGAAAGATCCTTATTTTTGCATACTATATTTTTTCACGACCAGTTTCTTGCCCATGCACATGCAAAAAGAAGGAATCTTTCTCTTTCGTTGGGGGGAGGCTGGATAAGCGTCATTGAGCCTTATAGGAGAGAGGGGAGGGCCTTTGACTTTTTAGGCTTAATCACTATGATTCAAGTCACATAGCATATATTAATTCAAGGTTAGCCAGCC
>JAAUYB010030076.1_pt1 | contig 12518 bp, 9 predicted proteins | sample 7278071 | NCBI WGS metagenome assembly JAAUYB01 (sample SAMN14350121, study PRJNA611818) | marine sediment metagenome | isolation source: surface marine sediment (1.8m) | place: French Polynesia: Moorea | collected 2018-08
GTCAGCATCGAGACCATCGGCGAAGAAAGCGACGTCACCTCGGGTCAGGAAGCGCTCTGGAATGCGCTGACCGCCGGCCAGGGGATCGTCACCGAGGAACCTTCGGCCCAGTCGGACGACGACGACATCGCCGACGCCGCCTAAGGCTCCTTCGTTTCGCACGCGAAACGGATCACGCCAAAGGCCTGAAAGAAAACAAAAATCATCAGAAAGCCCCGGAATTTTCCGGGGCTTTTTCTTTTCGCGTTTCCAGGGGTGTTCGCAAATTCGCCTGTTGAATCAGGCCTTTGACGGTGCTGCTTTCGCATGCGAAACCGCCCAGTCCCGCAAGGCGGCGACAAAAGCCTCGTCCACGGCAGCACCGCTGACGACCGCCCTGCCCTTCGCGGTCTCCAGCCTGAGGCCTGGCGCGATCTCGACCGCGTCCGGCTTGGCGGCTGCGGGTATCTTCAAGGCGCGTTCAATCGCCCGGCGCTCGGCCGCCGCATCTGCGGGCGGCGTCTTGCGCAGCGCATCCGCCAGACGCAGGGCCACGCCCCGGTCCTTCTCGATGGCCGCGGCCAGTTTCAGACCCAGCTTTTCCGGGATGGCGGCAGGAAAGCGAAGCGCCTTGCCAAGCGCTTCCTGAATGACGAGGAACTTCAGGATCTTCGACCGCTTCGCGGCAGAGGCATGGGCGAAAAGCCCCGCCACGGCGGCCCGTGGGGTAGGATAGACCTTCTGCCCGACACAGAGCGCCGCGATATTGGCCCGCTCATAGAAGGACAGATCGGCACGGATCTCGTTTTCCTCCACCATCGCCTGATAGGCCCCGGCGGAATCCGCAGGCCGCTTCACCAGCGCCAGAACATGGGTTTCCCCAAGCGCCTTCAGCGCTTCGACACGGCGCAGTCCCGAGATCAGCCCGTACTGCGCACCGAGGTTCACGACCTCGACCGGCGTCTGCTGACCACGTGCCTGAAGCGAGGCCTTCAGGACCTCCATCTCATCTTCGTCCAGCGCCATCCGGTCACGGCTGAGATGGTGCATCCCGATCTTGTCGAGCGGAAGCCGTTTGACCACCCTGCCCTCTTCTTCGGCCGCCGTCATTTCGCGCGCCACTTCCTCGAGCGCGGCCCGGCCCGCCGTGTCGCCGGCGACATCGGCAATGGGCATCCGTGCGCGCGGGGCCGGAAAGACGGATTTTGTCTCTATTTCAGGCGAAACAGTGTCTGTCGGCAGCTCAAGCCGCTTGCGTTTGGCCATGGGATTCTCCTTATTCCGCTGCGTCGAGGGCTGCCAGTTCGTCACGCCGCCAGGCCCCGAAGAGAAGCCGCTTCACACCGGCCCAGGTCTCGTCGAAGGTGGCGCGTCCACGCGCATAGGTTTCGCGGTTGAAATCCCGGTAATCGGCTTCATAGATGCCGGCCACCTGTTCCCCCGCCTGCCCCACCAATGCCGTGAAGTCCTGACGATAGGGTGAAAGCACCGTTCCGAGGTACGCCTGCATGAGCGCCGCGAACTCGGCCTGCTGGGTGCTGTCATAGCGCGTGACGATGGCGCGAACCGCATCCCATTCAAACGAGAGCCCCGGGCGCCCAAGCGCACGCGCGGCGATGTTTTCGCCATCTTCGATGCTGGCGAATGTCGCGTGCAGCATGTCGAAGAACCGGCCCGTGCTTTCGAATTCGAGAAAGGACGCGCCGGTGGGCACCAGAAGGATATCCGCCGCCGCCAGTGCATTGATCGTCAGATACCCCAGAGCAGGCGGTGTATCGAGGATGACAAGGTCGTACTCCCCCAGCACCCCATCGGCTTCCAGGCGCTCTGAGAGCGCGTCCCAGAGCTTCCAGGAGCGCGCGGCCATGCGCCAGACCGGCACCTGGAATTCGGCCCAATAGAGATCGAGCTGCGCGCCAATGAGGTCGATGTTCGGCCAATGGGTTTTCTGGGCCAGATCCTGGGCGGAAAGCTCCATCGCCTGTGCCACGGTGTCTTCCAGCGGCAGCGGGGCCTCGCCCCGGTCCAGACGCGACTGGTTTTCGCGGCGCAAATGCTCTCCATAGTGGCGCGCCAGCATCGGAAAGACAGTCTGCCATTCGTCCGCCACCCGTCCTCCGAAGATCGAGGTCATCGAGCCCTGGGAGTCCAGATCGACAACCAGCACGCGATACCCGTCAAGCGCGGCCGACATCGCCAGATGCGCTGCCGTCGAGGTCTTGCCCACGCCGCCCTTGAAATTGGCGACCGCCAGCACCTTGGCCGGCAAGGCCTTTGGCCGGTAGGGCAGGTAATCGCGGTTCTGGGCCCCCTCGGCGGCAAAGAACGCGCGCAACCGCAGCACCTCCTCGGCAGTGAACCACTTGGCGCCCCCTTCGGTTTCGGTCTCTCCCTGGGGCAGATCCGAGTTCTGTCGAAGGACGCGCCGGAAATGGGCCGGTGCCACCGGGATCAGGTATTTGGTGATCTCCCAAGTCGAAAACCGCCGCAGCACCTTTTGCCCCTGCGGATCCAGTCCGCGCCCCGCCAGATCGTCCCGGCCTCGACGGCAGGCATCGGCAATGGCCGCGAAGCCTTCCGTGGTCAGCGGACCGCCCAGGGCCGAAAGGGCGCTGTCAGGTGAAATCCCGTGATAGGGGACAAGGGGGTCACTGCTCATCGAGCCCTCCATGTTCTATGTTTTCGGCAGAGTACCGAAAAACATGGGACATGGGAAGAAGGGGCTCACACCCTCTGTGCTTTTCTAAGCTTTTCCGCGGTTTTCCGCCTTTTTGCGCCGGTGGATCGGCACAATAGGGAGCGTGATATCGTTAATTTCAGTTAATATCAGTTACGGTGCCAGCGGTTTTTTCAAAGCCTTGATAAAAATGTCTTTTTCCTGAGACAAGGCATCTGACCGACTCTGAACCCCCGAAGAAACGACTCTGAAGCCACGTTTCCCCGACTCCGATCCCCCGATCCGGACTGGCGCCGGACATCCCCTGTGGATAACTTGGGCGTCAATGAAACGACGATTCCCCAAAAGGGGGGCGTGCGAGGCAAAATGAGCAGGGCAGGGGCACCAGCGGCGGCGGCCATGGGCGATTTCTTCGTCTGCGATTTCGCAGGCGTCTCTCCCAAGCACGACCTGGCGTCGATGGAACATCCTTTGTTCTCGCTCTCGACGCGGCCTGACCGGCGCATTCTGAACTATCGCCATGGACCTGTTGCGGTGACGGTCACGCCTTCGGTCCGAGGCCGTGCGACGATCTTCGACGCCGATATCCTGATCTTCTGCATCAGCCAGTTGATGGCGGGGCTGAATGCAGGCCGCGAGGTGTCGCGGACCCTGACGCTGACAGCGCATGACCTGCTGCTGGCCACGGGGCGCGAGACCAGCGGTGACAGCTACCGTCGGCTGAAGGAGGCTTTCGAGCGGCTGGCGGGCACACGGATCACCACCAATATCGTCACTGGCGAGGCCGAGATCACCACCGGCTTCGGTCTGATCGAGGCCTGGGAGATCGTCCGCAAGACGCGCGCCGGGCGCATGGTCTCGGTCCGTGTCACCCTGTCGGACTGGCTTTTTCAGGCGGTGCTGTCGCGGAGCGTTCTGACCTTAAACAGAGACTATTTCAGGCTTAGAAAGCCCCTTGAGCGGCGGCTTTATGAATTGGCGCGCAAGCATTGCGGTCGCCAGCGTGTCTGGCGTGTTTCGGTCGAGACGCTGTGCAAGAAGTCCGGCTCGACCAGCCCCCGCCGGGTCTTTCGGGCCATGCTGCGCGAGATCATCCGCAACGGCAACCTGCCCGACTATCGGCTGGAGGAAGTGCCGGGGGATATCATCGAGGTCACCCGGACGGATGGTGTGATCGAGCCCGACCCGGGCCATGCGCTGGCGCCCGAGACCCTGGAGGAAGCGCGGCGCCTGGCCCCGGGCGCGGATGTCTATGCGCTGGAGGCCGAATGGCGGGCCCGATCGGCCCGGGTTCCGCGTGACGCAAATGCCGCATTCCTGCGCTGGCTCGGTTCGCGATTGTGATCCGCGGTTTATTTTTGTGTATGGAGTTTCGTGTCATGATTGATCGCGCTTGAGCAGCAGAGTCCGCAGTATGTTTGCCCCCAACACCTATCTCATCGGCGCCCAGAAATCCGGTACGACCTTCCTGGCGTCGCTTCTGGATCAAAGTCCGGATGTCTGTGTCTGCGACCCGAAGGAACCGCAGTATTTCAGTCTGCACTATGAGACGGGGCAGGCGGCCTATGCGCGCAGTTTTCGCGATCCGGAGGCGCCAGTGACGCTGGATGCCTCGACGACCTATACCTTCCTCAGGTCGCGGGCGATGCTCGAAGTGGAGGACGCGCCGGGCCTGGCCGATCCGGTGCCCGAACGCATCCGCGATGCCTGCCCGCATGCGCGGTTCATCTATATCATGCGCGAGCCGGTTTCCCGGGCGATTTCTTCGTTCAAGCATATCATGCGTGAGGAAAACCTGCCGCCGGGCCCCCATTCCCTGGTCCGGCTGTTCGATGAAGAACCGCTTCTGGAACTGGCGGGACGCTATGCCGACCAGATCGAGCGGTATTTCGAGGTCTTCCCGCGCGATCGTTTTCTGTTCCTGCGGTTCGAGGACCTGATCACTGACACCAAGGGTGCGATCCAGGCTTGCTGCGCATTTCTGGAGATCGACGCGAGCCCCATCCTGGAGGCAGAGAGTGTCGACACCCATGGAGCCCATGGCTGGTCTCAGGCCGGTCGTCTCATCCGGCGCAAACCGGGTTTGAAGCGCGCCCTGAAGCGGGTCGTGCCGAAACCGATCCGCGGGCGGATGGCGGATATGCTGCTGAAACGCGACGCGCCCGAGATCACCTTTTGCGACCAGGATGTGGTGGCCGCCCGCTTCACTGAGGATCGGGCCCGGGTGCGTGAACTGACGGGCCTTGACATATGATGGCCACGATCGCACTTGCGATCTGGCCGCTGGTCTCGATTGGTCTGTTTGCTGCGCTCGGTACGGCCCGGGGGCTGATCTGGTCGGTGCTTGTGGGCTATCTTTTCCTGCCCGAGGCCTTCGGCTTCGATCTTCCCGGCCTGCCGCCCTATGACAAGTATTCGTCGATTTCGATTTCGGCCCTTTTGGGCGTGTTTCTTTTCGGGCGTAACAACACCGACGATCCGATCGTGGGCGACCGCCGGCTGCGATGGCTGCTTCTGGGCCTGGCCGCTGTGGTTGTGATCACACCCTTCTTCACCATGCTCGACAATCGATATTCGATCCCCACGGGGCTGACGACACGAAAGGCTCTGGGCCTGCGCGATGTGGTGGCGATGGTGTCAGAGGTGGTCTTTGGCCTGATCCCTTTCTTTCTGGCCCGGCGGTTTCTCTATACCGAAAAGCACCATACCTCGGTTCTGATCGCGGCAATGGCGCTTGGGATCGTCTACGCGTTTCTCGCGCTTTTCGAGATCCGCATGAGCCCGCAGCTGAACCGGTGGATCTATGGGTATTTTCCGCACTCCTGGGTACAGCACCTGCGAGGCGGGTTCCGGCCCCTGGTCTTTTTGGAACACGGGCTCTGGCTGGGGTTCTTCCTGTTCACCGCCTCGGTTTCGGCATTTGCCCTGTCCCGGCAGAAGCAGGCGGAATGGAAGGCCGCGGCACTTCTGTCCGGGGCCTTCATCTTTGGCGTGCTTCTGATTTCGCGCAACCTGGGCGCCTCTATGCTGGCGCTGATCTTCATCCCTGTCGTGCTGATGCTGACGGTGCGCCTGCAGGCCTGGGTGGCGGTGATGGTGGCGGTTCTGTTCCTGTCGTATCCGTTCCTGCGGCAAGCCGAACTGGTTCCCATCAACCAGTTCGCGGATGCGGTTGCGGAATACAGCCCGAACAGAGCGCGGTCCTTCCAGTACCGGATGAACAACGAAGACGAACTTCTGGCGCGAGCTGCCGAGAAACCGGTCTTTGGCTGGGGCATCTGGGCGCGGGCGCAGCTTTTCAACGAGCGCGGCATAATGGTGTCGGTGGCCGACGGAATCTGGATCATCTTTCTGGGAGAGCGGGGGTGGGTCGGCTATCTGTCGTTCTTCGGACTTCTGACCATTCCGATCTTCTATCTGGGCCGGGCCGCGCGCCGAAAACGTCTGTCTCCGGCCACCTGCGGGGTGGCGGCGGTGGCGGCAGGCAACCTGATCTACATGATCCCGAATGCCACGCTCAGCCCGGTCAATATGCTGTTCTTCGGCGCTCTGGCGGGGTTCGTTCAGTTCGACAGCCGGAAGACGGCAGCCGCCGAGACAGCCGAGGGCGACGACGAACCGACACACCGCAAAGTCCGATACACGCGGTTCGAGCCGGGCAAGACACAAACGGACGACCTGCCGCTGCGGCGGCGCCCTATGTCTCCGGAATAAAGCGCGGCAGCACGTCTACCGAATGCAGCAGCACGTCACGCAGGCGGGCTTCGGCCTGGGCGTCGGTTTCATTGGGCGAGATGGGGGTGGTCAGGCGCACCAGAGCACCGTCGGTGCGGCCGGTGCGGATGCCATCGACCATCAGCCAGTATTTCGCCGCCATGTCCCAGGCGATCTTGCGGCCTTTCTGTTCGAACCAGTAGTAGGCCATCATCCGGCTTTCGCCCTTCTGGATGATCGCGCGGTTGATATGGAACGGTGTCGCCCAGCCCATCTCTTCGGTCAGGTCGGACCGCTCCAGCCAGGCGATTTCCCATCCCGAGCCGGGCAGGCAGATCTCGGGGCTGTGCACGCCGCCTTTCGACTGATCGGCATACCAGGCCGAGAAGAGCTCTACCGTTGCCGTCGCATCGGGATGTGCAAGCGTGATCGAGTGGTAGTCATCAGCGCCCAGAACGCCGGCCACGCGGGTGTCCAGCCGACGGGGTGCCCCTTGCTGACGCCAGTCCCCCAGCTGCTTCGGAAAGGTCGCGAAGCTTTCGCGCTCGGCAGTGACGGCGCCACGGTCGCCAAGCCCGACCGACTGCCAGCCGATCGCGGCGCCGACCATCAGGACAGCGGTCAGGATCATCGCATAGGACGGCTGGATGAAGCGCAGCCGCGCGGCTTGCGTCATCAGCCCGTCGGTTTCCAGATCCAGCGCTTCGGCCAGCCCCATCTTGCGCTTGTTGAAGAACAGCATGAGGCGCGCCAGGCCAAAGAGGATCAGGATGCACGCGATGAAGATGACCCAGCCTTCGAAGAAGTGGGTGAAACCGTCCAGCCAGTCGAGCCCGTAGTACTGAACGATGATGCCCGCGATGGCGATCCGGGCCGAATTCATGAAGACGGTGATGGGGGCGGCCGAGATCAGAAGCACCGCCTTGTGCCACATCGGCCCTTTGTAGAGCACCGCGAAAATGTAGCTGAACGAGAGGATGGGGAAGAGGTATCTGAGCCCCGAACAGGCTTCGGCCACGTGCAGCTTGGTGATGCCCAGATCGATGATGTTCCCGTCCAAAAACACCGGAATAGAGAGCAATCTGAGGAAATAGACGCCCAATTCCGAAGAGATGAGCTGCAGCCAGGTCGTCATCTTGTAATAGATCACGCCGGGCAAGGGCAGCATGTAGACCAGGTGCAGGACCGGTGGCCAGAAATGCTTGCCGGTGGCCCAGCCGAAACTGACCAGCAGGATGCCCGCGACCCAGAGGATGGTTGCATAGGCCACGAGGTCGGAAATGCTGGAAAGCTTGCCAAGTGCCGCGAAGCCAAGCGACAGCACGATCACGGTCACGCCGACCCAACGGTGCCGTTTCGGCCCCGGATCGACCGGGTATTCCTTCAGCTGCCGCAGGAACAGAAGGCCCGAGAGGATAGGGATCAGGGGGCCATGGCTGTATTCGGGCAGGCTCCAGGCCGCCAGGAGCGCGTCCAGCCCGTCGGCGAAGAAAACCCCGGCGCCCACGACGGCCACCAGGAACCAGAAGATCCCGGGCGAGGCCCAGGCGTTGAAGGATTCTCTCGATACGATACTCGTCATGCTACCGAACCATCACGCGATGCCGCAGAGTAGCAGTTTGCCGTGCCTTGTCACATCCTGCGGCGTGTAAACAAATCGTCATATGAACGGCCTCTGAGCCGCTCAGTCCAATTCATACTTGTTCTTGTAATCCTCGGCCAGCGCCGGGTCCTGATCTTCTTTCCGCAGAACAGCGTTGCCGACGACCAGCACATCGAGATCGGTGCCCATGAAGCAGCGGAAGGCATCTTCGGGCGTGCAGACGATCGGTTCGCCGCGCACGTTGAACGAGGTGTTGACCACGACCGGGCATCCCGTTTTCGCTTTGAAGGAGGAAATAACCTTGTGATACAAGGGGTTGGTGTCCTCATGCACGGTCTGGATCCGGGCCGAATAATCGACATGGGTGATCGCGGGAATGTCCGAGCGTTTGACGTTCAGCTTCTCGATCCCGAAGAGTTTTTCTTCCTCTTCGGTCATCTTGCGCTGTTTGTCGTCGCGGACGTGATCGACGAGCAGCATGTAGGGGCTGTCGTAGTCGAGGTTGAACCAGTCGGCCATGTCGTCGCGCAGGACCGATGGCGCGAAGGGCCGGAAGCTTTCGCGGAACTTCACCTTGAGGTTCAGCGTCTTCTGCATGGTTTCGGACCGCGGATCGCCCAGAATCGAGCGGCCGCCGAGCGCGCGGGGGCCGAACTCCATCCGGCCATTGAACCAGCCCACGGCCTTTTCGTCGGCCAGCGCCGTGGCGGTGGCTTCGACCATCTCGTCTTCGGAAAGCGTTTCGAACTTGGCTCCGGCGGCTGTCAGGCGCTTTTCGATGTCGTCCTGTTTGAACACGGGGCCCAGATAGCTGCCCTTCATGCCGTCGCGGGAATTGGAGACCTGGCGGTCGTGGCCCAGTTCCTTGTGCCAGGCGGCATAGGCCGCGCCAAGCGCGCCGCCCGCGTCGCCGGCGGCGGGCTGGATCCAGACATCCTTGAAGGCACCGTCCCTCAGGATCTTGCCGTTGGCCACGCAATTGAGCGCCACACCGCCCGCCATGCAGAGGTTTGGAATGCCGTATTCCTTGGCCAGGGACCGCGTCATGGTCAGCACGATTTCCTCGGTCACCGCCTGCACGGAGGCGGCCATATCCATGTGAAACTGGTCCAGAAGGTCGTCTTCGGCCTTGCGGACGGGGCGCCCGAAGAGATCCGAGAACTTCTGATTGGTCATGGTCAGACCGGTGGCGTAGTTGAAATACTCCTGGTTCAGACGGAACGAGCCGTCTTCTTTCAGGTCGACCAGATGCTCGAGCATCTTGTCCTTGTACTGGGGCACGCCATACGGCGCGAGCCCCATGACCTTGTATTCGCCCGAGTTGACCCTGAAGCCCGTGTAATAGGTGACGGCAGAGTACAAGAGGCCGAGCGAATGCGGGAAATGGATCTCTTTGACCATTTCCATCTCTTTGCCGCGTCCGATGGCGACCGTCGTCGTCGCCCATTCGCCGACCCCGTCGAGTGTCAGCACGACGGCTTCCTCGAACGGCGAGGGGTAGAAGGCGCTGGCGGCATGGCTGACGTGGTGCTCGGCAAAGAGCACGCGGTCGCGGAAGGTTTTCTTTGACCCCTTCTCGATCCGGTCGAGTTCCTTCAGGATCAGGTCCTTCTGAAAGAGCTTTTCCTTGATCCACACGGGGATCGCCATCTGGAACGATTTGAAGCCCCGGGGCGCGTTGGCGACATAGGTTTCCAACAGCCGCTCGAACTTGAGGAACGGCTTGTCATAGAACGCCGCATGATCGACCTCGCTTAAGGAAACCCCAGCTTCTTCAAGGACATAGTTGATCGCATGCTGCGGGAAGCCCGCGTCATGCTTCTTGCGCGTGAAACGCTCTTCCTGCGCGGCGGCCACCACCTGGCCGTCCACCACCAAAGCGGCGGCACTGTCATGGTAGAACGACGAAACACCAAGGATGGCAGTCATATGCCCGAGACCTCAAGTTGGGGGAGGAGGCGCGCCCTGAAAGGCGCGCCTTCAGATTAGAAGACGGTGTAGATAAAGGGCGCGATGGCCGAGCCTTGGGTCAGCACGATCAGACCACCAAGAAGCACCATCATGAAAAGGATCGGCAGAAGCCAGAACTTCTTCCGTACTTTGAGAAAGTCCCAGAGTTCGGCAACGAAAGACATTTTTAAAGCTCCACGATATGGACGACGGTTCAGTACTGTTTGCGCATGGAGGTCAGCGAGCCCGGCTCGCGGACGATCCAGTAACTGTCGGCGTCCTTGTCGAACGCCTGGTTCAGAGGATCGGGGTGCTTCATCCGGCGGATCAGGCCGATGGGCGTGACCGTGATGAAGAAGATGATTCCCATGACGATGGGCGACACGATCTTGCTCAGAAGCATACCGAACTTGAACCAGAGGATGTTCAGCGGTTTCAGAACCTGCGGGGCAAGGAACGCCAGACCCAGGAAGATCGCCCCGACACCCAGAGCCCAGAGCCGCACCGGGTTTCCGTGAAACACCAGCGGCCAGAAGGCAATAATGGCGAAAACAACCGCGAAGACGATGCCGAACGAGCGTTCGGAGCCAACTTCAACTTCGGTATGCGCCGTGACGTCAGACATCTTTACCCACTCTCCAGTTTTCCGCCCCGTTCCAGAGTCAGCTGCAATGGAGTGACCATTTCCGGGGCTGCAAACTGGTACAAAACGGGGCACGTAATCGGCGCGAGTATCTACCGCCATTGGGGGGGACAGAGCAAATGGAATCCCCTTTTTTTGGAAAAGTGTTGCCAGATGCGCAATAAAGCCGCCGGTCGCGCTGGATTGCGGCATGAACCGGGCAATGGAATGGCAACAAAAAGGTTTGAAAACAGGCCTTTCCCCTCCGCTGCCTTCCGGTCTTCTTGCAGCGGTCCGAACCGGCGGATAGAGCTACATCCGGGTCGGAACCCGGGAGTGTGTGCGATGTTTTTGACCAAGCCTGTCGTCAAAAGGAGCAGCCCTTGAAAAGCCTGTCGCTTGATGCGGCGCGCCAGGGCACATGGGATGTCATCGTGATCGGCGCCGGCATGGGCGGGGGTCTGCTGGGCCGGCGGCTTGCCGAAGCCGGGGTCTCGGTGCTTTTTGTCGAAAAGGGGCCGATCGGACGGGCTGCCGAGCAGGTCGTCGGGGGGGAGGAGATCACGCATCCGCAAGCCCGCGAACTGCGGGGCCTCTGGCCGAAACAGGCCGAGGCGCGGCTGGGCGGCAAGGCCACGCGATTCTTCGGACCTTACGGTAGCGGGGTAGGGGGCTCGTCGGTCTTTTATGCCGCCGCCCTTGAACGGCCTGAACGGCACGACCTTGATGACACGGCGGCGCTGCCCCATCCGACGGGAGGCTGGCCGGTGGGGTATGACGCGTTCCTGCCTTATTTCGACACGGCAGCACGGCTTCTTTTTCTGAACGGTACGCCCGATCCGCTGTCGGACGAGGCGCCGGTGCCCTTGAACCCGCCGGGCCGGATGCCACCCGGCGATGCCGCCCTGATGGAGGAAATGCAGGCCCGCGGGCTTCATCCCTATCAGCTTCATCTTTCGACCCGTTATCCTGACCGCTGTCGTCACTGTTTCGGCTCGAAATGCCCCTGGGGCTGCAAGATGGACGGGCGTTCCGCCGGGGTGGTGCCCGCGCTGGAGACCGGGCGGGCCGCCATTCTGGACGCCACGGATGTGTGCCGGATCGAGGCCGAGGCCGGGCGCGTCACGGGCATCCGGGTCGTCCGGGAGGACGACGAGGCGGTGCTGACGGCCCGCGATTATGCCTTATGCGGCGGCTCGCTTGGCTCGGCCCGGCTGCTTCTGGCGTCCGGCATCGCGAATTCCAGCGGATTGGTGGGCCGCGGGCTGATGTTCCATCTGAACGAGTTCTTCGTGCTTTGGCCCAGGGTCAAACCCGACGCGGCCACACGCGATGCTTTCGGAAAAAGCCTTTCGCTCAGGGATCTTTACAGCGGACCGGGCCAGCGTTTCGGGCTGGTGCAATCGCTGGGCCTCGATGCGAGCTATGGCAATATGGTGGGCTATCTGAACCAGCTTTTCGACCAGTCGCCCTTGCGCGGGTTTCGCCGTTTGCGCGGCTTCACCCGTATCCCGGCGCTGCTTCTCAGCCGTCTTTTCGGGAATGCGGCCGTCTTCGTCGGCATCCTGGAGGATTTCCCCTATCCCGAAAACCGGGTGGTCCTGAACGAGGACGACCCCGAGATCCTGACCTTCGAATACACCTATCACGACGAGCTTTTGGCCCGGCGAAGAGCCTTCAGAAAGGCTCTGAAAAAGGCTTTTCGGGGTCACAAGCGTTTCATGGTGTCGCTGCAGCCGGTGCTGAATTACGGCCATCCCCTTGGCACGCTGCGCTTTGGGGCGGACCCCCAGACCTCGGTGCTGGACCCCGATTGCCGGGCCCATGATCTGGACAATCTCTATGTCGCCGATGGTGCCTTCATGCCAAGCGCGCTTGGAGTGAACCCCAGCCTGACGATTGCCGCGAATGCGCTTAGGGTGGCCGATATCATCGCCGGGAAGGCGGAAAGGAGCAGGGATGCTGCCATTCAC
>JAAUYB010010277.1_pt1 | contig 12505 bp, 12 predicted proteins | sample 7278071 | NCBI WGS metagenome assembly JAAUYB01 (sample SAMN14350121, study PRJNA611818) | marine sediment metagenome | isolation source: surface marine sediment (1.8m) | place: French Polynesia: Moorea | collected 2018-08
ACTGACATCTTGCACCAGTACAGGAAAACTCAGCAACAAAAGACAGAAAATAAATTCTTAAGTAGTTACCATCAAAATAAACCCTGTTCCCTGTTCCCCGTTCCCTGTTCCCCGTTCCCTGTTCCCTGTTCCCTCTCTAAACTAGCTAGTTTGATCGAAGGTGCAAGATATGAGTTTTACACAGTGGGCTTTATTTGTGTCCGACCACTTACAGACATCAAAATAGTGGATAAAATTCAAAGATTTATTGAGTATAATTCCCCAATTTTTTCTAATTTTATTTTAAGCTGTAAAAAACTAGGGAGGAAATTACAGCTATGTTTGATGCTAATATTGATCGCCTGACTGAATCTGAATATCGAGAACGTTGCGTCACTCGATTGGTTGAGATTGTACTTTATGTTGATAATTATCTAGGAACCAGACGAATTTTTATCCCGTAAGTTTGTTAACTGTAAATAGTAGGAGAAAACAATGCAAATCATTATTGAACTGCCTGACGATCTCCAAACTAGAATGGAGAAATAATGTGGAAGTTTATCTCAGAAAATGATAACTAATTTAGCTTTAGAAGCTTATCAAAATCAATTGATTAGTACCGCAGAATTAGGTGAAATTTTAAAGCTACCCTCTCGTTTAGAAATACATCAATTTCTTAAAGAAGCAGGAATTTATCTTAATTATGATGAAGAAGAACTGGAAAAAGATTTAAGGACACTTCGGGAATTAAGACAACAATGATTATTATTTCTGATACGTCTCCTCTTTGTTATTTGATCTTAATCGATCAAACATCAAGCATATCCATTCATTTTCATATTTTACATTTGCAATATGGCTTTTCTCAAGATATTTTGATTTTGAGCTTAATATATTGTTTAACTTTAATTTCTATGAGTCTTTTTTTCGGGAGAAATATAACGGGAGTCCTCTTTTTGCATTTTTAGATAGTTATGAATTTCTCTCCGTCTACCACTCCCCCACTCTCCCCGTCAAACTGCTGAGGGAGCGATGGTGAGATCAGCATCAAAAAAGGATTCGCGGAATACAGATCAGTCAATCATTCGTGATAAAAAATTTTTCCTTACTGATATTTTATCAAAAAGTCGCTATGATAAACAGTAGCAAGATTCATGAAATCTTAGCGACTTTCTTTATAGTTTACTCAAGACCACCCTTTTGCAATTTTAAGTTGATACTATTATGGTTGACTCATCTGTCAATACAATTGAAGAATTCGATCTCTCCCGTGAAGAGAGAGTCATTGAAATTCAAAACCTCATTGAAACCCTACGGGTTGCTGATGAGATCGCTAGTAAAGGTTATTTAATTACTAGCTCAGAGTTAGCTGATTTAATGGACATCAATGCCAGTGCTGTCACCAGTCGTGGTGATCATTGGTCTTGGCGTAACTGGGTTGTTTCAAGGGTTCGCCGAGAAGGAAACCAGATTCTTTGGCAACTGGAAAAGATTGATTAAGTCTTTTAAGTCATCGGTGGAGAATATGAACTAGGGTTTAACTTTACTCATGTTCTCCCCTTTTTCGTTTCAAACAGACAACTCCGAACCCCGGACTCCCAACTCCGAACTCAATTCCCTGCCATTGTGACACGAGTTTTGTTATAAATATACAAAATGCAACTACTTATAAAAACCTACGTATAGTCACTATGGCCCCCTCCTATTTTAAAACCCCATCCATTGGTATCGTTAATTCTAATCTTATTTCCACCCTTGTTTCTCTCGGACTTCATGGTGTAGCTTTATTTCTAGTGGTTCCCTATTTAACTGATTTACCCACCTTTGAACCCGAAACATCAGACCAAGGGCCAGTTAACGTACCCGTCATCGAATTAAACCCTAACGAACAAAATCGTCTACCGGATCAAAATCCTGGCTTATCGGGGATGCCAGAATTCCCTAATTCCGATTTAGGGGAGTTGCCGATGTTAGATTCTCCCTCTTTGGGGTCTTCTTTACCTAATAACTTCAGTAATCTACCCAGTCCTCAAGCTTTACCCCCGTTCACTCCCTTACCTTCCTATAACAATAACTATAATATTCCCATTGCACTCCCCCCACGACGTTCGTTTACCCCACCCCCTGTGAGTCGTATTCCCTTACCCCCTCCCTCCCTACAAACGCCAACACCGAAAACCCCCTCCGTCCCCGACACAGAAAATCCTCAAACCCCCGATCCTCGCCAAAATATAGACTTTGGTGATCCCACCCCTGCTAAACCCAACAATCCACTGTTTCAAGGACCTAATAACCCAAATCCTTTGGCGAATAACCCTCAAACCGCAGCCAATCTTAATAACGATCCCAACCGGCAAGATCAAATTATCCGCAATCTTCTACAAGATACCTTAGACGGAGCCGATAATTTAACCTATAATCCTCAAGGGACGAAACGGGAAGAAGCCAGACGCAGGGATCTCGAATGGATGCAGCAAACTGGAGTCACTCTCAAACTCAGTCAAATGATGACCATTAGAGCAGCTTACCCGAAGGCTGCTTGTAACCTGAAATTAGAAGGAAGTGCCATCTATAATGTGTTGGTTAATGACAACGGACAACTGAGAAAACCCCCTTTTCTGACCCAAAGTTCAGGCTATGGCCTATTGAATAATCAGGGGTTACAAGCGGTTCGCTCCCGTAGTTTTCCTCAGTCCACACGGGTTAAGGTGGTTTTTCAATACGATCCGACAATCTGTGGAACTGGCGTGGTTGAAGGGGAAAGAAATACTCAACCTCAACAAAATCCTCCTTCACAACCCACAACCCCCACTCAACCGAGTCCGTCCCCTCAAACTCCTCAAAATCAAACCCCCCCGGCCCCGAAAACGCCGGCTTCAACCCCTGAAAATTCCACCAATCCTACCCCGAAAACCTCAACGGAACTGGAGCCTTCAACTCAACCGAGTTCGGCTCCTCAAACCCCTCAAAATCAAACTCCCCCGGCTCCAAGAACTCCTAGCAAAACCCCGCCAACTCCATCGGCAGAGAAGACCAACCCCAATCCTACTTCAGAGACTAAAGTAGAGGGAGTTGCCGCCCCACCGGCAGGAAAAAAGTAGATAGCTGAGGGTGGGGAGTGCGGGAAGTGATCAGGTGACGGGGTGATGGGGTGACGGGGAGTGTGGGAAGGCTGGAGTGTGTGGGGAGTGTGGGAATACAAGAAACAAAATTGATCTTTTTCTCCCCCTACTCCCTGCTCCCTACTCCCTGCTCCCTACTCCCCCTGCTCCCTACTCCCTGCTCCCTGCTCCCTACTCCCTACTCCCTGCTCCCTGCTCCCTACTCCCTACTCCCTGCTCCCTACTCCCTGCTCCCTACTCCCTACTCCCTCTGCTCCAAAGCCTAAGACCTTTTTTTCTTCCCTCGATCTCCTTGTTTTCCTGAGAGGTTGGTTTGGCGTTGAGCAGAATGGTTATAGAGTTGTTGACGGCCATTGCGTACCACCCCTAACATTTCGCTTAACTCTTGTTCTAAGCGAGTGAGAACCGTATCGGCATATTCATCAGCCCCTTCTTGAATTTGTTGTGCTTCAGCGACACTGTTTTGATAGAGTTGCTGCATTTCTCCGTTGGCCACTTGTCGTTGTTGCTCAATTTCGGCTATGGTTTGAGCTTGAATCCCTTCACATTCGCTTTGTACCTGTTGGCGAATTTGATTAGCTTCATGCTGTGCTTGTTGAATAATGCCTGATTCATCGAGAATTTCTGCCGCTTCTTGTTGCGCTTGCTGAATAATGCGTTGTGCATAAGCTTCAGCATTAGCCAGAATTTCTTGTTCTTGTTCAAGAACTCGTAATGCTTTTGTGATGGCTTCGGGCATCTTCGTGCCAATAAACTCCAGTTGTTCTAAGACTTTGTCCTCATCGATAATGGTCCATCTCGTCACTGGAATATGGAAACTCTCATAAATAATCTCTTGAAGACGACTTAACTCTTGTTGAATGTCAAAGTCAGCCTCTCGATGGGGACTGTTGCCGTTACTTTGACGATTGACAGAAACATTTGAGGAAGAGTTGCGACGTGCCATAAGTAAATACAAATAATAATTTTTATATTGGATAACCCTACCATATATAATTATAGGGATGCTTTATACGAAAAAAGCAAAACTTGATCCAATTGACTCTATTACCTCACTCGGAATAGCTTGGTATGAATCATCAGAACGAACATTTACATTTAACAACCTTAGGACTGAGTTTAGCAACTTTACCTTTGTTAGCCGGTTTAGTGATGATGGAAACCATTAAGCAAGACTGGTTAGTTTGGGGAGAAGAAAGCGAGGAAATCTTTAGAGGCGATCGCTTACCCCTCCTTAACTTTCCCCATGATTAATATATTGGCACTTGATCTTTGATGAGTGTTGGCGAAGTGTTCAATCTATCTTAATTTTTGACGAATGGTTCAGTCAACCAATATATGATGATCTCCACAGCATTTTTGGGAACACTAACAATGTTAAAGTGATCACTGGAGGGGTGTGACCTTAGACACAGTAACAGCAAGTCTTAAAAAGACCAGTAAATGAGCAGGATACCTCTAAACCCAGGGAAATAATGGGAATTTGGTTACCCGTTACCGATTTTCTATCTAAAAGTTTCCTCAATTTGACTCTAACCTAGCTTTGTGATTGCACCAAAACCTATTGAATCTCATTACAACACCCTATTATGACCCAAATTGTTTCTATCCATTCCTATCGCGGTGGAACAGGCAAATCGAACATGACGGCTAATTTAGCCACCACCATGGCCATGTTAGGCAAGCGCGTCGGTATTGTTGATACGGATATTCAATCTCCAGGCATTCATATTCTTTTTCGCCTGGATGAAACAAAAATTAACAAAACCCTCAACGATTATCTTTGGGATGATGATTGTTCAGCCGAACAGATTGCTTACGATGTCAGTTATGTCCTCAATAATCCCAATGCAGCCGCAGCGAACCCCAACGGTAAAATTTTTCTCATTCCTTCGAGTATGAAAAGTGAAGACATTGCCACCATTCTCAGCGAAGGATACGATGTCGAGTTGTTACAACAAGGATTTTATGAGGTTGGAGACACCTTTGAGTTAGATTATCTCTTTGTGGATACTCACCCCGGGTTAAACGAAGAAACCTTACTTTCTATTGGGTTATCCAGCGCGTTAGTAATTATTTTACGACCCGACCAACAAGACTACTTAGGAACGGCGGTTATTGTAGAAGTCGCCAGAGAACTAGAAGTCCCTAAAATGTTGCTCGTGGTCAATAAAGCCCTACCAGACATCGATTTTGGCATTTTGAAAGATAAAGTTCACGAAACCTATCAACTCCCTGTAGCGGGCATTTTACCCCTATCTACAGAGATGTTGCGATTAGGGAGTCAAGGACTGTTTTGCTTACAACATCCGGATCATCCATTAACAAAGGAAGTGCAGCGCATTGTTTCTCATATTCAAGGCTAATTCTAGAGGACATTAATTATGGCGAAATTCTCAAAAGACGAGTCATCTCCTTCCTCTGGTTTATCCTTTCGTGAGTTGCAAAAATTGCCCAAAGACCAACATCATGTAGTTAATTGGATTCGTCGGCAAAATAAGGCCAGTTTACTCGATCTTGCCATTCATCTGTGTCAAGACGAAGAAACCGTCTTGAAAACCTTGCAACCTTTATTAGAAAAAGGATTTTTAGAGGAAACTGTGGAGGAAGAAGAACGGTATTATCGCGTTACCTATCCCCCCAAAAAAGGGCAATCCCTCTTCAAAAAATTAGTTGATAAGAAAAAAGCGAAACAGGAGTCCTCAGAAGATTCCAACGACGTATAAATCATTGTTTCACCTATTGTAAATCCCATGTTGGCTAACATTCCCGAAAAAGTAATGCACCGGGTGAGATGGGTTTTAGCTTGTGGTTGGCTAATCCTCATTTTTTCCCTTTTTTATGACCCCATTTCTCCTTGGTTAACTTCTCCCGATACCACCTGGAGTCCGTTTAAATTAAATCTTGATAGTTGTATTCAAGTGCAAGGGGTTTGTTTAGAAGAACAACCCTATGGTTTAGGGGCTTCTTTCTTTTGGGGTTTAATTGTCCCTAGTGGTGTCTTTATGTTGTTAATTTTTGGCCATGAATTTTGGCGGAGAATTTGTCCCCTAGGGTTTATGTCCCAACTGTTTCGAGCTTTAGGAAAACAGAGACAAAGAAAACGGATTGACAAAAAAACAGGAAAAACTCACTATGAATTAGTCAAAATAAAAAGCGATTCTTGGTTAGGTAAAAATCATTTAAAATTACAATTAGGATTGTTATACATTGGGGTATGTGGTCGGCTTTTATTTTATGATTCCCATCGGATTATTTTGGGAAGTTTCTTACTATTTTCTATTGCTTCTGCTATTGTGGTTGGATACCTGTATGCGGGTAAAACTTGGTGTCAATATTTTTGTCCCATGGCCCCAGTCCAAGAATTTTATGGGGAACCCAGAGGGCTTTTAAATAGTGTTGCTCACGAGGGACAAAAAACTTTAATTACCCAGTCCATGTGCCGTCGTCAAAACCCCGATGGCACAGAAAACAGTGCTTGTGTGGCCTGTAATAGTCCCTGTATTGATATCGACGCTGAACGGTCTTATTGGGATGCTATTAAAAAGCCTGACTATAAATTATTATACTATAGTTATGCTGGTTTAGTCGTTGGTTTTTTCTCCTATTACTATCTTTATTCAGGTAGTTGGGCTTATCTCTTATCAGGGGCTTGGACCCACCAGGAAAATCAGTTACAGTTATTATTTTCTCCAGGATTTTATATTTTTAATACAGCCATTCCTCTTCCTCGATTAATTGCTGCACCGTTAACGGTAGCGGTTTCTATGGCTTTGGCTTATTTTGTGGGGATACAATTAGAAAAAATTTATAATAGTTATCAGTTAAAACGGAATCCTTTACTAACCCCCCAACAATTACAACATCAAATTTTTACTGTAACTACCTTTTGGGTGTTTAACTTTTTCTTCATTTTTGCCGGACGATCTTATCTTTCTAAGTTTCCCATTCAAGTTCAATATTTGTTTGAAATTTTATTAGTATTGGCCAGTGCCTTATGGTTATATCGTACTTGGTCAAGAAGTGCCGAACGGTATTCCAGGGAAAGTTTGGCCAACCGTTTAAGGAAACAATTAACTCGCTTACAAGTGGATGTATCTCGTTTCTTAGAAGGGCGTTCTTTAGACTTATTAAGTGCTGATGAGGTTTATGTATTAGCGAAGATTCTTCCAGGGTTTACGGGAGATAAACGTCTAGAAGCGTATAAAGGTATTTTACGAGATTCATTAGAAGAAGGCTATGTCAACTCAGCCAGTAGTTTAGAAGTGCTACAACAAATGCGGGGAGAATTAGGAATTAGCGAACAAGAACACTTGACTATTTTAACAGAATTAGGAGTAGAAGATCCAGAATTATTAGATCCCAATCAACAGCGTTCTCGTGAAAATCAACTGCGTTTACAAAGCTTCCGTCAACGGATTCGCGGAATGGTTGGAAGTAAAAGAAGAAGAGGGGCGAAAGGGTTAGGAAGAGAATTATTAAAAGTAGTTAAAAAAGAAAAAGCCATTGGTGATGTGTTAGATAAAGAAGGGGGAACCGTTGAATCCTTATCACGGGAATATGGGATTACCTTAGAAGAAGAAAACAAAATTCTTGCTAACTTAGACGAAGAATCTCAACTAGAACGTCGTAGTCAGCTTCTCCTACAACAATTACAAGATTTATATGATATTGAACTCGCTTTACGATATCCCCCCGAAGTATTAAATATTCCTCATTTACACAAAGGTTTAGAAATTTTACGCAATACGGTGGGTCAAAAACAGAGAGTAATTGCTAAGGGGGTGCTGAAAATTTTGGAAGAATGGGACTCAGGAACAGAAGGGACCCGTTTAGCATTAGCATTAGCAACTTTAACACCGAATGTGTTACCTAGTCTCCTAGAAAATCATGATCAAAAATGGTCTGAACGCTTGAACGATACTTACTTATCTCGTATACAACAACAATTAAAATTACTGGAACCGACTCCTCCGAAAGTCTCTGAAGAATCAATGATTAGTTATTTGGAAACCTTACTTTCAGAACCAGATTCGTTAACAAAAACCGTCAGTCTTTATCTGTTAAATAAACTAGATAAACAACGGGGACAACAACAAGCGCGTCAACTCTTAGATTCTTATTTAATGTTGAATCCCTCTTTGAAAGAAACGGCACAACAAATTATTAATGATACAGGGGAAACAGATAATAAAGTTATTACTCCTTTGGAACGACTATTATATCTATCCAGTTGTGAGTTATTGAAGGGATTAAAAGCAGAAAGTTTGATGGAATTATCCTATCAGGTTCCCATTAAAGACTATCATCAATCAGAAATACTTTGGGAACAAGGAGACGTTTGTAAGGATTTATTCTTGTTGTTAGATGGACAAGTTGAATGTCAACAAATACAAGAGGATGAAACAGTTATTGTTGATGAGATTGAAGCAGTTCATCTATTAAATGAATTGGAAATTTTGGGTAATTTAGAAGCTAATGCAACGGTTATGATTACCTCTTCTAAAGCTTGTTTTTTGGTCATTGAAGGGACTATTCTGGACGAATTAATTGAACAAGACAAACGGTTTGCCCGTACGGTTATTGAACAAGAAAGTCGTCGTTTACAAGAGTTACAACGGTTAGCCAGTTAAAAGTTAGACATTATCGTAGGGTGAACAATAACCACCTTACAAAATCTTTTTATAACAATCATTTTATAATAATTCGTGGTCATAAACTATATTATAGTAGAGACGTAGTATATTACGTCTCTACAAAATTATTGACTTGACATAATATCCTAAATAACTGATGGTTGCATGAATTTTATTCACTATTTACAAGAATTACAAAATAATCTCACCAGAGGCAGTGAAAGAACCCATTATCCTGCTTTAAAAAATTTAGTTGATAGTGGAATGTTAGGGATTATCACAACCATAGAAGAGACAGGAAATCAAGCAGGAATTCCAGATTTTACAGTAAGAAAAAATGATAATTTAGTGGGTTATATTGAAGCGAAGAAAATAGGAGAAAATTTAGATAAAATTGAGGAAACAGAACAGTTACAACGTTATTTTGATTCTGTTATTGGAGAAAATTTAATTTTAACCAATTATTTAGAATTTCGTTGGTATCTTGACGGAAAATTACAGTTAAAAACCAGATTAGCAACAGTAGAAAAAAATAAGATTATTATTGTCGATGATGCTGCTAAAACAGAAGAGTTAATCTTATCTTTTCTCAATTTTCAAGAAAAAGTTATCAATAATTATTATGATTTAGCTTATCAAATGGCAGCGTTTACCAAAGCAATAAGATATGGGATTACAGAAGCATTAAAACTAGAAAATGAACAGGGAGAATTAACCCAACTTAAGTTATTATTTCAGGATTTATTGTTACCTGACTTAGATAATAGTAACTTTGCTGATATGTATGCTCAAACCATTGCTTATGGGTTATTTACTGCTAGGGTTGGTCATGCACAAAACCCAGGTCAAGGGGCGTTTAGTCGCAAAACAGCGAGTATTTATATTAGTGATAAAATTCCTTTTTTACAAGGTTTATTTAGAACGGTTATTGAAACAGATATTATCAGTAAAATTAATTGGACAATTGATAAGTTAGTTGAGTTTTTAGCCAAAGTTGATATGAGTAATATCTTAGAAAACTTTGGCAGAGAAACGAGACAAGAAGATCCCGTGGTGCATTTCTATGAAACGTTTTTGGGTGCTTATGAAGCATCTTTAAGGAAGAGTCGAGGGGTTTATTATACCCCTGAACCTGTGGTATCTTTTATTGTGAGAGCAGTTAATGATTTATTAGATAAAGAATTTGATTTAGATGACGGTTTAGGGAGTCGTAAAGTAACAATTTTAGATCCAGCAACGGGGACAGGAACGTTTTTATATGCAGTGATTAAACAAATTTATTTTAATTTTCAAAAGTATGGTGTAAACCGATGGAATGAGTTATTAAGAGACAAAAAAGTATTACAGAGATTATATGGGTTTGAGTTGTTAATGACTCCTTATACCATTGCTCATTTAAAGTTAGCATTATTATTAGAAACGTTAGGTTATCGCTTTGAAGATAAGGAAAGATTGAATATTTATTTAACCAATGCGTTAGAAGAAGGGGTGAAAAAGTCGGAGGTTTTGCTAGGGAAATACATCTCAGAAGAAGCAAATAAAGCAGCAGCAGTTAAGACAGAAATTCCGATTTATGTTGTCTTAGGAAACCCTCCTTATTCTGGACATTCAGAAAATAAAAATGATTGGATAGAAGGTTTAGTTAGAGATTATTATCAAATAGATGGTGTTGCTTTAAAGGAAAAAAATACGAAATGGTTACAAGATGATTATGTTAAATTTATTCGTTTTGGACAGTGGAAAATTGATAAAAATAGTCAAGGTATTTTAGCATTTGTGACAAATCATGGTTATTTAGATAACCCAACATTTAGAGGAATGCGTCAAAACTTACTACAAACTTTTACTAAAATCTATATTTTAGATTTACATGGTAATTCTAAGAAAAAAGAAGTTTCTCCTGATGGAAGTGCCGATCAAAATGTCTTTGATATTCAACAAGGGGTGAGTATTGGTATTTTTATTAAAGAAGAAAATAACAGTGATTTAGCAACGGTTTATCATAGTAACTTATGGGGAAGTCGTGAACATAAATATGAGTTATTACAACAGTTAAATCTTGATACAGTAGAATGGGAAAAAATAGAACCTTCATCTCCCTTTTATTTGTTTATTCCTCAAGATACTGATTTATTAGAAGAATATAATCAAGGTTGGAAAATTACTGATATAATGCCTATAAATTCATTAGGTATTGTCACATCTAGAGATTCTTTAACTATTCAATGGACTGCTGAAGAGGTAGAAAAAACTATCAATGATTTTGTTAATTTATCAGAAGAAGCTGCGAGAGAAAAATATAAATTAGGAAAAGATGCACAAGAATGGAAAGTATCCTCAGCACAAGAAGATATAAGAAAAACTGGTATTAATAATAATCTGATTGTACCTATTATTTATAGACCTTTTGATGTTCAATATACGTACTATACAGGAAAATCAAGAGGATTTATTTGTAGACCACGAAATGAAATTATGAAGAATTTTATTAATAGAAATAATATGGGTTTTATGATAGCGAGAGGAATAGAGAGAGAAAGAGATTATGATCAGATTTTATGTGCTAACCAAATAATTACTAATCATACTTTATCTATCAAGGAAAACAATTATTTATTATCTTTATATATATACCCCGACACAGACAACCAACAAACTAACTTGTTTGAAGAAAAAACACCTAATTTATCCCCTAAATTTTTAACTGCTATTAAAGAAAAATTAGGTTATCTTCCCACACCAGAAAACATCTTTTATTATGCTTATGCAGTGTTTCATTCTCCCACTTATCGTCAAAGATATGCAGAGTTTCTCAAAATAGACTTTCCTCGTCTTCCCCTCACCAAAAATGATAAATTGTTCACCACATTAGCAACCAAAGGAGAAACCTTAGTTAACCTCCACTTAATGAAATCTGACACATTAAATAACCTTATTACTCAATACCAAGGAGACAACGAAAACCAAGTTATCCAAGTTAACTATAGTCCCCAAAAACAACAAGTTTCTATCAATAAAAATTGTCATTTTACAGGTATCCCCGAAAACATCTGGGAGTTTAAAATAGGAGGATATCAAGTCTTAGATAAATGGTTAAAAGATCGTAAAAAAGCGAAACGTAAACTATCTTCTGATGACATTATTCACTATCAAAAGATTGTGGTTGCGTTAAAAAATACCATCGAAATAATGCAGGAAATTGATACAATAATTCCTAACTTTCCGATAGAATAAGTAGTAAGGTGGACAGTGCATCGGCCTACATTTATTGATCAAGACGATGATCGATCCATCGCTTTGCTTTGCGGATCGCTTCTTTGGAGGTTAAAGCATAGGGGACAGCAACGGCACTCCCCAAAGAATAGCTCACCCATACGCTATAAATTTCTTGACCGTTTTCCTCTCTGCGATCGAGTTCAACAATGTAACCGCGATAGGAAAAAGAAAGAATGATCTTCAGATGATCTGGGTCTGCAATAATCATAATTAAAATGTTTTGAAAGGTGGGGTTTCCCACCTAGATTAGAAGTGATCAACCCAACCATTATCAAATCATCAATTTTGAGGGTGAATAGTTGATCATTGATTACTCTTAGTTTACGCAGAAGCTAAATTCTGAGCGACAAAATCCCAATTGACTAAATTGTTAAGAAAAGCCTCAATATAGGCAGGTCGTTGATTTTGGTAATCTAAATAATAGGCGTGTTCCCATACATCCATCGTTAAAAGGGGAGTTTGCCCTTGAGTCATTGGGTTTTCTGCATTCAG
>JAAUYB010095895.1_pt1 | contig 12487 bp, 11 predicted proteins | sample 7278071 | NCBI WGS metagenome assembly JAAUYB01 (sample SAMN14350121, study PRJNA611818) | marine sediment metagenome | isolation source: surface marine sediment (1.8m) | place: French Polynesia: Moorea | collected 2018-08
CAATGGCTAAGCCATTTAAATGGACATACAAAGGATTTCCCTGAGACTATGGGACCTAAGGCCGCCTCGGCTGTGAGAAAAATTGATCACAAGGATTTGTGATTTGTGGATCTAGGAGGATGAAACCAAAGGATGAAACCAGAGATGAAACCAAGCAGCTAGGTTCAAGGGCTTCTGGCTCCAACAGGGCAGGAAACAAAGCAGGATCAGGAATGTTGTGGACTTAACCATGATGACTCCGACTGATAAAGGACGCTGCTTGGCCCGGATTAGACTTTACCAGTATGAATTTTAATAAAACGTCGCTCATTCCTGCCATACTACTTTGGTCTAATAAGCGCGCCGGTCCGGCTTTGTTACAATGACCGCCGGTGTATGATGTTGAAATGAGAGGTGTTTTGTGGTGAGGCCAATCCTTTGCTTGTGTTTGATGGCGAGCCTGCCCTTGACCGCCGATGATCCTTGCACCGAAAAAAGCCGAGCCGGGGCATTGGGTCAAACGGCCGATCAACTGGTGGAGGTACTGTCGCTTACCCCGGATCAGATGAGGGCCGTCTTGGAGTTGCAACGCGACTATTATGAGGAGGCCGGTTCCTTATCGCCCGCGCTGGAGGCCTCCCGCCAGGCATTCTTGGACGAAGCGCTGACCATTGGCGAAAAAGACGGCGTCATCACAGAAACCGATCGCGAGCGCCTGGTCGCCTTGAAAACAGAACAATTGAAGGTGCGCGGCCGTTTGTTGGCTCTGTGGCAAGAGGCGGAGAAGAATATCTGGCAACAACTCACATCGCAACAAAAGGAGGCGTTGACCGGTTTCGTTCCCGACCTGGCCCTTTCCGAGGAGACCATCGAAGCGGCGCGTAGCCTGCTGCTGTCTTTTAAAACCGTCATCGGCCTTTACCGCGAGGGCGAGGTTATCGATCGTCGGCATATCGAAACCTTGCGGGCTGCCCTGGAAGACGCCTATTTCGTAGTCTACCTGCCCGACTGGTTTCTGGCCCGGTTGGAGCCGATCATGATGGATATCGACAGCTATGGAAAGGGAATAGACCGCGCCCGCAAGACCCTGAGGCTGGTAGAGAGCCGTGAACTGAAAGAGATTGACTTATACCTTCAAAAGGGACTTTCGCTTTTGGCTCAGGCCATACGGCAGGACCCGAACGCAGACTTCGATACAGACTTCCCCAAGCTGAAGGAGACCGACCCGAACGCTTTTTATCGATCGGTCCTGGTGACACCGGTCTTCGGTTGCATCCTGGCCCAAGCGGCCCCCTGAAACCAGGCAGCTAGGTTTAAGGGGCCGGCTTTACCCCGAAGGGGGTTGCGTACTACAAGCCCCAGGTCGGCGGGCAAGACACCACCTTGGTTGAATGCCTGGTTTTAAAGGGTTTAAGGGGCCGTCTTTACCCCGAAGGGGGTTGTGTACTACAAGCCCCAGGTTGGCGGACAAGACACCGTCTTGGCTGCCTACCTGGGGTTACGGGTTTATTTTTTTCCGGCATACCCCGGAGGGCGTTGTGTACATTGCGGTAAAGAACAAAATTATGGAATTGAAATAACGCCCCCAATTCACCCCATGGCAATCACGTACACAACCGCCTTCGGGGTTGGGTTGAACACGGCCCTTTTACCCCAGGTAGGCCGCGATGACGGTGTCATCGCGCCCAACCAGGGGCTGGTCATACAAAACGCCCTTCGGGGTAAAGAATGGCCGCATCACGGTTTAATTCCTTCCACTGGGAGTTGCATCCCGATATACCAACCCTTTCTGAAACTAAGATGCCGGCTCAACAGGTCCGGCCGAGGTCAAAAGCATGTTCCATCACATGGCTCTACGCGGTCACACCGCTCCGCTGAGACAAACGGGTCGACCCGATCGGTCGACCCGCGTAATCAATGTTCAATTTTCGGACGGGATCTATGCCCCGGTTTCACTATTGCCTGTTGGGTTGGTTTTGTAGTTTCTGGAGCACTTTCTCTACGCTCAAGGAACCCACCGGCTGGCTGGGCGGGTAATCTTTGAAAGTGGCCAGGAATTGGGCAACAAAGCGTTGTGCGGGTACGAACAACCACATTTGATCCGCGTACCAGCGGATATACAGGGCGGAATCGGGAGAAACCTCAAACGGGTCCTGGCGCAGGTTGACCACCAGCGGCCAACTGGGCGTCTTTCGATAGGCTTCGTTGATGGAACCTTCCATGAAACTGAAGTGAACCTTCCAGTTTCTATAACGCAGGGCATTCAGGTTGCCGCCCGCGTCGAAATAGAAGATTTCGTTTCGGGCGCCCTCGCCCTTGCCGCTCAAAAGAGCTGTCTGGTCGTAGCCGTCCAGATGCACCTTGAAGTTTTTGTTCCCTGCCTGGTAACCCGTCAGCAGTTTTTTCTTGACGTCTTTTACGCCCGCCGCGGCCAGCAATGTCGGCAGCCAGTCCTCGTGAGAAAAGATATCGTTGATGATGGTTCCCGGTTTCACGGTTCCCGGCCAACGTACCGCCGCCGGAACGCGGAAGCCGCCTTCCCAGGTGGTGCCTTTCTCACCCCGGAAGGGGATGGTGCCGCCGTCCGGCCAGGTAAATTTTTCAGCGCCGTTATCCGTGGAATAGATGACGATGGTGTTATCGGCAACGCCCAGTTCATCCAATTTGTCCAACAGCTTGCCGATGTCGTTGTCGTGTTGCGCCATACCGTCGGCGTAGAGACCGTGGCCCGTTTTGCCGTCCCACTCAGGGGAAAGGTGCGTCCAAACGTGCATGCGGGTGGAGTTGTGCCAGATGAAGAACGGTTTCTTTGCCTTGACCGATTTCTCCATGAAGGCCAGGGCGCCGGCCAGGAACTCTGCATCGGCGGTTTCCATGCGCTTGCGGGTGAGCGGGCCGGTGTCTTCAATTTTACCGTCGGCAGTAGTCTTCAACACGCCGCGAGGACCGAACTGCTTGTGGAATTCCGGGTCCTTGGGGTAGTGGTATGATTCAGGCTCTTCCTCGGCGTTCAGGTGGTAGAGGTTGCCGAAGAATTCATCGAAACCGTGATTGGTGGGCAGGAACTCATCGAGATCGCCCAAATGGTTTTTTCCGTATTGGGCGGTCATGTAACCCAGCGGTTTCAGCAACTCCGCAATGGTCGGGTCCTTTGCCTGAAGGCCCTGTTTGGAGCCGGGCATCCCGATGGTCAGCAGACCGGTCCGAAACGGGTGTTGACCGGTGATGAATGCGGCGCGACCCGCGGTACAACTCTGTTGGGCGTAATAATCGGTGAAAAGAGCGCCTTCATTGGCAATGCGGTCGATATTGGGCGTGGTGCCGCCCATCATGCCCCGGTGATAAGCGCTGATGTTCCACATGCCGACATCGTCCCCGAAGATGACGAGGATGTTCGGCTTCTCAGCTTGCGCCGGGAGCAGGCATAACGCAAACAGCGAGACAGACGCGAAGAACTTGAACCTTGCTAACATAGATCCTCCAGTGTTCCAGCAAAGAAACTTGAAACGGATTCTATGAAATATGCGGAAGGCATGACTATAGGACTTTGGTCTTATACAAAGCCGGTCTGACTTCTTCGAGGGATCGATCCCGCACCGATTTCTCAGTCGGCCTCGCGAACACCGGGTATGGCATATGGAGGCGTTACAAGGGGTTTCGGGGAAATCTCCATGGAGAGGACATTGGCAACCGGGATCACACTCACCCGGTCCTCCATTTCGAAATACAGGTACTGGGATTCCAACATCTTTTGCAGGCGGGTCCCCCGATTGGCGTCTTTCTGGTCGACCCGGTCTAACTCGTAGACCTGCACATCGCCCGTGATCAGCTTGATGGTAATGCGAACGGTGTCGGACATGGCTTGTCACTTCCTTCATTTCAAGATGGTAGCCGGTAAACTCAGTATAGCGCCCCTCCCCGATCCTGAAAAGCAAAGTTTAACGCTACGGCATACGACTAAGGTCCAATGGTTTCAATCATCCGATCCCGCGTAGAATGAAGTCCCAAACAAGGACCATAGGAGCACAGAACCTCATGGACAGCAGGCAAGCCATTTTATCGATGCAGGAAGCCATGGCCAGGGCGGTGATCGGTCAGGATCAAGTAGTTGAGAGAATCGTGATATGTATCCTTTGTAACGGCAACCTTCTGTTGGAGGGATTGCCGGGAACAGCCAAGACGCGATCCATCAAAACGCTGGCCGGCGTTTTGGCCGCCGATCTGGGCCGTATTCAATTTACGCCGGACCTGTTGCCCTCCGACGTCACCGGCACCGAGGTCTTCAACGCCGAGGGCGGCGACCGCCAACTGGTCTTTCAACCCGGTCCCATCTTCAACAACCTGGTGCTGGCGGACGAAATCAACCGCTCCCCAGCCAAGGTCCAAGCGGCTCTGCTGGAAGCCATGGAAGAACGCCAGATCACCGTGGCGGGCAAAACCTACAAGCTGCCGGAACTGTTTATGGTGCTGGCCACCCAAAACCCGATCGAGCAAGAGGGCACTTATCCCTTACCCGAGGCGCAGATGGACCGTTTCCTGATGAAGGTCTCGGTAGATTATCCCGAAAGCGATGCGGAACTTGCCGTGATGCGCCTGGTCCGGGGCGAGGAAAGCGGCGGCTCGGAGAAGGCGGTAAAGGTGGATCAGGAGCACGTCTTCACGGCCAGATCGGCGATCAACCAATTGCATATCGCCGAAAATGTGGAACGCTACATCGTGGATCTGGTCATGGCGACCCGCAACCCGGACCGTCACGGTTTGGAGCAGTGGATCGAGATCGGCGCCAGCCCGCGAGCCACCATTGCCATGGACAAATGCGCCCGCGCCCATGCCTGGCTGCACGGCAAGGAATACGTGGACCCGGACGATGTGCGCGCCATTGTGCACGGCGTATTGCGGCACCGCATCACCCTGTCCTACGAGGCCGCCGCCGAGGGCAAAACCACCGATCTCATTATCGACGATATGTTGAAGGCTGTCGCGGTAGCTTGAACCGGGACGGGAGACGCCCATGAAAGACCATCGACTGTACGCGGACTTGAAGAAACTGACGGCCATGCAATTCATGGCGACCGGTTTCTCCTTCCTGCCCAGGCAGCCGGTGCACAGCATTCTCTCCGGTCGCCACGCCAGCCGGTTGCGCGGACGCGGTTTGGACTTCGAAGAACTGCGGCACTACCGGGCGGGCGACGATATCCGCACCATGGACTGGAAGGTCACCAATCGCACGGGCAAGCCGCATATTCGCGTGTTCACCGAGGAACGGGAACGCCCCGTGCTGTTGGTGGTGGATCAACGCATCGGCATGTTCTTCGGCAGCCGCCACAAAATGAAATCGGTCATCGCGGCCGAACTGACCGCGCTGGCCGGTTGGCGGGTTCTTTCCGTGGGAGACCGCGTGGGCGCTGTTGTTTTCAACGACACCGAGAATGCCCAGGTAAGGCCGCAACGAAGCCGCAAAAACCTGATGCAGATCCTGCATCACGTCCTTAGATTCAACCACAAACTTTCCTCGGGGATGGGAACGCCTCAACCGCAAGCGTTGAACCGGGCTCTGAGCGAGGTCGAGCGGTTGGCCGGCCACGACTACCTGATCGTTTTGATCAGCGACCTGGACGGCTGGAACGAAGAAACCGTGGCGCGCCTGAAACGCCTGGGCCGTCACAACGATGTCATGGCCGGCCTGGTCTATGATCCGCTGGAACAGGACCTGCCTTCAGCCGGCCGCGTGGTGGTCAGCGACGGCGCGATGCAAATCGAGGTAGACACGCGGCAAAAGGACCTAAAGCAGGATTTCAGCCGTCAATTTACCGATACGGTGACCTTCCTCGTGGGCGAACTGAAGAAATACGGTATCCCGGTCATTCCCCTGGAAACCCTGACCCCGGTTCAGGATCAGGTTCGCCAGGCGATCGGCGAACACCGGGCCGCGAGGTGACGCCGTGGGCGACGATTTCGGCAATTACCTGATCAGGGGCATCGATGAAATAATCATACCGGAACCTGTTTCCTGGATGCCGTCCGCACCCGGCTGGCGCGTGTTGGGCGTGCTTCTGCTGCTGGCGGGCCTCTATGCCCTGGTGCGCGGTATCCAAAAATGGAGACGCAACCGCTACCGCCGTGAAACCCTGCATCGCTTACAAGCCGCCCTGCAGGTTTCCAAGCAAGCAGCCTTGAAGGAATTGCCTTTCCTATTGAAAGCCTGCGCCCTCCGCGTCTATCCCCGGCAACGAATCGCCGCCTTGAGCGGGTTGCAGTGGTGCGCTTTTCTGGATCGCAGTTATAAGGGTCCCTCTTTCGAAAAAAACGGTCTGCTGCCGCTTCTCGCCTATGCGCCGCCGGAGCAATGGCAGGGTAATGCCGACGAACTGTTGACCATGGCCCGGCTCTGGATCAAAACTCATCGGGAGAACGCCGATGTTTGAGCTGACCCATCCGCTTGTATTACTTGCCCTTCCTCTGCCCTTGTTGGTCCATTGGCTGGCCCCCGCCTACAAGGAACACAAAGATTCTTTGCAGACCCCCTTCTTCGGAAGGCTGGTTCAACTCACGGGACAAGAACCGCGACAAGGAGCGGTCATCCTGGAGCGCTTGAAATTCCAACGCATCATGCTCGGCATTACCTGGCTGTTGTTGGTCTTCGCCGCCGCCGGGCCGCAATGGTTGGGCGAACCCATTACCCGCACCAAATCGGCCCGTGACCTGATGATTGCCGTGGATCTGTCCGGCTCCATGGAAACCGAGGATTTCACCACGGCCGACGGTGAAAGCATCTCGCGCCTGGACGCCGTCAAGCTGGTGCTGTCCGAATTCGTCTCGCGCCGCAAACACGACCGCCTGGGCCTGATCGTCTTCGGCCGTTCGCCCTACCTGCAATCGCCCTTCACCGAGGACCACGAAACCTGGCTGACCCTGCTCAACGAATCGGAGGCGGGCATGGCCGGCCAGCAAACCATGTTCGGCGACGCCATCGGCCTTGCCCTGAAACTCTTCGAAAACAGCGAGACCGAGAACCGCGTGCTGATTGTTTTGACCGACGGCAACGATACCGGCAGCAAGGTGCCCCCCGTCGAAGCCTCGCGCGTCGCCAAAGCACGCGGCGTCAAAATCTACAATATCGCCGTGGGCGATCCCGAAACCACCGGGGAGCAGGCGCTGGACCTGGACGTCTTGCAGAGCATCGCCGATATCACCGGCGGCGCCTGGTACCAGGCCGTGGACCGTGAACAGTTGGAAGGCATCTACCGCACCATCAACGAACTGGAGCCGGAGCAATTCGAAACCCTGACCCATCGCCCCCGCCGCAGCCTGCACCACTATCCCATCGCCGTTGTCGCCGTCATCTACATCGTTTTCCACACTTCGATGACCTTCCTGGCCGCGCCGCGCCGGGAGAAGGAGGCCGCCCATGTTTGACCCGGCCCAGTTGGCGGACTTCCACTTTCTGCGTCCCTGGTGGCTGCTGGCAGCCGTGCCCCTGTTGGTCAGCTACGTGGTCATGAAGCGGCGCCGCGACGGTACAGCCCGCTGGCGCGGCGTCATTGCCCCGCATCTGCTCGACGCCCTGATCGTCAAAAAACAGAGCGGACGCCTGATCGAACCCCTCAACATGTCCATGCTGTGCACCCTCCTGCTTTCCATTGCCCTGGCCGGTCCCACTTGGGAACGCGCGCCCTCACCCTTTGCCGAGGACGAGGCCGTTCTGGTGATTGCCCTTGACGCCTCCACGAGCATGAACCAAAGCGACGTCCAACCCACGCGGCTGGAACGCGCCCGCCAGAAGATCCAGGATTTGCTGGCTTTGCGCAAGGGCTCGCGCACGGCCCTGATCGCCTACGCCGGCAGCGCTCACGGCGTGATACCCTTGACCAACGACCCCGACATCATCAACAACCTACTCGATGCCGTGGAAACGGACATCATGCCGCTGCCCGGAAAATTCCCCGAAAAGGTGCTGCCCGTCGCCGATGAGATCTTCCGCGCCTCACCCGTCCCCGGCACCCTGCTGCTGATGACCGACGGCTCAGGGGTGGGCAGCGAAGCGGCATTTCGCGAATACTTCAGCACCCGCAAACACCAACTGCTGGTATGGGGCATCGGCCGGGAGACCTGGGACCCGCCCGAACTTGCTCCCGCCGATTATCTCCCCCTGGAAAGCGATGCCTTGAGAGATCTGGCCGCCGCCGGCGACGGTCACTTTCAACCCTTGACCATCGACAAAAGCGATGCCCGGCGTTTGTTCTTCCGCACCGAAAACTATCTTTCGTTGGTGGACGATGAAGCCCGCCCATGGTTGGACGGAGGCTATTACCTGTTGCTGCCGGCCATGCTGATCGCCCTGTTCTGGTTTCGCAAGGGCTGGACACTTCACTGGTTGTTCCTGCTGGCCTTGTTGCCCCTGGCCTCGCCTCCGGCCGTTGCCGGCAACGGTTTCGTGGATTGGTGGCTGACGCCCGACCAGCAGGGCCGTTACTATTTCGAAAAAGGCGAATACCAGACTGCCGCCGAACGGTTCAGGGACCCTGTATGGAAGGCCGTGGCGCATTACCATGCCGAGAACTTCACGGCGGCTACCGACCTGTTTGCGCGCATAGAAACGGCCGACGGTTTCTTCAACCTGGGCAACGCCTGGGCGCACGCGCAGGGGTATCTAAACGCGGTTGCGGCCTATGACCGCGCCCTGGCCCTCGATCCCGATCACGCGGGCGCCCGCAAGAATCGCGAGATCATTCAAAAAATCATCGATGAAATCAATTCCTTCAGCGAGAACCAACAGGCGGAGGCAGGCGAGGATACGAAGGAGTTGGGTGAGGACGATCCCAAACGCGCCGAGGGCGCGGAGAAGCAATCCTTCGGCAAAAAGGAAATCAAACAGTACAACGCCGACGAAATCCTCAATAACCCGGAAATCAACGAACTGTGGATGCGCCAGGTCCAGCAAAACCCGTCGCGCTTTCTCAGCCTGAAGTTCCAATTGCAGTTACAACGCCGGGAAGCGAAAAAGGAGGAGCCGTGAGCCGATTTCTCCTGATCGTTGTGCTCGCGGCGTCGCCCGCCCTGCACGCGGAAACCCTGGAAGACATGGTCGCCGCCGGACACCTGAAGCTGCGCACCTGGGTAAGCCCGGACAAGGACATCGTCACGGGTCAACAGGTTACCCTCAATATAGAAATAGCCGTGGCCAAATGGTTCCGAGGCGGCACTCGTATCGGCCGCTTCGACATGGCCGACACCATCGTCTTGCAGCGGGATCAGTTGGCGGTAAACAGCTCCCGGCGGGAAGGCCGCAACACCTGGGCGGTTCAGAAATGGTCCTTGAGCCTCTATCCCCAAAAAACCGGGCGCTACGAGGTGCCGCCCGTCGAACTGAAATTGAAGCTGGCCGGCTGGGAGACCTCCCTGGTCGAGGGCAAGATCAGCACGGAACCCGTGGCCTTCGAAACCATGGACCCCGAGCCCCTGAAAGGCCGTACGGATTGGCTTGCCGCCCCATCGTTCTCGATTACTGAAGCCTACAGCCGCGACGACGAAACCTTCAAGCCCGGCGACGCTCTCCAGCGCACGGTCAACTTCGAGGCGCCCGACCTGGTCTCCATGATGCTGCCCGCCATGATCGCCGATCCCGTCGAGGGCCTTGCCGTTTACGCCAAACCGCCGCGCCTGGAAGACCTCAACAATCGCGGCAACTACACCGCCCGCCGTACCGAAACCATCACCTACATGATGGAAAAGCCGGGCAGCTATACGCTCCCCGAGTTGAGTTTTACCTGGTGGGACCTCAGAGAGAGCGCGGTAAAAACCATCACGCTGCCCGAGCGGTCATTTACGGTTGAAGGCGAACTGCCCGTTGAAGAGGAAGCCGTGACGCCCGAACCGGAAAAGACCGGCTGGACCCGGGAACAGTGGCTGAGAGCAATCGGTATCCTTGTTGCGGCCTTGTTCCTATTGCTGCTGATTCGTGGGTTTGTTCGCATGCTTGCCCGTCGCCCGGCTAAACCCCGCAAACAACCTCCCGCCATCGATATTAACGCGCTGAGGCATGACTTCATTCAGGCCTGCCACGCCGGCGATCACCAACAAGCCCTGTCCTGCCTTTATCGTTGGCTGGACCACGATCCGGGAAACCGATACAAGGGCTCGATCAGGATGCTGCTGACCTCCGAAAGCGACCAGGAACTGGCCAGAGATTTCGATGCCCTGACTCAAAAACTCTACGGTGGAGCGGATACCGGACCGGACCTGAACCGTTTTGCGCGCCGTTGGCAAGAACGCACCGCCCATCACCACAAACCGCCCTGGCGGCAAGACCCGGTTCATTTGACGCTCAACGGATAAGTACTTCGGCTCAATCACCGCCTCTCACCGGTAATCGGAGCCCGGAACCTCGCGATTCATTGGACCAAGGTCCAATATATTTTCCACCTTCAGGTCCATACAATGTGGGAATGGCCTTAAATCCACGAGCCAGGCTCCCGGCTTCTATCATCGTGCCGATTTCCAAAGATCCATGATTCAAATGCATCAGAGAGAGGTAGCAGAAATGAACGATCAAAAGGCTGAAGAAACTACCGAACAATCATCGAGCGAAACCGGCGAACAATCATCGAACGAAACCAACGATCAACAACTCCCGGAAGAAATCGAAGCGCTTTTACCCGATATCGTTTCCGGCGGCGTGCTGCTGGCGGCCCGATCCGCAACCAGGTTCAGCCTGGTCATCGGCGTGGCACTGGTCACCTTGGGTATCTTTGCCGTCATCTCGCCCCTGTTCACCGGTCTGGCCACCGCGGTGTTGCTGGGCATCCTGTTGATTTCCGGCGGCATTCTGGAAAGCATGTTCGCTTTCGGGGCGCCCAGCTTCGGCAAGGGTGTATTGGCATTCCTCTTCGGCGGCCTTACGGTCGTCGCGGGTCTCATCCTGGTCGCCCAACCCGCTGACGGACTCGGCGCCCTGACCTTGCTGCTGGCCGCTTATTTCATTGTGAGCGGTATCTCCGACATCATCCTCGCTTTCAAGCTGAAACCTCACCACGGCTGGGGCTGGGCTCTTTTCAGCGGCATCCTTTCCACACTCCTGGGTATCCTCATCGTGGCGGGTTGGCCCTTGACCGGTGCTTGGGCCGTGGGCGTTTACCTGGGCATTCGCCTGTTCACGCGGGGCTGGTTCCTCATTGCTCTGGGCACCTTCGGCGGCGACGCCATTGCCCTGTATCAAAATCAACGTCTGGGCGCCATCGAGGAACATCTCCGCTCGGGCCTTCAAGCGCTTCAGGCCACCCAAGCCGCCCAGGTCGCCCATACGCTTGCCCTTCTCGCTTTGGCCGAGGAAGTCGGTAAGAAGGTATCCCAGGACGAAGTCGACCCGGCGGTCAGGAAGCTTCACGACCTCCTGGGCGAGGCCCGCAAGGAGATGGAGCGGGCCGCCGAAGCGGGCGCCGAAATCTGGGCCGACGCCCAAAAGGAAGCGAGCCGGACCTTCGGCGAGCTACAGAAAAATGCCGGTGATTTGATCGCCGGCCTCCAAAAAGAATTGGGTATCGATCCTGTTTGAACCCAACGCGGCAGCGGGGTGTTTGCTCCCTGGAGAAACCGATTGCTGAAGCCGAACCACCGATACTGAATCGAACAGAGAAAAGGAGTAAAACTTCATGTTCAACGACAGGTTACCATTCATTGCCATTTGCCTGGCGGTGTTCCTACCTCTTCACGCTCAAGCCCAGCAGAAACCCAACATACTGGTCATCATGGGCGATGATGTCGGCGCTCCCAACATCAGCGTTTACAGCCACGGCATGATGGGCTACCAAACGCCCAATATCGACAGCATCGCCAAAGAGGGCCTGCTTTTCACCGATTACTATGGCGAGCAAAGCTGCACGGCCGGCAGGGCGGCCTTTATCACCGGACAGCACATCATCCGCACCGGCCTTTCCAAGGTGGGCCTGCCGGGCGCCGACCTGGGCATCAGGGATGCAGATCCGACCCTGGCCACCTTGCTCAAGGGGAAAGGTTACGCCACGGGCCAATTCGGGAAGAACCACTTCGGCGACAAGGATGAATTCCTGCCGACGCAACACGGCTTCGATGAATTTTTCGGCAACCTCTACCACCTGAACGCGGAAGAAGAGCCCGAAAACGAGGACTACCCCCAAGACCCTGAATTCAAAAAGCGCTACGGACCCCGGGGAGTCATCCGCTCCTTTGCCGACGGCCGCATCGAGGACACCGGCCCCCTGACCAAAAAACGAATGGAAACCGTCGACGACGAGTTCATGGCAGCCGCCTTGGATTTCATCGATCGCCAACACAAGGCCAAGAAGCCCTGGTTCACATGGTTCAACACCTCGCGCATGCACTTCTGGACCCATGTGCGCGATGAAAACCGAGGCAAATCCGGCCTGAACGAATATGCCGACGGCATGCTGGAACTGGACGCCCAGGTGGGTACTTTCCTGAAAAAACTGGATGAACTGGGCGTTGCCGACAATACGTTGGTCATTTTCACCAC
>JAAUYB010202555.1_pt1 | contig 12477 bp, 13 predicted proteins | sample 7278071 | NCBI WGS metagenome assembly JAAUYB01 (sample SAMN14350121, study PRJNA611818) | marine sediment metagenome | isolation source: surface marine sediment (1.8m) | place: French Polynesia: Moorea | collected 2018-08
GAAAATGCCCCATGTCTCAAAAAATGCCAATTTTTCCAAAAAGGCATTAAAAATGCCCGGTTGGCAACACTGTATGGAACAGTACCCTCTTTCCTTGACCCTAGTTTTTACTCCGCATACCACATTTTTTTGGAGAAAAAATTACTCCACCCCACAAAGCAGTTCCAACAGCTATGCACGGTTTTGTTTGTTTCTGGGGAGCCTTGTTTCCAAGGACGGCCGATCCGTTTCCGAATCATCAATAGCTATGTACGGTATATAAAGGCAAAATGCGCCATTCACACGTCTTTCATCCTTGCTTCAGTTGCCGAATCATAGCCCCGTCCAAATAAGATTTCCCCCAAAGTCCATAAATCAAAATGCAAAATGTTTTTCTTAACTTTTTTTCCGACATTCAATACGATACGCAGATCCCGCCTAGGTTGAAAGCGTGTCGGACCAGACTAGTGTTGGGCACGAATCCGGGTTCGGGTTCAGTGATTCGATTTCTCTTGAGCCCTCATTGATTTGAGTTGACTAATTTTTACATTTCAATCCTCAAGGGGAAAGCTGGAATTTTGACAAAAATATATGAAAATATTTTGTATTTTGTAGCAAAAGGCCTCCTGGGTTGTCAGTGTATGTAAAGTTAAGAAAAGTAAAAGAAACTCAAAAATTGGAAAAACTTAAGCTATATAATACTTTGATTCAATTGCTGATTCGATTCGATTCCCGGCCGTTAGTCTTGGTTCGTTTCATAATTTTTGGTCTCGCACTCATCACTAGACCAGATCTTTTCTCCCGCCGTAGCAAGCAAAAGTGCAATTCGGAAATGGGAAGAACAAGGGAGCACAGAGGAAGAAGACAGTGGAGCAGAAACGGCTGCTGCGTAGAGGGAATAGCTGCCTGCACAGCCCCTCGGCTGGCAAGGACAAGGGAGACAGCGCCGGCGCCACCCACTAATCATAACAAAAAGCTGAAATAAGATAAATTCCTCATTAGCTTCTGCTGACAGTGTCAGGTTCTCACGATTCTCGGAAAATGTGCACCAAGCAAGATTTTGCCAAGTCAGCCCTGTTAAGTTCAAAAAGAAGATTCAAAAAAGGAGGAACTGTAACTTTCCACGGGTCCACAGTCTCCTCGCATCACGCGGATGGGGCGAGACTGAACTCACCCCACAATTCCTGCTCAGGGGTATCCACAAACCACACCCAATTTGCAAAACATGGAGGAAGAGAAGAAAGCCCACCCCACCTGCTGGTAGGCAACCTCAGGCCCTCCTCGTCTCCCTACATCCGCCGCCGCCGCCCAAGGTCGCAGCCATCACCGCGCAATCCCAGGACGAGGCTGCCCAAGGAAAGACAAGTCCCCAAACAGTGTGGAAAGGTGAGCAGGTAATGCTGGACAATTTTGTAGAATGCACGAAATTTTTCCGACCATGTGCTGCTCCAACTGCCTATTAATAATTTTTTGCCGCTTTTTTTGGCTAGCTAAAAGAGTTTTTTGGCTGCGCACGATCATTTTTTATTGAGAAATTTCCTTCTGAAAACTCTTTATCTAACAGATTGGGGTGTCGCAAAATGGAGTGGCCAGTCCTCTTTGGCCCCCTGGCGGCCGCTTGCTTGTCGGTGCTGTATTCCCCACCGGGTCTACCTATTCGCCCGGATTCATGCGATATCCCAGTCATGGGAGCAAGCAACCTGTTCTGCGGTAACTGCTCTTTCCCCGGCGAGCACCCAATCAGGTAACCATTTCTTGCCATCAACAAGGTATTTTGTTTCCTCTCATTTATTTACAACGTCAGTTTTTGGCATATAAAGACTGTTTTGTGGGCTCCCCCACCCTTTTGATGTTCAACAGGGGGGGACTTTTGCCGTGACAAAGTTTCCTGGAAAACAATATTTATTCATTTATTTGGCAGAAGGACAAAGTGTCTTCCGAGGCGTATGACGCCCAACCGCTGCCAGGACTACTTGAAAAAGAGCAACTTGAGTTTCCCAAGACAAGGTATGATTTTGCTTACCCGCGCGGCGCAACCATATGGCCTCTAAGTAAAGAAGCAGTTTATGCTCTGCAGGAACCCTCACACGCGAAGCCCTCGATCCAGGCATCCGCATAAAACAGCCAGTTATGGAAGAACCCTTTAAGCAAAGGCCAATGTAAGTTTTATAATAAAAATAAAAGTCATGTCCTGTTTCCTTACTTTCACTTCCTTCACAGTTATCAGTGCCCCTTGCAAGTGGAAATTTACGGAAAATTCTTCTGCCTGCTTGCTCAAAATGGTGAACTTTGAGAGGAAAAAAGTCCAGTCAACATTTTTTTTCTGCTTTGTGTAAAAATATCCCTACGTGGGGGGAATTTCCGAGGGATGGCTCAATCCTTAGGTTGCTCGGAGAAGTTATTTTCACCAAGGGCCTTGATTGTTCCACCACAGGAGGATTGTTTCCTGAAAAAAAGTATTTGTCACCCTTTCAAACTTTCCCTATATATCATTCTTGCCTGGTTGCTCCTGCCTTCCCCACTCTCCCTTCACAGACACCCTTGCACCCATGTTAGTTATTTCGTAAAAAAAACCCTCCCCCCCCTTGCAGACTTGGATAAGATTTTGGTCAAGTTTTATTATTCCCTTTTCTACGAATAGTGCCCCTGGGTCCAATGGCGGTGCCGGCTTTGGCGCTGGCGGCGGTGCAGGAGGCAAAGCAGCCGCCGAGGCCCGACCCAAGTTGCCCAAGACGTCCACACCCTCAAGTGGCAAATTTGGCAATATCGAGGGCAATTCCCCTGCTGCTGGTGTTGCCCAATCTCGGACAGTCAGTCGGCGAGGCAGAGGAGACGACCTCGGCGGGACAGGACAGTTGGAAGATGACAACAATCTGCAGGTAAAAAACTTTTTTGCTCATTTCATAATGTTTAGAAATTTAATGTTTCAGTAGTTTGATCACAGACTATTTCATTTCCTCTCACCTAACCATCTCACAGGGGACCCTCCCCGAGCCGCCCTGCCCCTCCTGCTCCAGCACAGACTCTTCTACCCCAGAGCTTGCAAGTGCTGGCCGCGGCGGCGAAGATCTGTCGGGGCAGACCACATCCGAAACCTCGGCTTCAATGCACGGGGGGGCAGAGACAGAGCCCGACTCGCCAGACCCACTGCCTAGTGACAATCGAGGGAGTCCGGGCAGAGGAGCAGAGCCCAATGATCTGCAGGTGAAAATAATGTTTAGATGCAAAATATGTACCTGTCATATCACCAAACCCCTTTTCCGGGGAAGGAGAAATGCCTCATTGCTTAAATAGCTCTAGATACGTTTTCCCATCGAGGGGAGGGAGTAAACCGAATTTCCAAAGAAGAATACTGGCACTTTTTATCAAAGAAAGAAAAAATATTAACTTTTTAGATTTTTTTAAAAATTGTCCATGTTGCTGTCTGAGTTACTATTTACTCACATTTCATGCGCAAAGAAAGGTGGACAGTCCACCTGGAAGATGGCCCGTAGAACCGTGTCCGCAAGATGATTTTGAAATTTTGACTTCCAGAGAGAGGCCCTGTAGCAATTTACCTAAAAAATAAACTTTCTAGGGAAATGGTGCGTACCTATACTCCAAGGACTTGGCCTCCTCCTCCTTCTCCTCTCGTCCAAGCTTGACATTGCTCTCCAAACCTGGCGGCGCGGGCCCACCCTGGTATAGTTTTTCATAAAAAAGAATAATCTGGATTGTATCTACTAATTGTACATAAGCAGGCAACCTACCACAACCACATCTCCTTCCCTACCCGCGCATTTGAACTCCGAACCAGTGGCAGTCAGTGGCAATCCGCCCTCGCCTCCCAACTCAACGTCAACGAAGGACCGTTCGCTTCCTCTCACTGCCTCGACATCAGCGCAGGATCCCTCAGCCCCCACACTCAATTTAGGCTCTGTGCAGGATCCCTCCCCCTCTCCCGGCAACTTGACGTCTTTGCAAGATCCCCCACTTTCTGCCTTGGAGCAGGTAGTGATGCCCTTTTCCCGCAAAAACCTGAAAAAATATAACTTTTTTGTTTCCAGGCACAAGTTGCAAGCCAGACTCGGGGCAGATCCAACAAGGGTAAAAGAGAACCAGCTAGCCATGCTACTTCAGGTTGTAAATTATGTAAATATTTTTAGCAAATAATGTTCTCACCACCTCTCCACCCACTTTCGCTTGGGAAACAGTGTGGGCCTGGGCAAATTCTTGGTTACCGCCTCTAGAGCTTTCTTTCCCAATTTTTCCTGAGCTTTGCCAATGCATTTCCCTCGCCCCTCAGACTTCCCCCTACACCTCTTCTGCCGAATTCGTTCACCTGCAAAATTGCATTCAGTAAATTGATTTGACTATTCCTTTGTTTTTAAAGAATATGAAATTACTTCTCCTGCAGCTCCTGCTCCACCCTCCGACCACCTTCCCCATCGCGGCGCTCCAGTTCCGCCGCCGCCCGCCGCTCTTGAACTGAAGCAAAAGGGAAAGGAGGAGGAAAGCCGCGCCCCCCGCGCCCGCCACAAGAGGCAGCAAGTAAGGGTCTGTCTTTCTACTTCATTCCTCCAGGTCAACTATAGACAGTTTTTATGTACAGGTCTCCCTGCCAGGGAACCGAAGCTTAGACCCTCGGCGCGGCGAGTTTTTCAAGCAGACCTTGAGCGGAGACATCAGCCTTCTTTCCTACACTTTACTGGTGAGTTTTGCGATCTCACGCTTTCCCAAGTCATTTTTTGCCCTCTCCCCCTCCACAATACGTCTTTTTTGAAAATATTTTCCCCCTTTTTGGCCAAAAAGGTCTTTTTGATATTTTTATAATGAGCTTGGAAAAGTGAAGTCGCAAAAGGGGCACAAATGTTTTAAATCCCACACGCTTTTTATTTTTTAAACCCCTACAATCACCACTAGTAAAGCCAGCATTTAGCAACAAAAGTCAAAGAGTACACAGGCTAAAATTTAAACAGAAAACCAAAGTTAGGCGGACAAAATTTTAATCAATGCATCCATTTTTTCCGCCGTCTTCTGGAGCGTGTTGATCACTTCTTCCAACTTTGCACCCTCTTCCTTGGCCAGCCTGTTGCGGTTTCTCACCATCTTGTTGAGGTTGCTTATGGAATGGCCCTACAAGAACAAGAACAGACTTTGTTCAAAAGGTTTGCGGCTGGATTGGACAAAGTTTTAGTCATTTCACAAAGTCAAAAAAGTACTATAGGGATATTGGCATTTTTTAGGATTAAAAGTCAAAATTGACCGTCAAGGAGTCCTTGATCAAAAAGAATTAAAAATGACAAGTATGGGCACCCAAAATATGTTGGGCGGATAAGGCAAATTTGAAAGGTCAAAATGCCAAAAATGGGAAAAAATTGGAGATCTTCAAATCGTTTTGAGCAATTTTTGCAAAAGTGCTAGTCACAGAGATACCAAAATTTGCACAGTTCATCACATTCATTTTCTCTACAAATGTACTTTTATAAAAATGTCTCTATCTCGAAAAAATCAAAATTGTAAATCGTCCCAACAACAACAACAACTTGGACAGATCTATGGTCAGGGCTTCGCCGCACAGATATAAACAAAAAGACATTTTCTCACACCCCACCCTTATGCAACTGGCTATGTTACCTTGGTCATCTTTGTTATTTCTCTCTGGTTATTCCACTTATTGAAAATGTCGGTGAGAACCCCCAGATTGCCTTGTAGCACCTACATGCAGATTATTTTTGAAATATTTTATAAACACGGCGTCAAGCATGCTTGCCTCCTTCTGCTTCTCCAGGCAGTCAACGGTGGTTTGTGCCAGGTGCGTCGCCATCCCTCCCTGCGACGCCGAGGCGGTGGAGTCAAGTACCCTTGGATTTTTTTTTGTAATTTTTTTCTCCATGTTGATAAATGTCTCCTTACGTGTAGGTTATTCCGTTGTCCAAGGTAAAGGTGGCTCCTACTTGCACGGTGCAACTGGAAGACCCTCCCGCCGCGGTGGTACTATCCTCTCGGTCTCCTCCCCCAACAGATTCCATAACCCCACTGCTTGTACAACGTAGAGCTCCGTCGGCCTTCGCCGTTGCCGTTGCCTGGGAACTATCAAGTTCGCTGCTGCCTATGCCCACCCAAACATCACCGTTTGATTTGGTTTTGAAGGAGGTGGGCCCCATTTCGGTTAGCATAATCTCATCCTCTGGGAGGTGCCCAGCATCCCCTCCAGGCAGAGCATCATCCCCACCTGTGTCTTGCTCCGCTCCTTCCTTGTTTTCAATTCCCTCCAGGCCACGTTCTTGGGCCTCTGCTGCCGGCATTATCTCCTCTCGTCCCCTTTCCTCATTTTCCCCCAAGCTCACATTTGGGACCTCCCCTCTTTCTAAGGCAACACCGCTGAGTTCATGCCCGCCCCCCGATGGTTCCGTTACACCAGCCTCCAGCATTGCGCGAAGGAGGGGCTCCCCAGACTGCGCTGGTCTGGGCTCTTCCGCCCCCAAGGTTTTGGGCTCCCCCTGACAATTTTTGCTTGTTTCCCCCTGTTCAGCCTGTTCGTCAATCTCTCGCGATATTGCAATATCTGGAGTGTTGAGGACCGATTCCCGGCCACGAGGGAATTTTTCCGGTATTGAAGCAATGGCCGAATCAAGTTCCTCCTCACTTACTCCCAAGAGTTCGGTATCAAAATCAAGGATGTCGGCCAGGTCAGGCAGAGGGTCAATCTCACCGGCATTCAAAAGTTTGTTAAACTCCCGCCCCACATAGTCAGCATCCTTGCTGTGCCCAAGGCCTACCTGCTGTACCTGCTGCACAGCTGCGCTATCCCGAGGATCTCCGCTCTGCTGCTCTGCCAAGTAATTCAGCTCTGCCTGTTCCGGTTCTTCCGGGGGGAAGCAAATAGGCATATCTTTTATTAATCCTACAGCATTGCGCGTGGGGGCATCCTTTGCACATGTTTCCATTTCGTCAAACACGTCATTTATCTCAGGCCGTTCTTGAGCCTCCGACGGATTTTGGACCATCTCAGAAATTTTCCCAGTGGTACTTTGAGCCGCCTCAACAATTTTGTGATTTCTATCATATTCTCCAGGTTTCTCTTGATTTTTTTCGAGATGCTCCTGCCCCCTTCCACTACTTTTGCTTTTCTCCGCATTTTTTTCTGCTTTCCTCACATAATCGTCTCGCGTCTCCCAATATCTTTCCTCCTTTTTCGTCTCCATTCTATGCCAAGCTGGCATAGAGCAGGCCCCTCGGACATGGGCCTTTTCGTACTTTCCCCTGCCGCTCTTTTGTGCTATCTTATAGGCAAAAGACTTCCCAAGTCGGGTTTCCTCCAGCCTTTTTAATTTTACACAGCACTCTCTGACTCCGAACTTTTGTTTAAGTTTTTCCTCAAGTTGGGTGTCTCCCATTTTTGCAAGTCTTTGCTGTCTTTCCCCCTTGTATCTTCCTTTCACGTCCAGGAGAGTGAATCGTCTGTGGATCGCCCCTCCCCCAACAACCCCTTTTAGCCAGCACCATCAAGGTTTAATTCCCACGAGATTTTCCAGCCGGATTCAACCTTGTCCTCGCAGCCTTGTACTCAATTTACCAGTTCAAGTGTCCAAATGTCGTTTCGAGTCCGTATCAGTACAAGAGGAAAGCCTACCCCTCCCGACACTTGCCATTGCTTCTCCTCCACACGACTTTCACACACTTTTTACCATCGGTTTTTGCCCTCTAAAAGCATTCCAAGTTTTCCGGCGTCCTGGCCCCCTATTTGGCTTACAGGAAGACTGCTTTGTCCTGGTCCCTGCACAAAGCTTCCCCAAGATAAACGGCCAAGGCCAAAAGAAACTTTTTTCAATCTAGTGATGTAGTGAAATACTTACCATGCTAGAATTTTTTTAAAAAAATTGGGCAATGCTTTTTTTCGCAAGGCAAGAGAGCGACCCCATCGGCCCCCGAGGAGGTAGTTATGCTGCAAAAGCCAGCAGCTCCGCAACACTTGCACATGCAAAGAACAGACTTCTCCGATCTCCCAAAGGAATTTTATTTTAGGCTCCGCCTCCCAAAAAGTAAATTTCAACAGAGTGATACAAAAGTCTAATGGGTTCTTAGTTGCATGTCTCTCATACGAGATATTAGCACCTGCTGTCTCTCGCCCTTGCAACCGGTGCCGTTGTCCCCAATTATTGCAGCCTGATAAACTGTTTAGGAAAGTGGGAAGTACCCACTCAAATTCTTTCCGAAAAGTTGCCCCACACTACTGCTCACTTTTATTTCCCCCTTTTGCCTGGAGAAATTTTTGAAAGTAGCTTCCCCGGATCGCAGACAAAACAATTGTCCCGAGAAATGATACTTTTCTTCTTCTTTTTCCAAAATAGATAGCCCTCCCTTTCCACCTGCTTGTTCTACTTTCCCGCCGAGGTGAAAAAGCACCCCAAGTCTTTCCACCCCCCCCCATTCACCTTCTTTTCCCCGCCGCCTTTCCTACCCTTCCTTTGCCCGGAAAATCGTCACCTACTTTTTTGCCTAATCATGCATGCTTAAATCTTCCCAATCTCTCCTTAAAAATGTTTTTCAAAGCTTCCTTTCATTCGTTTCCGCATGCTCCTTCCCCAAAACTGGGTCAAGTAATATTTTGCACTGGATTTTCCAGTTCCGGGAAAAATATTGTGTCTCTTGAAGTAACAAACTGTGCAAATTTCCAGCTGCTTCAGACCAATATTTCCGCTAAAACTGTAGAAACAAAACTACTTTGCAAATGTTTGCAATTTTGCAAGTTTTATTTCACTTTTTTACTTTGCAAATGTGCTAAAAACAATTTGTCAACATACACTTGACATATTTTTAGGGCCATGTTTTTTTATTTTATGAACGTTTCCGTGTGACCTTAAAATACATAGAAAGTCACCCAGAAGCACTTTTTTGGAACCCCTTTGCTTTCTGGGTGTACTAAAACTAACGAGACTATGTTGATTCCCACCACAGACCTTTTCGAACCGTGTAGGCTTTTATTTCCAGGTGACCCTGCTTATATTCAGCCTCCTCCTCAACCTCCTCCTTCTGGCCCTTCTCATCCACTTCCTCTGCAGGCAAAATCGCCCCCGAGCACAAGATGAGGAAAGTCGCCCAGCGCCCCTGACCGGCCCCGAGGAAGCCCCCGACGGCGTGAAAAGAGAGGTGGTAATTTTTGAGCACTTGGCCACTTTTTTAAAAAGTAGGAAAAGAGCTCTTGCTACCCCAAAAAACTTTGTTCTGCACATGGAATGTTAAAGAGAAAGGAATTACAAACTCGAGGGAATGTGCAGGGTCTTGGTGTACCCATCTTTGTCCATGTTTGAACAAGCTATTTGTCACACACACCCTTTGTATTCTTTCAACTAGAAAAGTACTGGACTTTCCAAATTTTGCGGAAAAAACAAAGCCAAATTAATTATTTTTTTGTCCCCCAGGCCCCCCCGCAGACATATCCCCCAAGCAGGCGCCACAGCATCACTTTGTGCTGCCCCAAGCAGCTGGAGGCGGCCTCTCCCAACACCTGTGGCCTCCCTTGCCCCGCACAGCCCAAGGTCGAGTGACAAGAACGCAAGAAGGCAGAAAAAGTGTCTAAAAGTTTATCCTTTTTTTCAGGTCGCCCCAGACACCCCTCGCCCCCTCGCCCGCCGCCGTCGCTCCTACACTGAACTTGGACCGATCTGGAGCCGTGTCTCAGAAGATGAGAATGGGGCTGAGAGGCCAGCAGCAAAAAGTGGAGTGCCAAGGCCGCCCACAATGAGAAACACTATGCTCTGATCCATATAAATTGAAATCCGCGCAATAAAGTGCCCGCGCATGTACCAGTTTATGTGCGAGAAAGTCCTACAATTTATTTCAGAACACTTGGAACATTTTTTGAATAAAAATTACATAAGTGCAATGGCGGTCGCACCCTCCCACCTAAGCCTCCTCTCCTCCTCCTCACTCTCCTCCTCAGCCATCTCGACCCTTGGCCCGCCTTCCCCCATCTCCAGGTCCGTCTCCCTCCTCCCTCTTCTCTTCCAGGCGCGGAAGCGCCAGCATGAGTATGCGCACAACATCAGGATGAGGGGGGAGGCAAGAGAGGCGGCAAGGCAGCTCACCACGCTGACCAGCAGCGGCGAAATGGGGGGAGGATTGCGGTGCGAGGAAGCATGGGTCCCGGACGAAGTGAAATTGTTGGGGGGGGGGCCGCTCCACCCCCGGCCCCGAGAATGGCCCTGGCGCACTTTGCCAGCCTCTCAGCCACATAGGCTTCCAGCGCCGGGGTGGCTGGACCCGTCAGGCGGCGGTTGGGCGACAGCGCCACCAGGGTGGTTGGGGTCCCGCGCAACGCCTCCTCCCTCCCCTCCGAAACTCGGAAGTTGTTGTCTGCAGTGGCAAAAAATGAACATAATTAAATGTCAAATTCTGATACAGCAATGACATTCCGAGTCGCAAACACACTCAACCACCACAAATATTTATTTTTTTAAAAAATGCGGTGTGTCAAAGATTTGCGTGGGAACAAGGTCATACATGAATATTTCTTGCAAAGCAGGGGTACCGTTTCATGTACAAGGAAAGACGAAATTGATTTAATAAAAGCCTGGCAGGCACAGTTCTGCACGTACACACAAGTTCCGGTAATTTTCCTGGTAGGAGGCAAAAAGTTTTTCCGCAGGGCCTTGGCTTTCAAAAACCAAGTGTAATAGTAATAGACTGTTCAGGAAGGAATTATGGAAAGTAAGTTGCCCTTTTTCGTAAGTATTGCCTAAGCTCAAATTCAACCAGGGCAAAGCACCATAGTTTTTTTAGGTTTGGGAGTGAAACAATGTTTGTGTGCTTTGAGGAGTGGTAGAGTGAGAGACGGCCAAATAATGCCTTAAGCATATTAAAATCACTAAGATTATTTCCCATGCTTTACTTCCCCAACAACCGGGACGGAAAATAGGTAAAACTAATGAGTTGCCCGGCCAAACCTGACCTCCCAAATTGCAGATCGAAAAAGAAAGAGCAGGTGCCCCATGGTCTACGCTAAAACGCCTCGTATGAAATTTTCTAGAGAAAAAAAATTATTTCTTTTGTTGCTGTTGCTGCCGAACCTGTTTAGGGAGGGCGCGCACATGGGGAAAAAAAGAGACAGAAAAAACAGAAAAAAGACAGAAACAGCCGCTTTACTCCACACAAATGGCTTATCTGTATGGTGGCAGCAAAATCAGCAGGACCAACAACAGCAGCAACAGTAACAACAGCAACAACAACAACAGCAACTTTGGGGGGTCAAATTTGGCTGGGTCACCCGATATGGGAACATGTGCGGCAAAAGGAGCAATCACAGTAGCAACAGCAGCAAGGGGGAATGGCCAGCAGCCTCGCAACAGTTGGTTAGAAAAAAATAGTGAAAATGTGCTACCAAGTCCGTTCTCCTTCCTGAATCCCCACTCGAGGGCCTCGCCCACTGAGGGGGGCGCCGCGCGTTCTGCGCACTCTGTCGGCAGGGTGAGGACTGGGGCGCCGCGAGAGGGGGAAGGGAAGAGAAGGAAGAAGGTGAGGACGGCGGTGATGGAGGAGGTGCCCCGGCCTTCCATGGTTGAGGTGGTGGACGTCGTCAAATAAGACTTTTGTTGACGCTGCTGCTCTTTGGCTCTCACTTAGCTACACCCTTTTGCCGCGCGTTCGCGGTCTAAAGTGTCACTCTACCTTTTCAACTGAGTAGACAACCCCAAAAACTGCGAAACTGATATTTTTGTGTCCTAGGGTGTCAGCCTGATTTTTGAAAATTACAATATTATTTTTTGTCTAAGTGACCAGCCGTAAAAAACCCTGCATTGTGTCTAAAAACTCTTAAAAAACATTTTCCCCACCTCGCCATGGGTTAATTATCTTGGCACCTACACCCAAACGTACAGAATTGTGTGAAAAAAAATTTCCTTTGGTTGTCATGCAGAAGTATGATTTCCGCCATCTGCTTTGTTCTTGTTTCATCTGTGTTCCCTCCACCCGCCAGGAGGAGTTTGCTAAGTCATGTTGGTTGGTTATTTCGAGAGCCGCACTTGGTATAAGGGTAAGAGTGACTTCCACCCAAATTGCTTCTGTCCAGTACTAGTGTCCCTCCCACCTCATTTGGGTATTTGGATCCTTGTGCGCTTTGTAGTTCATATTTCCGACGGTAAATCTCTCATATATTCTGTCGCCGTCTTTGCCCACCTCCCGCAGGTTATCTTGGAGGTACGCTGTGTTGTAGAACGGTCGCACCAGCAATCGGTTCTTGTCCGGGCGCAAGGCGAATGAATTGTATATTGACATGATGGAGCCCCTCATGCGACCCTCGACCCCGTACAAGAGTCGGCCCGAGACTCTAAAGTCTTTGTCTTTGCCAGTAAGGCTGCGCCGGCAAATGAAGCGACTGATGCCGTCTTTGTTTACGCAGTACGAGAGCAGGTTTAGCACTTCCGTTAAGTCCGGCACGTGGTACATATTTAAAACAAAGGAGGCCGTGCAGCCGTCACAAAAGTAAGCCAGCTCAATCTCGGCGGGGGAGAGCCCCCC
>JAAUYB010189137.1_pt1 | contig 12468 bp, 8 predicted proteins | sample 7278071 | NCBI WGS metagenome assembly JAAUYB01 (sample SAMN14350121, study PRJNA611818) | marine sediment metagenome | isolation source: surface marine sediment (1.8m) | place: French Polynesia: Moorea | collected 2018-08
ACTGCTTTTAGTTACCTTGAAGATGTGGAATATGATGCCAATGATAATGTAGTAAAACGCAGTATTGAAGATCGCGGAGATACTTCTAATACGGGTGGTTTTGTAGATTACACGTATACTTATGACATCTTGGATAATCTAGTCACAGAAACCCAAGAGGTCGATATTAATACGACTTTGGTGACTCAATATCGCTATGATGCTAATGAGAATCTGACTTTAACTTTATCTCCTGAAGGTAATGCTACCACTGCCCAATATGATGAGCGAGATTTATTATTTGTCAGTACCAGAGGTGCTTTAATTACTACTGATGAAACGTTGAGCGCACCAGCAGGATTCAACTCCGATCCAACTCAACCTTATAATGTACGGGGTGGTATTCCTTGTCAATGCACCACCTATAATTATGATCTCAATGGTAATGTCATTGAAATGGTGGATAGTGATGATACGGATCTCTCAATACTGAATAATAGTACCATTGCGGGAATTGGAGATGTCACCACCTATGAGTATGATGGTTATAATCGTCGAGTCGCTACGATTGATGCTGTAGGAAATCGCACAGAGGTTGAGTATGATCCTGTTGGTAATATAGTCGCTCAGCGTGTCTATGGACCGATTGGTGGTATCAGTCCTATTGATAATTTAGGGACTAATAATGTCTTATTGAGTGAGATGGTTTATCTCCATGATGAATTGAATCGAACTTATCAACAAGATTACTCCTTATTTGTTGCTAATGGAGTAACTACAGTGCGAACTCCTGAAATCATGGATGGTAGTCTCACTCCTGATAATAATAAGGTAACAACCCGTTTCGAGTATGACCGCAATTCTCGTCAAACCTTTATGATTGAAGACGACGAAGATACTTCCCGCACTGATTATGATGGTGCAGATCGTGCCATTAAAACTATTGATCCGGTGGGTAATACAGTTGAGTATGCCTATGATGATAATAACAATTTGATTGAAACTAAAGAGACAGATGTTGCTCAAGTTGCTGGAGTTGGGGATCAAGTCTTCTTGACGACTTATTTCTATGACAGTCTCAACCGTCTCCAACAAACAACCAATAATATTGGTCAAACAACCTTCTATCGCTATGATTCACGGAATAATTTAGTAGCGATCGCCGATTCCCAAGGACCAGTTACGGGAGAAACTATTAACCGTCGTGCTTTTGCAGAAGGTGCATTAACCGTTAATGCTATCAATGATTTTGGCAATGTGACTCGCTATTTCTATGATGGTATTAGTCGCAAGGTAAGGGAAGAACAAATTCTCACTGCTTCTGGTGAGGGTGATGGTATTCATATCGGTGCAAATATCTTTGGAATGAAAGATGTTGTGGGTGAAGAAGAATCATTCACTCCCACTGCTGATGTGACTCAAGGTGGTGGTGATGGTATCATCCGCACCGGTTATATTTATGATGATAATTCCCTCCTATCTGCTATAGTTGATGACCAAGGTAATGCGACGGTTTATCTCTATGACAACCTCAACCGTCAGGTAACAGAAACCAAAGGATTAACGGTTATTACTCCCTTGGATAAAGCTTTAATCTTGGGTGACAGGGAAATAGTGACTCCCACCGCAGCGACTATTAATGATCCTGAGGTGATTGCTGAAGAGTTAATTAATAATCAATTAGCAGAAATTCAAGCACGTTTAACTGATATTGCACCTTTGTTCCCCAATTTAGCGGATCAAGTTGATGATAATCCCCCCACTACCATTGTTTATGGTTATTCTCCTGATGATAATGTGTTGATTTTAGAGGATGAAAACGACTCGGAAACCTTCACTAAATATGATGCCATCAATCGTAGTATTGCTACCAGAATCTTCCGATCTGGACAAAGCGACGACTTTACCGGTGATCCTATTTTCGCACCTGATCCCGTCAATGACCCATCCAATCCTAGCACTAGCTTCCCTGCTGTTGTAGGAACGAATCACAATAACTATGAGTATGATGGACTATCTCGCTTAACCTTAGCAACGGACAATAATGATCCTGATGATCCCAGTGATGATTCTGTTGTGACTTATGCTTATGATAGTCTCAGTCGGGTGATTGAAGAAGTTCAACAAATTGGACCCCCTGATCTATCTAGTACGTCTTCTGGTAGTAATACTGCAAACACCCTCAACGACAATACCCAAACATGGATCGTTGATGAATGGGTTGGTAAACTAATTCGCATTACTGATACCACAGGTAAATCTCAAATTCGTGAGATTATCGCTAATACCACTAATGAATTGACCATAAACAGAGATTGGGATGTCATCCCTGATGCAACCTTTACTTATGAAATTTTACCAGCGAAGGCCATCTCATCAGGTTATACAGCAGATACTCGTACTTCTGTTACCTATCCCAATGGTCGTAAGTTAATCTATACCTACGATGGGTTAGATCGAATTAAGTCTATTACTGATGATGGTGAAGCTTTAGCTCTTGTAGAATACGACTATATTGGTGCTGGACGAGTATTAGAACGGCGATCGCCTACTAATGGTACTCGCATGACCTATCTCAATGATGCAGGGGATACGGACATTGGTTATGATGGTTTGCGTCGGATTGTCACTTTACGCCACTTAGAAGCTGATAATAGCCTAATTGTCGGGTTTGAATACGGGTATGATCGCATGAATAATCGTACCTTCCAGCGTAAACTCCATGATTTAGCTAATAGTGAGTTATATGAATATGATTCTGTCTATCGTTTGATTAATTTTGAACGAGGGGAATTAAATGCACCTGGAGATGCAATTATTACCCCGTCAACGGAAGTTAACCAAGGACAAGAATGGAATCTTGATGGTGTGGGTAACTGGGATGAAAGCACGATTTTTGATGAAAATGGTAATCCCATTGTGGATGATCGGGAACATTCATCGTTTAATGAGTTAATTACTCAAGAGGGTGCAACCCTACTCTATGACGATAATGGTAATTTAGTGGAGGATGAAAACTACAAATATCAATATGATTTCCGTAACCGTCTGCGAATTGCTACCCGTAAAGGTGATGGATTAATACCTGATGAAGTGGTAGCGAAATACTCTTATGATGCCATGGGACGACGTATTCGTAAGGAAGTGAGTAATTCTGGTGCTAATGATGGGGTGACTGACTTCTATTATGATGGCAATCAGGTAGTTGAGGAACGAGATGGTAGTAATGTCCTGACTCAGCAATTTGTCTATGGTAATTATATTGATGAAGTGTTGGTGATGGATCGTAATTTGGATGGGGATGATAGTGCGATCGGTGTTGCTGATCAACGTTACCATTATCATCAAGATGCGCTGTCCTCTGTTTATGCAGTGACGGATGAAAATGGGGATATTGCAGAAAGTTATCTCTATGATCCTTATGGTGAGGTGACGGTATTTGATGCTTCAGGTAATATTGTTGCTGATCATCCTTGGGGTGCAGCGAATAGTTTGATTGATAATCCTTATCTGTTTACGGGACGGCGTTATGATGAGGAAACTGGGTTATATTATTATCGTGCAAGGTATTATGATGCTGATCAGGGTCGGTTTATTTCAAGAGATCCTTTCAATTATGTGGATGGCACAAATCTATATCAATACGTCAAGGGACAACCGATTTTTTATACAGATCCAAGTGGACGAGCGATCACCCTTGCCTCGGCTGTCTATGTGATAGGAACTTTTACCATCTCCTTATTAGCAGGTATCACCGCTAATGCATTAGGAAAGGTTTTTGATAAGATGGGATCGTCTTTAGAAAATAACTTTCCCAAAAACCCACAAAATGAACCTGGAATTGGTACATCCGATGTAAAAACTCCATGCCCCACGGGTAATGGCAGTTATACGTTTCGCTCAAATACATGGTCAGGTGGGGGTCCGGGAAAAACTTTCGCTGAAATTGACATAAATTGGGAAATTAAAGAGAATGGCATCTGGGATTTTCGAGTAAGTTGGGGAAATACTCGTGTTGGCTCTAGTTTAGGAGGAATAATCCAAAATCAAATATATGGTTCCGTTGTAGAAATTAGTCGCCGCTATAAGAAAAATTTATGTTCATGTAGAGAAGAAACACCAGTTATAAAGATGGAAGTTGGCACAGCCACTTTTATTGATCAACCTTGGCCCTCATCCAACGATTATGAATCTTGCAGTGAGGAGATAGAGATTACTGGGATTAGCACCAAAGCAAAAATACTTAAGGCAAAAAAATGCCAAACTTTCTAATTTCTATAATTTCTATTTTAGGGCGATCGCCTTCGTAGCCTTCGTAGGTTGGGTTAAGCGAATAAATTATCATTAATACAACTTTGCAATGCAATTTACAAGCAAAACCCAACACCCTCCACTTTCTTTCAATTTAAAAGGAAAAAATTAATGTTCAACGTAACTAAAACCACAATTACTGCTTCAATTGCCATTAGCTTATTAGCAATATCACAATCTGCCAATGCTGCTACTTTTCGGTGGAAAGGAACCAATAATACAGATGAGATTGTTAACGATCTAACGTTAGCATATTCTTTTCCTGGAGACGCAGAACTTCGGTTTTTTGAGATAGACTTTCCTGCTCTAAACCCTGGAGAGATGATTACATTTAACGCACCATTTAATTCAAACCACCTTTGGGATGGGGATGATCTTTTAGGTACTAACTTCAACACTTGGACGTTTAACGATAATCCTGTACCTGCTGATGGGTCAATCGAGCCACAGCTTGAGCAAATTCCTGAATCCTCCTCTAATCTTAGTCTGCTCGCTCTCGGTATTCTAGGGGCAGGTTCCACACTTCTTCGTAAGAAAAAAGGCGATCGCCTGTAGGGTGAGTTCCTCAGAATTCGTTGAACCTTCAAATTGTCCGATTATTTGGTAACGCACCACCCCAACCAAATACCATCAGAAAACCTTACTGTTGGATTGTAAATGAAACAAAACTGTTATTCTAGACCTTGTTGTGGCAAAGTTATGCTTCCTCTAATGGCAAAGTTATGCTTCCTGTCACAGGTTAACTAATTAACCCGATGATTATTATCAAAACGAATTCTGGTTCCGGCCCATTGTAACTTTTCTCGCAGGGTTTGATAAAAAGAATAATTTTCTCGTAAAACAATAAACCTCGCCATACAATTCGCCATTTTTACCGATACCCATTGACCGGGCCAGATGGAAGTGGCTAAAGAACTATCAGTCCATAGCTTAGTATTTAATTCATAGTCTCCCAGGGGCCAAATATTGACGATGGAACCAGGAGGAATAACAATAGGACGACTGGACAAACTTAAAGGACAAATAGGGGTGACGGCGATCGCATCCATTCCCGGGTGAATAATAGGGCCGTTAGCCGAAGCGGTGTAACAAGTCGAACCGGTAGGGGTGGCCACCAATAACCCATCCCCTTGATATTGATCCACCACTTCCCCATCCACTTCTAGTTCTAAAATAGCGGTGGGCATTCGGTCAACACTGGCCGGTTTGATGCACATTTCGTTGAGACAATAAAAGCGATCGCTGCTGGGTTGAGGGGAACAGCGATCGCCTTCACATATCTTGGCTTCTAGCATCATTCTCTGTAACATAGCATAGCGATCGCTTTGGAGACGATGCCAAACTTGTTGGGTATCTTTGAATAATTCAAAGGGTTCGGTTAAAAAGCCTAAATGTCCCCCCACATTCACCGCTAAAATGGGGATGCCTTCGGGGGCTAATTGTCGCGCAGAGGCTAAAATAGTACCATCTCCCCCTAAAACAATGGCTAAATCGATTTTTTCTGAGGCAGAGGACAGAAAGACGGGATAGGGATTATCTTTATAACCACTCGGTCCCATTAATACTTTACAATCAAGGGTTTCTAGTTCTTTCGCACACCGTTGCGCCCATTTTTTGCTCTCGGTGTCTCCCGCTTTATAGGCAATAATAACTTGTTTCAGTTCCACGTTGATGTACTAAATTAAGGATCTTCTGTTTATTATCATTGTAATCCCCTGTTCCTCCCTTCTGTCTCCCCATACTCCCCACACTCCCCATACTCCCCCTCTCCACATTGCATCTTTTTGAGTTTTGATTATCTTAATAATAGGGCTAATAACCCTAGTCTTTATTACGATTGAGTCACAGAATCAGTTATGAACCCTTTACGACTTGTTAATTATCTCTGGCCTGCGTTTATCAGTATGATAATTTTGAGTGCGATCGTGGCTTCTTTGCCCGATGTATTAGCTAATGAACCGACTGTTAAAACAGCCGAAACCATAGAACCGTTAGAAGCGTCCACAGGAAACTGGCGAGATTTACAAGGGTTAGAAGTCCAAGAAAATCAGCAATGGTCTTGGGATATTGAAGAAAGTGACGGCATTATTTCTGAAAATCTTGAGTATACAATTTCACCGGATGTTTCCAATGAGTCTCCTGTTGCTGATGTGGAAAAAGAGAATGAAGACTGGGAAAATAGTCATCGAGGTGATCCTAAAAAGAGTGGGGGATTAGTTCCATTTGCTGAATTTTAGTGCTGTTTTAACCTTTGTTAATTCTTTTTTTAGAAGGTGGGAAGATCAAGATAATTAGGCTAACATCTTGCACCAGGACAAGATAAATAAATCGCTAAAAAGAAGACAGTAAATGCTAAAGCAGTTAGTCTTAAAATAAGATACTTTTGCCTCTTGCCATCCCCCCCTTAGAGGGGGGATTATTGAAGGGGCAAGATGTGAGTAGGGTGTATTTTGCAGTTATCTAGTGTATTCTATTAATTCTCGTCTAGCACCAATTAAGTAAAATGTTTGCATAGAATTATCACTATAACCATAATGGTGTTTATCACAAACCTCATAGGTTTCTCCATTATAAAAAGTGTATCGATCTTGAATAACACACAATTGAACTGTTTCTATTTCTTCGTCTTCTAACTCTAATAAATAGGTACGTTCAACGGTTTGAGCGCGGTCAACTTCTACATAAGTGTACCAATTATCAGGGTATACCATACATTCCCCAGGTTCCACTAACCACCAGCCCTTAGTCACCCAAGTTTCATCATTATTAATATAAGCACCGGAAACTCGGACAATTTCATTGCGATAATTACAAAGTTCGGCTGCCTGTGCCATTTTAGGGGACAAAGCTAACTCTCCTAACCCGGCACCTAAGAACATTAATGAGCATAAACCGAGTAATTTTTTCATCGTTTTTTCTCCTCAACCTGAATTAAATTTGTTCTGTTTCTAAGTCTTTAAAGGTTTGACTCAACCATGGGTCAATTGAGCGAGATAATAGAGTCAAAAACCTGGCTTTTCAAAGACGTTCAACGAAGTGAGTAACTTCTGTTCGCTAGAGCCGGAGCAGAGCGAGGAACTTCTGACTTCTGACTTCTGACTTCATTAACCTCTGGGTTGATGTTGACAATAATTATAGTTGATTTTTAATTGAGGCATCAACGAATTACGGAAAAAGTTAAGGTATGATTTCATTTTTAAACTCTCCTTCTTGGTTCGTTTTTTTACTGCTACGATGGGGAAATCATGGAACAAACTATTAACAGACTACCCAATTATTCCATCCACGTATAAAATAAAACGCAACTGTCGTTAGAAACACGGGGTGAGGAGTTAAGGTGTTCAATCAATTGAAATCTAAGGTAAAACAACAATTGAGGGGTCTGTTGCTGTCTCTGGCCGATAAGTTAGACAGCGATCGCCCGACGACATCGGCAGTTAAGGCAGAAAAACCGAGACGATCTCGGAGAAGACGGCGCAGAAGACAGAATAAAGAACAAAATCAAAACATTTTCACCCAAACCCTGGTCACTCCCCTGCAAAAAATCGCTGCGGTGCGACACGGCCGACGGTTTTGGCTATTCTTGGGTATGGGGGTAGGGGTCAGTAGTGGTGCCATCACCCTCGGATACGGTGTCTATCAAATTGAAACCAGTATCACCGAATCAGTAGAAGATATTTTAGTGTATGCTCGTCCTGAAACGTTGACCATCGAAGCAGCCGATGGAGAGATATTACAACAAATTGGCCCGGTTACCCACGAAAAATTAAAAATCTGGCAAATTCCCGACACCGTTCAACAAGCGTTTATTGCCAGCGAAGACAGTCGCTTTAAAAACCATCGAGGGGTGGATATTCAAGGGATTATTCGTGCTGCTTTTTCCAACGTCCAAGCGGGGGAAGTCGTAGAAGGGGGAAGTACCATCACCCAACAGTTAGCGAGAATTGTCTTTTTAAATCAAGAGCGCAGTTTTACCCGAAAATTTAAAGAAATGCGCCTCGCCCAAAAAATTGAAAATAATTTCAGCAAACAGCAAATCCTAGAACGCTATCTAAACCTAGTTTACCTCGGCTCAGGAGCCTACGGGGTAGCTGATGCGGCTTGGGTCTATTTTAGTAAACCCATCGAAGACTTAACCATCTCCGAAGCCGCCATGTTAGCTGGCATTGTTCCGGCCCCTAGTGTCTACTCTCCCCTAGAGAACAAAGAGGCCGCCGAAAAACAACGGGATCTTGTGTTAAAAAGAATGGCCGAAGAAGAACTGATCAGTCAGACTCAGTTAGACAATGCCCTCGCCTCTCCCCTAACCCTCAACCCCAGTCAACCCAAGCGTTTCGCTCGAAAAGCCCCCTATTTTACCGACTATATCCAACAAGAACTACCCAAATACCTCTCAGACGAGATCATTAAAGCAGGGGGGATCACCGTGGAGACCACCCTTAATAGTCTCTGGCAAGTGGCCGCCGAAGATGCCATCGATAACGCCATCCGTTATGGCAGATGGCAAGGATACAAACAAGCTTCATTAACCGCCGTTGACCCCCGCAATGGACAGATCAAGGTGATGGTGGGGGGAAATGACTACGAAAATCACCAATATAACCGTGTTACCCAAGCCAAACGGCAACCCGGATCAACCTTTAAAGCCTTTGTATATACCACCGCGATCGCCGCCGGGTTTTCTCCCTATCGCACCTTTACCGATGCCCCTTACATTGTCGATGGTTATCGTCCTGAAAACTATGGGGATAAATACAGTGGGGGGCAGGTATCTCTACGTCAGGCCCTTGCTTCCTCTTTAAACGTGGTAGCGGTGCAAACCTTAGTCAAAGTGGGTTGGAACCCTATCATTAATATTGCCCAACGCATGGGCATTCAATCAGAACTTAAACCCACCTATTCCTTAGCATTGGGGGCTTGGGAAGTTACCTTATTAGAACTGACTAACGCTTATGCAACCTTAGCCAACGAAGGGGTTTATCAAGAAGCCCACGGCATTAGTCGTATTTTAGATCGTCATGGCAACGTACTGTATCAGGCCAAACCGGATACCTTACAGGCGATCGATGCCAATACTACTAACATTATGACCTGGATGTTACGGGGGGTGGTCACATCGGGAACAGGAACCCCCGCCAGACTAGGAAGACGACCGGTGGCTGGAAAAACAGGAACCTCCGATAAAGCCCGAGATTTATGGTTCGTCGGCTATATTCCCCAACTCACTGCTGGGGTTTGGTTGGGTAACGATAATAATAAGCCCACTTGGGGCGCAAGTACCACCGCAGCTAGGGTCTGGGGCGAGTTTATGAAAGAGGCAACGGAAGATATGGACATTGAGGCTTTTCCTGAGTTACCCCGTTTAGATGGACGTAAAGGCAGCATTAAAGCTGAACCCCTCAAACCCAAAAAGGCCTATTACCAACGGGTCGCCCCTCCTGAAACGGAAACCCCACCCCAGGCCCGCCGAACCACCGGTCGTCGTTACAGTCGTCGTTCTTCTCGGACGGCCCAACGTTCCACCCCTTCGAGACAAAGAACGGCCAGTCGTTCCCCTTCTCCTTCGAGAACCACTACAGCAGCCCCAAAACCCAATCCTACCCCCGTTGAACCGGCTGCTCCATCCCCCGCCCCTGAAGTAGCTAATGTTGCCCCTCCTGCCCCTCCTGCTGCCCGGAAAACGGAGTGATCACGAGGTTGGGGAGTGTGGGGAGATGGGGGGAATATATATCAATGATTTCTTTCAGTCTCCCCCTGCTCCCAGTCTCCTTCAACGTCTTCTACGCCAACGAGATACAAATCGGAAACTGAGGAAATAGGTTAAGATTGAAGCGATCGCTCCCACCAGCAAACAACCGGAAAATAAGGTTATCAAAAAGACTAAACCGGATTCTTTTAACTCAGACCAAGATTGCCAGTTATCGGGAAAAATGACGTGGGTTTCTCCGACACCAAACCCCAATAATAATTCCCCAACCTTATAATTAAAGGCAAAAATAGGGACATAGGTTAAGGGGTTACTGATCCAAGTACCGGCCGCTGCAGTTAACTTATGACCCCGAAAGAGGACAGCTAATAAGACACCGATAATGGTTTGTAGTCCAAACAGAGGGAAACACCCAGCAAAAACCCCACAAGCTAACCCTCGTGAAATATAACCAGGAGTCCCCCGTAACCGCAAAAACCGCAGATAAAAGTAACGCCACGATCGCCGAAGTTGAGAACGGCGACGCTTAACTAGAGGAGGATGAGGGGCTTTTTTGTCTTGGAAAATCACAGGGAGAGGGGGCGGATCAAGAGACATTTTATCAAAGGTCAGGGTGTTTAGTCTTTTTCTATGCTATCAACCTTTTTTACCATAAATGCTAGATTTTTTATGTAGAAACAATGGCTTTAATCCCGGCCTGATCTAAAATTTCGGGGATTAAGTCTTCCCGTTTAACCGCCATTAAATGTACTCCCTGACACAGTTCTTGCGCCAGTTTCACTTGTTCGGCTGCAATTTTTACCCCTTCTTTTAAAGGTTCTTCGGCCTCGGCTAACCGCTTAATAATACTGTCAGGAATTTCTACCCCTGGCACATTTTTGTTAATAAACTGGGCATTTTTGGCCGACTTTAACAAAAAGATGCCGGCTAAAATCGGCTTATCGCTATTGGCTGCTATTTGGTGCATAAACTTATCTAAACGCTCAAAATCCGTGATCAGTTGACTTTGAAAAAATTGCGCCCCGGCGGCCACTTTGCGCTCAAATCTTCGTTGTAACCCCGACCAACTGCCAGATTGAGGGTCAACCGCAGCCCCAGGAAACAGGTCTAAGGGGTCATCGGGAAGGGGTTTGTCGTTATTATCGATACCTCGGTTGAGTTTATCGATCATTTGCAGTAATCTTACCGATTCTAGCTCAAAAACCGCTCGCGCTTGTTTGTGGTCCCCTGCTTTGACGGGATCGCCGGTTAAGGCGAGAATATTGCGTAATCCCAAGGCATAAGCTCCCATTAAATCAGCTTGTAGGGCAATAGCGTTGCGATCTCGGCAGGTCATTTGACAGATGGGTTCGATGCCATACTGCAATAATAGGGCAGACGCAGCCATAGAGGACATTCTTAAAACAGCGCGGCTGCCATCGGTAATATTTACCCCATGAACCCTACCTTTGAGTTGTTTGGCCATCTCTAACATTCTGGCCGGGTTTCCTCCTTTGGGGGGAGTGACTTCTGCAGTGATTAAAAATTCTTTGTTGTGGGCAGCTTGACGAAAATGGTTAATCATAAATTTAGATTGGTTTTAATTATTAAAATGGGGGTTGGTTATTTAGTGGGTAAAGGGAGATAACCTAACGCATCTTTAACTCGGGTTAGGGTTTGATGGGCGACGGTTTCGGCTTTTTCTTTCCCGTCTCGTAACACTGAGTCTAAATAGTCCTTATTATCCATAATAGACTGATATTTTTCTTGAATGGGTTTTAAGGCTTCGATGGTTGTCTCAGTTAATAGGGGTTTAAATTGTCCCCATCCCATGTCCTGACATTCGGCTGCCACTTCTTCTTTGTTTTTGCCGGATAATAGGGTATATAATCCCAATAAATTGTTACATTCAGGCCGTTCCTGATTATCAAATTCTAAACCCCTCACCGGATCAGTTTTACATTTTTTAATCTTCTTTTTAATCAGATCGGGGGAATCTAATAAGTTAATGCGACTGAGATCAGACGGGTCTGATTTTGACATTTTACGGGTTCCATCAGCTAAACTCATCACTCTGGCCCCTTGTTTACGGATCAAGGGTTCGGGTAGCTTTAAAATCGGGTTTTCTGGGGTGCCAAATTTATCATTAAATCGGATGGCGATGTCTCTAGTTAGTTCTAAATGTTGTTTTTGATCTTCTCCTACCGGCACTTGATCCGCGTCATACAGTAAAATATCAGCAGCCATTAAGACAGGATAATCTAACAGGCCCACGCTGACGTTTTCCCCCTGTTTAACGGCTTTTTCTTTGAACTGAATCATCCTTTCTAACCAATTTAACGGGGTGATACAATTCAAGAGCCAGGCTAGTTCGCTGTGGGCGGTAACATGGGATTGAACAAAGATCGTAGCATGGTCTAAATCGATGCCACAGGCGAGATACAGGGCTGCTATAGTATAGGTATCCTGGGCTAAGGTTTGGGGGTTGTGAG
>JAAUYB010029307.1_pt1 | contig 12467 bp, 18 predicted proteins | sample 7278071 | NCBI WGS metagenome assembly JAAUYB01 (sample SAMN14350121, study PRJNA611818) | marine sediment metagenome | isolation source: surface marine sediment (1.8m) | place: French Polynesia: Moorea | collected 2018-08
ACATTATTCCAGTGATGAAAGAAGACCCTTGCAACCTTCATCGGTTCGAACACTATTGAACAGGCCTCAAATGAGTAAGAAGAACTGCTCCAAAGAGGGACTGTGAACTGCTCTACTTCCATACGTGGGCGTAGGGAGGGGATGGGGGAGACCCCTCCTGAGTCCTGACGACAAAAAAACTACCCCCCCCTCGTGGAGATTGTCCTTATGAACTACAGCTACACATGCATGGGCAAGGGGGGGAGGGAGGGATGCACCCCCCTTAATGTCAAAATCAAGTCCCCTCCCCTGCAGAGGAAAAATGGGTACCAATCACTTGAAAAACTCCTACTTACATGGACAAATTGGACATGTACGTTTCTACCCTAAAAGAAAGGAGGAGAAAACATAGCTCATTGGCTAAAGCTCATTCTTCCTGTATAAAAAGGGTAAAAGGGTTACTTGACTGCCCCCCCAAGGTGAAAAAAAACAAATGTACGGAACATTAAGAGATTATAAAAAAAATTCCGCAGGCTGCTCAGGCGGAAAAAGGCGAGCGGCGAGTCAAAAAAAGGACCTGTATGAACGATGTCTAGTTCACTTTAAAGCTCTTTGCCACTGTATATATAATGGCAAGCTATGCCTTGACTTATCTTCTTCCTTAAACAATCTATAGAAATTTAAAAAAACACAAAAAGAAACCAAAAGAAAGGAGCACTTTAACAATCCGGGACCTTTTGGGTTCTGTTCGGATAGCCTCGGTTCCTGGATTCTGAAAAACAGATCCTACAAAAAAAAATTAAAAATTTGGGGAGCACAGAATTTAAATACATACAAATATATTTTATGTCTTTATGACTATTTTTTCTCATTAATCGAAAAATATTGGCACAAAACAAACAGCATTTTTTTCACTATTTTGTCTTGAAGCACTGCTTGCTGGCCCCAACTCCCACCTCGGTGTCCCCAGACTTCACCTTGGTGGCGAAGCCGTCCTTGCTGGCTCCGAGGGCGACCTGGGTGTCTCCTGCCTTGACGTTGGTGGAGAACCCTTTCTTGTTTGCATCAATGCCAATGTCAGTATCTCCAGCTTTTACTTTGGCTCCAATGCCATCTTTTCCTGCATTAATTCCAACCGCAACATCCCCAGCTGCTACGTTTGCTCCGACCCCTCCTTTTTGTGCCTTGAAACCCGCGCTGAACTCTGATGTTTGGATGTCGGCGTTAACTCCCTTTTTTCCGGCAGACAAGCCAATGGCCGTGTCCTTCACCCTCATGTTCGCTCCGACATTCTTCGTGTCTGCCTGGAACCCCATCTCGAAGTCCTTTGTCTGCACATTGAACTCTCCGCCCTTCTTGGACAAGCCCACCGTCACGCCGTGCATGTCAATGTTCTCTTGAATCATCTCGATCGCCTTGTTCAAGTCCGTGTTGACTTTGCTTCCTTGGAAAACATTTGACCCTCGTCCAGTGCTGGTAATGGTCGCCCTGTTGACGGTGGTTGAATTTCTGTGTAAAAAAATCGAAAATTGGTTTTGGTTAGTACTGAGCTCAAGCAATTTACCATTAGAACATTTTCCTACTTGTTCATGTAGTTGTATCCAGCCTTGGCTCCCATGGTGGTCAAGTTCAGCCCGGCAGAGACGCCAATAGCCGAAGCAGAAGATTTGTTGTACAGGTCAGTTGTGGCAATGTTTTCGGCGAATTTCCCAATGTTTCCTTCAGATGCAACCAGGCCGCCAGTGAGCTTCAATTCGCGTACCTGAATAGGGAAATAAATTGAGACACTCCAAGAGGAGGCGGCAGGAATCGTAAAGTGAGTAGTCTGCTTTTCTGGTATTTCTTGGGAGCAGATCATAAGACTAATTGTTTCACATTGAAGAGGTAAAAACCGTAAAATTATTTCGATGAAAACGCGCAGTTTGCCTTATGACATGGTCGGGGAAAAAAGCAAATCAAACCTTGAAATCCGTGCCGCTGATGCCCTTTTTGCTGAAGATCGATGAAGCCCTCTTGACGTAGACGTCCTTGGCCATTCCCTGGGCGTACTCGAACTTTGACGGGTAGGGGATGGGGACCCCGGCCACGATGACCACGCTGGCGCCCACCGTCACCGACCGGCTGCCGGCCGTCGACTCGTCCTGCCTGGAGGCCACCTCCAGCGCCCCCACGCTCCCGGCCACCTCCCCGGCGGAGGCGCTGGCGGCGTCGAGCGAGACCCGGTCGGCGTTGACTGTCAGCCGCCCGCCCACGCTCAGCTCCTGGTTGGCGTACTGCGTCGCCCTCGCCCAGGAGGAGTCGTGGGTGGCGTCCAGGCTGATGTCCGCCAAGTTGATAGCGACGGTGGTGGAGCTGTTGTGAGGACTTTTTTTTCATGGCATGGTCTAACTACATTTGCATATCTGTCCTACTTGTAGTCACTGCTGCTCTCCAGCTTTGCTCCCTTTGCAGTCATTGTCTTTGCGTCCACGCTCATGTCCCCGGCGACGTTGACCCCGTAGGCGTTGTCGATGACAAAGTCTTCCTTGGCCTTGACCACCAGGTTGCCCACGTTCATCCCAGCGCCGGACGTCGCCTGGGAGGAGGACCTGCTGTTGCTCACCTTGTAGCCGATGTTGCCCTCGTCGAAAGTGAAGCCCCACCTGGACTTCCTCTCCGCACGCCTGTGGAGAGGGAGAAGAAAAAAAAGGACTTGATTGCTTCAAAAGATGTTTTTTGATGACATTTTATTTATTGTTGCCAGTACCTCAGCACGTGATCCTTGACTGTTACCCTCCCCTTCTTGGCCTCGAGGTGGATGGTGCCGGCGACGTTCAAACTGGTGCCGACGACGTCCACGCTTCCGGTTTCGGAGATCGCCTCCAGGTTGGCCGCGCTGACCGCCCGGCCGTGGCTCTCCTCCTGGGAGGAGGAGGCGTGGGAGCCGCACAGGCCGAACCAGGAGGACTTGTTGGTCGCCTTCGTGCGGGTCGTCTTCAGCGCGACGAACTCCACGTTCCTCTTGGCCTTGAACCTGGCGGTGCCCCCGGACTTGACGCCGGAGCTCTGGACGCTGATGTGTCCCACATCGGCCCTGAAATAAAAGAAGAGAAGAGGGCATGGAGGTTTGCATGGGGCAGTGATAGCATTGTTCGTTTTTTCTACTACTTGACGTTCATGTCCCCGCCCGATTCCAGGCTGGACCCCTCCACGGTGCTCCACTCCGTGACCTCCTTTTTCCTATTGAAGATGTTGCCGGACTTCTTCTCCTGTCGGTGCTTCGTCACCTCTGCCGTCACGTTGACGCTGCCCCCGGCGTGCACGTCAAGGTCTCTCCCGGCCTTCACCTTGCTCTGGTGGATGTTGACGTCTCTCGAGGCCGCCAGACCCACGTCGCCCCTCTTGGACTCCACTGTTGTCCCTCCGCACAGGTCCAAGTTTCCGCCCGTCGACTCCAGGTGGACTCCCTAAAATGGGCATTGAAAAATGTGCGTGGCATTTGAAATATAATTGAAAATTAATGAGACAAACCTGTACGAAGAAAAAATATTTAAAAAAATCATAATGTTTACGCCATCTCGAAAAAAATTCTATGTGGACTTTCCTGCATAATCGTTCTTCTTTTTTATTCCCTTTTTCTCCTTCAGGAGCTTTTGCAGTAAAAGTAAGAATTCCCTTGCCTACCAGATTTCTGCATCCCCTCCTTCTATTAGCCTTCTATTAATTTTTAGATTATTTTTTTTGGCCTGCTATTGATAGAAAAAAGGTGGCAATATGACTTAGTAGTATGTTGAACTAAGCATCAAATTTCCTTTCTATCCAAAGCATATCAACGTTGAAAGCACATGCTTTAGTGAGTTAGTTAAATCAACTTCACCTTGTCTCTGGAGATTGTAGGACCAGATCCTTTTTTGTTTCCAAAGAACCCAAACGAATTCCACCAGTGACTGAAATAACAGAAGAGTTTCACATTTAGAATACCCTTCTTCTGGAATTGCATCCGCCTTTTTTTCGCATCACCTGCTCTCCGTCTTCTTCTTTGCCGTCCCCACGTGCCTTGCCTTGATGCTGAGCGCCGCCTCCCCCACCAAGTCGTCGGTGAGGATGATGTCCTGGTCCGACACTGCCAGGTCCAGCTTGTCCTTGACCCTCATGGCCTCGAACATGCCCCTCCCGTAGATGATGTCGTAGATGTCGTCCAGCTTCTTGGTATCGATAGCCAGGGTGCCCAGGTCGTGCTCCTTGTTGGTCAGCCGGACGTCGTCGCCCTTGATGCTGAGGCTGCTGGCGGACACCTTGCCGCTCGTCTCCACCGTGGCGCCAGAGGCGGAGATGGAGGCGTCGCCGCGGATGTTTCCTACGTCCACCTTGTTCTTGGCCTCCGCCTTCAGAACTGCAAAAGGAGTTATTTGAAAACTAATACGATCACCTATTATTTTCTTTTAAGTTTGAGGAGGTAGTCTAGTATATCAGCATCAGCATCAGCAAAAACAACAGCAACAACAACAGCAACAACAACATTAACAGCGGCAGCGGCGGCGGCAGCAGTAGCAGCAAAAACAACAGCAAAAACAACAGCAAAAACAACAGCTGTAACAACAACAACAGCCGAAAAAACAACAACAGCAGCAGTATCATCAACAACAGCTCGGTGCTCTTCTTGAACTGTCCGCTATCACCGCTACACCAGGTGAGGAAATAGGGACATTCCTATACTACGATTTTCTTTCTGGTATCGAAGCATGCACCTCCTGTGGCGTGAGAGCTTTTTACGTTGACGTCCCTGCCCTTTAGCGTGACATCTTGCAGGTCTGACCCCCTGACGTCCGCCCTGCGTTCTGCCTCCACCTCCACGCCCGCGGCGCTGCTGCCCTGCAACCTCACGTTGGCGCCCTTCAGCTCGGAGCTCTTCACGCTGGATCCCTCCACGGTGACGCTCCCTCCCGCGGCGGCGGCGGCGGCCACGTTGTCCAGGGAGCTTCCTCCGGACACCATGAGGCCTCCCCCTCCGGCCGAGAGCGTGGAGTCTTCCACCGTGGAGCCCGAGACTTCCATCCGTCCCCCCGCCGCGGCCGCCACGTCATGCGCTGCACCGCGCTCCAGCGAAATCTCTTCCGCTTTCAGCTCAGATTGTGCGACAGTCGAGTCTTTGATGTCCAGACGTCCCTTTGCCTCCATGCTGGCGTTCGCCGCCTTGCTGTTCTCGACAGCCATGCTCTTGGCCTCGAGCGACACTCCCTCCAGTTCTGAACCAGAGATCTTCATCCCGCCTTGGGCGGAGGCCCGGACATTTTCAGCAGTCGTCTTGGTCAGGTCCACATCTCTTCCGGACAGTTGGGCAGCAGTGATGCTTGATTCGGATACGTTGAGCTTGGCCTCTGCTTCCGCTTGCAGGTTGGATGCCTTGCTGCCTTTGATATCAACGTTTTCCCCCACGATGTGTCCACTTTTCAAGTCGGACCCTTCGACAGTGGCGTTTCGGGATGCTTGGAGACTGAGGTGGTCGGCCTCTGTTGAGGCCACAATGACATCCCTCCCGGAAACGTCGGCCTCTGAGACCTCCGCCTGCGAAACTCTGGCCTCCTCCTCGGCCACTGCCTCCAGTCGATCAGCCCTGGCCTTGCTCAGGTCGACGCTGGCAGCTTCGGCCGCGATTCTCTTCGCCTGGATGTTCTGCATCTCTATTAGCCTCTCTGCCCTGAGGATGATGTTGTTGGCGGCCTTGGTGAGCCTCTCCTTCGCTCCGTTGCTGCCGCCAGCCCCACTCTTGATCATCTTTGCCGAGATCATGATGTCTCCAGCGCCCCGGCAGCTTATCATGCCCTGGTTCGTCCATCCGTGGCGCATCCGGCTGCGGTAGCCGGCAGAAGACTGCATTGCTCCAGCCTGGTAGGACCAAAGTCCGGCTTCGGAGACGCCAGGGCCGCCGTCGGCGGAGCTGATACCACCGAAACCAAAGAACTCCTAGGGGGGAAAATCACTTTGAAATGTTGGTACTTTCTTTTGCTTCTCCAAGTTTCGTTGCTGCTGCTGTTCTTGCAACAAATAAAAACAATTGTTATTGTTGTTGCTGCCTGTTGGAGATGCTACATCCGTTTTTGCTATTGCTGCTTCTGCTGCTGCTCTTCCTGCTGCTACTGATTGCTACCATATACCATTTGTTGCTGGTGTTGTGCACCTATTGTACAAGTTGTTTGTTGTTTGCTTCTGCTGCTGTTGTTGTTTGTTTTGTTGTTGCTGTTGTTGTGGCAGCTATTGTAAAAGTTGTTTGCTGTTGTTGTTGCTGCTGCTGCTTTGCTACCATACTATTGTTGCTGTTGCTGTGGCAGCTATTGTAAAAGTTGTTTGCTGTTGTTGTTGTTGTTGCTGCTCCTGCTGCTTTGCTACCATACTATTGTTGCTGTTGCTGTGGCAGCTATTGTAAAAGTTGTTTGTTGTTGCTGTTGCTGCTGCTTCTGCTGATTACTACCGTACCATTGCTATTGTTGTTGCAGCTATTGCAGAAGCTGTTCTGTTATATCATTGCCGCGGCTGCTGTTGCATTTATTGAAGATTTTTTTGTTGTTGCTGTTACTTTTGATGTTGTTGTTGTTGTTGTTGCTACTGCTGCTGCTGCTGCTGTTGTTGTTGCGGATACTACGTACATAAATATTCATTGTAATTACTTCTGCCGTAAATAAAAGCTACCATCGACCGTTGGAGGTCGACTGTAAAAATCTTATTTCCCCATTATTTCCCTCCCAATTAATCGGACTCAGCTTTGTATTGTACGTACCTGCATTGATACCAATCCGGATTGGAGCGCCCGTTTGGCCTTCCTGGCCATCTCCGGTACCTTGAGCAGCCTCTCCTTGTGCAGCGAGAGCCCCTGGAATATCCTCTCGGCCTTGACGAGCTCCTCCACCAGGGCGGCGACGTTGAAGGTCCTGATTCCGTCCCTGTGCAGGGCGGCCACGAAAGCGTCGGTGGCGCGGTACAGGGTGCACGCCTCCCTCAGGTCCAGCTGGGTGGCGCCCAGAGCGCTGCAGTCGGACATGGCGCGCTGGATGCCCTCGGCGGAGCTGTCCTTGCGCAGGCCCTCCAGGACCGGAAGCGCTTCCTTCCAGGCCTTGAGCACCTCGCCTACAAGTCGGTGAAACGAGACGAGCAATTGTCGTTCTGCAACTATTTTCTTCCAATAACCAACAAGCTCGCTACAAAAAGTTTTTTCCCTGTTACGTTTCGTACCCGAGCACAGAAAATTAAATTGAACATACTGTAGAAGCTATTCTACACTTGTTTCGTTGTCTCACCGTCTGGAATTGCGGCTCTCTCGTCGGTCATGAACTGGAAGATGAGCACTGCCTGCTTCTTGATGGCGGCGGCGCGGATGGAAGAGGCGGAGGCCATGAACACGATGGCCTCCAGGCTGAGGCTCCCGCGCTCGGCGCTCTCGCCACCCAGGCGGACCTCGGACACCTCCTCCGCGTCGCTCACCTGCACGAATAAAAAAAATGCAACTTTATATTTTGCTCATTTTGTTTGTCCTCCGCCGCGCACCTCTTTTCCCCTCACGCTGAGGAGGAAGGGAGCTGCGACCGTGGTGGCCTCCCCCGCCGAGACGACCCCCGAGTTGATCGCCACCAGCTGCGGGGAGAGGGAGACGCTCTCGACTCCTTCCACCCTCCCCGTGACCATGGCCCCCCAGGGGTCCGCCTCCAGCTGCCCGATCCCCGCCAGGCTGCCCGAGACGGTCATCCACTCCGCCGTCAGCTTGCACTTGCCCACCGACTTGACCTCTCCGTCCACGTCCAGGGCGTCGACGGCGGACAGGGAGAGGGACTCAAAGCTGTGCAGGACCCCGCCGACGGTGGCAGAGTTCACCTCGGCCGTCATCCTGGCGCCGCTCTCTCCTTGAACCGTGCCTTCCAGCTGTACAAAGGTTATTTTCTTATTATTCTTCTCTCTTGCATAAAAAAAAACCCAAGTTACTACCTTGAAATCCCCCTCCTCCGTGGCGATCCTGAGGCTGCCTCCGTTCTCCACCACGATCCCCCCTTGCTCCTCCACTCGGATGCCAGCCTCGCCGGTGGCGGCCAGCAGCAGGTGCTGGCACGTTGCCTTCCCCGACTCCAGCCCGAGCTCCCGGGAGACCCTCACCCAGGACGGCCGCTCGGCGCTGCACTCGGCCCGGTGGAAGTCGACGCCGCCGCCGGAGGAGAGGCGGACCCGGGCGAAGTCGAGGGAAGAGACCCCCGCCATGTCCCCGCCGGCGTTGTCCATCTCCTCCCCTTCCAGCGCCAAAGCGTCTCCCCTCACCTCGCCTCCGTTCACCATCCGGCCCACGTGGACCTCCGCCCTCGCCCCGCAGATCACCTCCGCCGAGGCCCCCGATTCGTTGTCCCAGCGCCCGAGGCGGACCGACAGCGACGGGAGGTCGGGGGCAGATCCCAGGTTGAACCGAGCTCCCTTCGATGAAAGCATCCTCCTCAGCTGGAGGACGTCCTTTACGATTCGATCCTAAAGTTATGGTAAAATTGGTGCTACTTTAGCCAAGATATAATCATCGCCTATCTCCAAGAAAATATACCGAAACCAGTGCCGCCGACAGAACGTAGGCTAAATGACAAAACCAACGATCATACATATGCAAAGAAGGATCCACCGTAAAAGAATAAATTTACGTTTGACGCTTTTAAAATGACCGTACTTGTTGAATAGTTATGGATCCCTCGACCGTCAGGAAGCAGTTGACTCCTTTCAGAAAGGGGCAGGACAACGTGCCAGTGACGATAAGGTCGGAGAATTCTTCTACCACTCGATCGCCGCCACCTTCTTTGGCGTCTGAGCCTTCGCCCTCCTCCTCCTTGATTTCCTCTTCGTTTTCGGCGCCCTCCGGAATGACGGAGAGGCCCTCTTCCGGCTTCCCCGCTTCAGTTGTGTGGACGACGGCCGCTCCGCCTCCCGCCACGTTGAAGTCTCCGGAGATGGCGAATCGGGAAAGATTCGGGTTCGGGTGGATGAAGGTTAAGAGCCTGGAATTTTTTTAGGACAACGTTGACACACACATATGCAAAGGGGCCTCAACCAATTCCATACCGTAGCAAACATGGAAAATGAAAGCTCACCCACACCAATTGAAACTCTATTCCCCCCCTTTAAGTCAAAATAGTAGGATTTTTTTCTCAAATTCAATTATTCTCAAATTTTTGAAAACCTTTTCACTCTAGAAAAAGTCTTCATTTTACCTCTGCACGTCGCACGTTGCTCCGCAGTGCACCTCCCTCCTGGACTCGAAGGAGACCTCCGGCGCGGAGACGGAACCCAGGAACCTCCCCCCTTCCACGTCCCCGTGCACCACGAAGGCGGCCGAGGAGGAGGCCTCCACGGAGGCGCCCCCGGACTGGCTCAGGTGGACGACTTCCGCCGACACTCTCCGTGAGCGGACGGCGCTGAGGTTGTCGAGGTTGCCGCCGCGGAGGTCGAGCGAGGTGGCGGACTCCAGCGGGGACAGGTTGGTCCAGGAGCGGCGGGCCAAAAAGAAGCCGCGGTCCAATCCTGATAGCATGCCCTGCAAAAGAGATGGGTCACATGACTCATGCACCAACAAAACCACCATTTCCAAATTTGTCTCTACAAAATTGGAGAAAGTAGAAAAAGTAAGAGAGAAAAATCGCCATTTTTTTGTGGGGGAAAGCATTTACAGCATGCATTCAAAGTTTTCTACAACGGTTTTTCGAATGATGGACCAGAGAGTAAGAATATTTTTTTTTTTGCCTAAATACCACTTCTATTACATTTCCTACGCAAGAATGAACTTTGAAGCGTGAAGTAATAAAACACCCATCGGTCATCAAAAAAGCAAACCTCCAAAATGCAAAACTCCTGGCAAAAGTCCCACCACTTATTGGATCAATTTTGCCCACCTGGTGCCGCATGCTGCCGACCTCCACCGACGCCACCGCGCACAGGTTGAACGCCACCTCCCCCCGGTGCTCCCACTCCGCCCCCACCGACACGCTGGACTCCTGAGCGCCGGGAGAGAAGGCCAGCAGGGATCCTGGAGCCGTGTCCAGGCTGCCGCAGGAGAAGAACTGGCAGGCGTCATCATCTTCTTCCTCCCCTTCGTCGCCCACGCCGGCGGGCGGGTTGACCTCCGCCACGGCCCCCTCCTCCATCCTGACGGAGACCCCCTCCGCCCTGACGCCCCTGCACGACAGCCGCCCGGAGAGAATGACGGAGGGCGGCGACGGAGGTGGAGGCGGCTGTGGTTGCTGCTCCTTTCGCGCGTAGAATGACTTGACTTCTCCGTCCACCACGAGGGTGGAGGCCAGGGTGATGGTGGGGCCGTCGGGTTGGGGTTGCTCTTGTTGCTGGCTCCTCTCGGGAACAACCAGCATGTCTTCGTAAACCTGGAAGGAGTAAAATTGGCCCATTCGAAATGTGCGTAACTCTATAACTATTTTCTTTGTTGGACTCACCTTAGTCTCGGCCTTGCAGGTGACTTTCGCATTTCCGTTGGCCTGTATGGCGAGGCGCCTGGCGAGCACGGTCCCCTCCCACCCGCCGGCGGCTCCGGGACTGTCCCCCGCCTCGATGGAGAAACCGAGGAAGCCGAGGGAACAGTCCAAGAAGGCGGTGTCGGTCTGGACCACTCTGCCGCAGCGGATCTGAAAGGGTGCGATTTACGCAAGTGTTTTAAAAAGAGAATCTTTGGAAGTTATCTTTTTTTTCTCAAGCAACAGCAGCAGCAGCAGCAAAAGCAGCAGTAATAGTAGAAGCAGCACCAACAACAACAACCGCAACAAAAACAACAATAGCAAGCGGCAAAGGCGGAGCAGAGGCAGCAGCAACATCAAAATATATACCTAAAGGCTTATGGCCTACAGTCGCGGGTAACAAAGTTTTTCTGTGCTGAGGGAAAACATATTTTGTATTGATCCCTATCAAAGGCACCTCTGTCCTTGACGCTTCTTCCTCCCCGATCCAAACTCCAGCATTGGCGAACCGGTCCTCCGCCTCCACGACCCCACCCTGCAGGGCGACCACCAGGCCGAGGTTGAACACGCTTCTTGCCTTGAGGAGCTCGACGTATCCCGTCTTGACCTGCGCCCCGCGCTCGACCACCACGTCCCCCGCTTCCGCCGCCAGGGCGAGGACGGGGCCCGGGCGCCAGATGGAGCCGGAGCGAACCCTGGCCTCCTCGCCGGAGACCAGCAGCTCCAGGCGGCGGGAGGACTCGTACTGGCAGCAGTCGCCCAGGCTGCCGAGGATGCGGACCTGAAGCAGGATCTTCGTGAGCAAAATAGCGCGGTTGAGATATACTAGCAGCAGCAACAACAGTAACAACAACCACAGCAGCAGCAGCAGCAACAGTAACAACATCAACAGCAGCAGCAACAACTGACGCAGCAGCAGCAACAACATCAGCAACAGCGAAGGCAACAGTAAAAACCAGAGGTAACGTCTTTTTCCGATATATTCTATTCTAGCTGATAGTCTAACAACTTTTTTTAAAAAAATATCAGGTGCAAATGCCGTAGCAACAGCAGGAACAGCAACAAAATATCATGCAGTAAAAGCAACACAAACACAAAATACTCCAAGAATGGTAGTTGTTTGAAGTAACTCGTTATTTCCTCCCTCTGCTCTTAATTCCACTCGCTCAATATAGGCGGAGTAATTCTTTCGCCAAATCGCGTAGTCGCTATTGCCAACGCCATTCCGTTTTTTTCTTTTCCCCATTGGGCTGCTGACCTTGACGTTTGGCGCCTTGATCATCCCGTGCCTCCACGTCCACGCGTCGATGACTGCCTCTGACTCTGACACGTCGCGCGGGTTTCCTCCTGTCGGCTGCTGCTCCCTCATCCGCCGCTTGTGCTGCCTGACCCTGGGCGAGAGGTTGGCGTTGGCACGGTGGTCCAGGCCTGACTGTAGCCCCACGGCAACGGAGCCGGCGTCGAGGCCGCCGCCGCCGCCGCCGTTGCCGTTGTCGACGTCGCCGCCGCCGAGTCTCTTGTCCTTGATGACGGACAAGATGGCCCTGAAGGCGACGTGGGCCGTGTCGAAGGACTCCATGTCCTGGTAGGACAGGTGGCTGCCGCCCACGGTCAGGGATAGATCGCCACCAGACCTGATTGATTTGCAGCGGGGGGAGGGAAGAATCGATTGAAACGTCTCCAGCAGTAATTAAGCAGCATCACCTACGTTATTCTCCCAAAGTGTGTGAGGTCCCCGCCGACCTCCACCCTGACGCTGGAGACCCGCTCCCTGCCACCGCCGCCGATGGAAGAGTCTATGCTCGTCACCAGGTGGGAGAGGAACACGGCCTCCAGCCCGTCGCCTTCGCTGGAGGAGGAGGAGTGGAGGCGGCCGCTTATCTGGCTGACGCCCATCATCTGCGGTAACCGGCTCCTACGTAGAGCCGGTAACGAGACGAAAGTCACGAGACGAGACGAGATCGAGACGGCAGGTCACGAGACGAGACGAGACACGAGACGGTCTCGTCTATTTGGTCTCGAGACGAAAAG
>JAAUYB010167178.1_pt1 | contig 12457 bp, 11 predicted proteins | sample 7278071 | NCBI WGS metagenome assembly JAAUYB01 (sample SAMN14350121, study PRJNA611818) | marine sediment metagenome | isolation source: surface marine sediment (1.8m) | place: French Polynesia: Moorea | collected 2018-08
CGGCACAATGTTCGACTCAAAGCCAGTTTCGGCATCGCGACCTACCCCGACGACAGCAATACCCGCAATGGACTCCTGGCCCTGGCCGATAAGGCCATGTTCCAGATCAAGCTAACCGGTAAAGATTCAATCGGCATCACCAATTAACTCTAATTTGTAACATTATCAAGGACACGAACTACAATATAATTCGGGCTATTTTTCAGGGCGGCTTAATTTATGAACTCGGATGTGATTGTCATTGGCGGCGGTATCATCGGGACGGCCTGCGCCCATTTTTTGGCAATTAAGGGTGCCAGGGTGACGGTTCTGGAACGTGATCATCTGGCATGCGGCGCGACCGGCAGCACGGCTGCGATCATCAGCATCAGCGGGAGCGGACCCACCTCGGAAGACCTTCTTCCCCTGAGCCTCGAAAGCTACAATCTGATTCTGGAACATCTTCAGTCCTTCAACCCGCCTATCGAAATCGTTCAGGGCGGAGCCCTGTATGCGGCCATGAGCGATAAAGAGGCAACTGCCATTCGGCCATTTTACGCGGAAATCCACCAATTGGGTGTAGACTGCACCATAATGGATGGGGCGGAAGCGCGGCGATTTGAACCGCTTTTGGCCGATCATGTTGCTTGTGCCGTTTTCAATCCGGCAAGCTTTCACGTCAACCCGTTTTATCTGGGTTCGGCATATTTGAATACGGCCCTGCGAGGCGGCGGTCGGATCGAATACGGTGTTGAGGTCAAAGAGATCGTGACCGGCAGCGATCGGGTGCAAAAGGTTGTTACGAATCGAGGTGATTTTCAGGGGGACTGGGTTGTTGTTGCCGGCGGCGCCAATACGCCGGAACTTCTGGCTCCTCATGGCCTGCAGATTCCGATTGTTCCGGCGCGGGGCCAGGTCATTCTGACTGAAGCCTGTCCTCCAATGACCGACCGGGTTTTGATGTTAGTTGACCACCTTTACGCCCGGCAGGCTGTCAGCGGAAACTTTTACCTTGGCAGCCACACCGAATTTGTGGGCTTCGATAACCGGATTACACTCGAAAAGCTGACGGCTTTCACCCGCTCCTTCACGCGGTCGATACCCATGCTGGCCAGACTGCGGGGCCTGCGCTTTTTTGCCGGATTTCGCCCGATCTGCGAGGACAATTTGCCGGTAATCGGACCCGTTCCCGGCTGTTCGAAACTGATCGTTGCCTCGGGTCACGGCCGCACCGGTGTGCGATTTAGTGCCAGCACCGGCAAAGCGGTCAGCGAGATGATAATTGATGGCCAAACCGAACAGGCAATGGATGCCTTCAGCCCGGCCCGGTTTGTCGATAAATAGGTTGAGAGGTTCCGGGTTCTGCGTTCAGGGTTGAAAACTCTCAAACAACAGTTTTTTAGGGTGAAATGGTTTCTATTTAATTTTTCGCGATTATCCATAAACTTTAAGTTCGAATCCATTCCTTAAAAAGAGGTCATAGCAAATAGAATAAAATGAAACCTGGCAGCAAAGATTTTCGGATTGAAGGTGGGATTACCCGCGGAAAGAGGATTGAGATTTTCGTCAATGGTGACCCGGTTGCGGCCTACGCAGGCGAAACTATCGGTGCGGCGCTGAGTGCGTCCGGCATTAGGGCGTTGCGCCGTGCCGAGCAGCTGAGAGACCCGCGCGGGCTTTATTGCTGTATGGGAACCTGTCACGGATGCCTGGTTACGGTCGACGGCAGGCCCAACATCCGGGCCTGTGTCACGCCGGTCCAGGCCGCCCAACAAATTGTTCTGCAGGAAGGCTATGGTAAATTCGATTTGGAAATCCCCGAACCACCGGCGCCCGCGGTGGTACGCCGACATGTGCCGATAGTTATCGTGGGCGGTGGTCCAGCGGGGCTCAGTGCGGCAATTGCGGCGGCACGGGCCGGTGCGCGGGTTTTGGTGATCGATGAGAATCTTCAGGCTGGCGGTCAAATTTATCGGCAGCCTCCGAGTGACTTTCGAGTAACGGCCGCAGATATACTGGGTGCCGATTATGTGGACGGCCAGTCGCTGCTTTCTCAAGTACGTGAGCTTTCCGAAGCCATCGAGATTTGGAGTGATGCTCTGGTCTGGTCGATCTTCGAATCCAACGAGCTGGCAATCGCCCGCGGCAACGATATGATTTTACTGAATGCGGGCGCCATCGTCATCGCCACCGGAGCCTACGAACGCCCGTTCCCGGTTCCGGGCTGGACGCTGCCCGGGGTCATGACGGCCGGCGGCGCCCAGGTGCTCCTGAAAAGCCAGCGCGTGCGACCCGGCACCCGGGCCCTGTTGGCCGGAACCGGACCGCTGCAATTGCTGGTGGCAAATCAGATGCTGGATGCGGGTATGGAGGTGGTCGCCCTGGCGGAATCTGCATCCATGTTGAATGCCTGGCGGTATTTGCCGGGGCTGGTGCGACAGCCCGACCTGCTCAAGCAGGGGCTGACATATATGAATCGACTAAAACGCTCCGGAGTGAATTTGCTGCGGTCCCATGCCTTGCGCCGTATTCACGGCGAGACCGAGGTCACAGCTGCAGTTGTCGGCCCTGTTGATTTCCGCGGCTACCCGGTTCAGGGCAACCAAAAAACCTTCGAGGTGGATACAGTGTGCATTGGCTACGGTTTGATTCCATCCGTCTGGCTGACGAGCCTGCTGGGCTGCCGACATGAGTTTAATCCGTTAATCGGCGGATGGGTTCCGTACTTCGATCACAATATGCAGACCAATCTACCCGGCGTTTTTGTGGCCGGGGACGGTGCCGGGATTGCCGGTGTCCTGACGGCCAGAATGCAGGGGACCATCGCCGGACTCTACGCCGCGGTGCATATCGGAACCATCAGTGTCGATACTGCGGTTCAGACCAGCCTGCCCCAGCTCAAACAGCTTGAGTCCATGACCAAATTTCGTTACGCCATGGATCGAATTTACCAAATTTATCCGGACTTATACGCAAATATGACCGACAATACGATCGTGTGCCGCTGTGAATCGATTACGGCCGGTGACATCCGAAAAGCCGCTCGTGAGGGAACGAAAAACCTCAATGACATTAAAAAGCGGACCCGCAGCGGGATGGGCTACTGCCAGGGTACCAACTGCCATCCGGCCATCAGCGCCATGCTGGCCCGCGAGTTTGATGTCGATCCAGCAGGCATCAAAATGATGACCACCCGCCCGCCGGCCCGGCCGATCCCTCTCAATCTGCTAATGGTGGAGCTGGAGGAGAGTTAGCCGTTCAGAGGTTCAAGGTTATCCGATTTTGGATTTCGGATTTCGGATTGGGGATTTAAAGAAATTGGTGATTGGATGCGATATGCGGGATGTGGGATACTATATGCTGGATGATGGATGCCGGATTCCAGATACCAGATGCTTGGATGTTGGGAGCGAAGAGGTGTAATGTATAAGATGTAGGGAAAAGGCCCTCGGCATTCGCCGTTAGACTTTCGGGCAGTCGACTTCGGACCAATTTCGGGAGAGGTGGTTCATTGCTTCAATCCGAATTCCGCAATCCAAAATCCAAAATCGAAAGGCGGGTTGCGGAAATCAAAGGTGTAAGGTAAAAGGCAAAAGGATGAGGCGGCGTTTTTCGGCGTTCGGCTGACGGGATTCGTTGAATGACTCGTGTTGATCGAACATTTGAGGATGGATCGATGATGTCTGAATTGACCAAAATTTGAATTCTTAATTGATTGCTGAGAGTGATTCATGTAACTTAATTATCATTTTCAATTATTTTTCTGACCTCAGGAGTAAATAATGAATATGATTTCTGATATAAATCGGAAGGATAATTTTCTGGATGTAATCTTAAATACAGTGAGCGATGGGATTACATTGATAGATAAAGATTTAAAAATTCAGTATCAAAACCAAATTATCTCGCGATTATTTGGATCAGGACCTGGCGAATACTGCTTCGAAGTATACCGAGGTCGTAAGACACCCTGTGAAAACTGTGTCGTTGTCGAGGTTCTTAAAGACGGAAAAGAAAGGCGAGCGGTCGTGGATATTGAATTGTCTGATGGTAACATGAGATTGATGGAAGTCAGCTCTGCTCCGATCAAGGATGAAAGTGGAAACATCACCGGTGCTGTTGAGGTTGCTCGAGATGTTACGGACCAGAAAAAAGCAGAGGTATTGCTCAATAAGACCCTCATTGAGCAGACTGAGGATCTAAAACGACTGAATAATGAGATCTCAGATGCGGCAGGGTACGTAAAAGCCGTGCTACCGAAGGCGATAATATCAGGAACTTTGCTCACTGATTGGAGATTTATTCCTTCGGCTTCCCTGGGAGGTGACTCTTTTGGCTACCATTGGATAGACGACAATCATTTTGCTGTGTATTTGCTCGATGTGAGTGGTCATGGCTGGGGAGCAGCTCTTTTATCCGTTTCGGTTATAAACGTATTACGCTCTCATGCTTTACCAAAAACTGATTTCTGTGATCCCCGGCAAGTCCTGTCTTCGCTAAACAAAGCATTTCCAGGAGAACAGCATAACGACATGTTTTTTACAATTTGGTATGGCGTATATAATAAATCTTCAGAAAAACTGGTATATTCGAGTGGAGGTCATCCGCCGGCTCTTTTATTTTCCAGGTCAGATTCAAATCAAATTCGGATGGACCGGCTACGAACTCCCAATTTCATAATGGGAGGCAAACAGGATGTCGACTATCAAAGTAAGATTCAGGAGATTAAACGGCCCTCTCGTCTTTATGTTTTTTCTGATGGAGTTTATGATATTACCAAAAAGGATGGCGCGATATGGGGATTAACTGAATTTATGGAGTTCAGCACACAGTCTTTCAATATAGAGCAATCCAATTTGGATTTTCTTCTCCGTTATACAGAGGAGTTAGCTCAGATGAAAGAGTTTGACGACGATTTCACAATCTTGGAAATTGCTTTTGAGTAAATTGTATAATTATTAAAAAAATTTCCATTGTTGACCAAGTTTAATATTTCTTATATATTGCAATCATCATTTTAATCAAAAATTTTTCTAGATAAATAAAATCTATAAATACAAGACAACGCAAAACCCGTCTTGGGGAGGATGGGTAACATGCAGTATGTCTTTAATACCATAGCCGAGAAGCCTGATATAGGCGACTTGGCTTTTTTATTGGGGGGAAGGCTGATTTAACTTTTCAATTAAATCCATATCAAAGGAGGCAACACATGGAAAAACAAATCATCAACTATGAAACAATGCTTAAGGTTGCAAAGGCAATCTCTCACTCCAAAGAACCGGAGGAAGTTGCTTTGATGACGGTAGAGAGCATTAAAACAGCTATGAACGTCAAGGGTTGCTCTTTGTTTCTGTTCAATCGCAAAACTAACGAGCTGGAGTTGGCCACTTCATCCGGGTTGAGTGATGAATACCTCAATAAAGGTCCTGTGAGCGCCTTGCGCTCCATTGCCCAATCGTTGGAGGATGGACCCGTGGCGATATATGATGTTATGGATGATCCTAGAATCCAATATCCTAATGAAGCTCAAAAAGAAGGAATCTCCTCTATCCTTTCGGTTCCAATTGTTGTTGGGGGCAGATTATTGGGGGCTGTGCGCGTTTATACAGCTGACCCCTGGGAGTTTACACTGGATGATGTAAATTTTGTTCAGGCTCTGGCGCAAATAGCCGGAGGGGCAATAAATATGGCCAGATATGTTAAAGGATTAAAAAGCAGCATTGAAGTCTTGAAAACGATGAGGGAGGTTCAGACCCAGAGATCTACGAGAAGAACCCCTTATGAGGGAGTTCCTATAAGTGTTTCTTCGAGTGAACTTATGGAAAAGGAATAATTGACCGCAGGCTCGAAGGCTGGATCGAAGTAAAAGCCAGGTAATTCGCCCTAAAAAACGAAACAGGAGAAGCCAGAAAGGCCTCGGGGAGAGCCAAAGCTCTCCCCGCCATAGCTTAGATGATTATTCCGGATAGTGATCAAAGACGGGAAAACACCTGTGATATCATTTGGAAACCTGGATAAAAAAGAATCTGTTTATCTAAGGTCTAAAGCTATAACTCTAGTTGCTTAACCGTTGAGGCATGATTAGGAATAGATCATCATTTGTTCTTTTCGTCACGCTTGCCCGGCATTATATAGCAAGCATCATCTAAGCGGTTGCAGATATAAGCAGAGATTATTTTTTCAAGCTCACCGGCGACGCCGCTAACCAGTGCGATGTCTTTGCCAGCTAAAAATTTGCACATAACTTCACTGATGCCGGCGCAGATAATTTTGCGTATTCCCCAACGGGCCATCACCTCAATGCGCTCGTGAACCGACATTTTTTCAAGAGTCAGTACCTGCCGGCGAATTTCACAGCCCTTTTCAATGTCCACCACTACCATGCGCTGGCATGAATCCAGAACAGGAGAGACGCGCGATTCAAAAACCGGTATAGCCACTCTTTCCATTGATTTTCATATCTTCAAAAGGCTTGCCAATTACGAGCGTCGGTTTCGATTAAGGTCAATATGTCTTGTATGTTTTGGGTTTATCGTTACTTTCATTCGGCTTCACACGCGAGATGTTCGTGATCCTCACAACCGCAACCGCAGGTAGATGTGAGTTCAGATTTTAACTCGGCATGTGCCAGATCCCACCAGAGCGAATTGATCGTGACTTGCGACACTAAACTGTCCGCAAAATGGTTACACGCCGGATGTGAACATGCATATTCAAGAAAAATCTGTTCTTCCGGATCCAGTTGCGCACGCCAGATGCTGTCCACCCATGCGTCTGCGTCGCCGGAGTCTACAAACAGCACACTGGTCGACCACTGCCGAATGTCAGCGCACATTCTATTCTCCGGGGTTTGATGGGTATCGATGATGCACTCAAACCCCGGAGATTGGGTTGCACCGATAAAGGCTGGTGGCTGTTTTGAATAAAAGGCGTACAAACTGACAAGACGGTCAAACAGGGGATAGCCTATCTGCCAGCCGGGTATATTGCGAATAAGGTTTTTTTCAGGTAGATTATTCACTGAACCGGTTTTTGCGGTTAAAACAGACCATCTCAGAAAATCAAGGCTGTCAAATGTTAACAGCGCAACAGTTTCAGCAGCATCCAAAGCAAATGAGATGCTGCCGATCACAAAAAAGGCCTCCGGTATTTTTGATTGGCTTTCCAACCGTGGCGTTTGGGTGTGGTCGAACAGATCACTGTTGACGATTTCCCGTTCCTGAGCGGAAAATGCCTCGAACACGCTGGCTGTGAGATAGGGGTAGCATTTGACCACAAATTGGCCCACATTCAGGACCTGATCTGCGGTTGCAATGGTCCCGCTTTGCTCAAAGACCAGGGCATAAGCACCCGGTGCGCCATCGATCCAGACATACCACGCCGGCCGGTCTCCCCAGACCTGGCTGACACCGACAAGATCGATCATCTTCTGGACCTGTTCGACCCAGGAGGCGGTGATCAACATGCTCTCCACTTTATTGCGGAAAAAGCTGTCAAGATCCATATTCGTGGCCACCATGTTTTTTAAAAAGCTCCTTGACGATGTCGTTTTTTTCGCGCCCTTCGGTCTCGATACCGTGCCGTCGGGCGGTTTCCAATAACAAATCATCCGGATAGGCAAGGGTCAGTGCATAGCTGGAATCATAAGATTCAAAATAACGCTCGAAAGCGGTTTCCTGCTCTGCTTCGCGCATACCTTCCTGAAAACCGGAAACAATTTCACCTACCTGGCGCAGCCAACCACGCCTGAAAAAAAAGCGTTTGTTTTGATCAACCATTTTATTCTTCCTGCTTTTTCAGGGGCCAGCCGGCGAAAAAATCGCTCTGGATCATGATGATACTCAGAAACAATAGGATCCAGACCAGTGGTGTATCCCCCGGCTGTGCGACGCCGGGCACTTTGGCCAGAAAAAACGTGGCCAGGGGTGAATAATAGAAGGCATAAAACAATAGCCCACCGGCAATGGCGATGGCAGTGCGAACGATCGACCGCGCCCAGATATTGGCCATATTGGGAAAATTGCCAAAATAGTTTTTCAGAATAAATGCAGCCAGAATGAAAAATCCGGCTAACTCACCGGCATGGATAAACCGGAAATCAGGACCGTCGGTATATTGGCCGCCCATAAACGGCTCATCCCAGACAAGGATAAAGATTTTCAGCAGGATCCACACCATAATCCAGCCCATGATGAGCGTGGCCACAAAGGTGACAATTCCTTTGACAAAGTTGCCCTCTCCGTCCCTGTTCATAAGCGCCCACGGATTGCCTTCCCAGAGCAGACCTGAGGCCACAATCCAAAATAATGAGCACAGCACCAGCCCCAGGCCGACAAAGGCACTGCCGGTCTCGCAGAATCCCTCCCACCAGGGCGACACGCCGGCTTTGGATTGGGCTGGATAGAATAAATGGCACACGTGGGGATGAAATAGGATGATGTAAATGAGGCTGACAAAAAACAGGATCACAAACAAACGCGACCACGCCAGGGTGCCACGCCCCACGGTTTGCCAGGGCCAGCTTCCGAAGCCCAGGTTCCAAAACAATGCCACCCACAAAAAGGCGGTAAAGAAATAGACAATTGCCGTCGAGGCATTTTCTCGCGCTACGAACGGCTCGGCTCCGGTGCCCCCTGAGGCCACAATGGACAGAGGGCTAAAATAGGCGATACCAAGTTTGCCGATGAAGTACCAGAATATGACATAGTGGATGAACAGCATCAAAATGAAGGCCACCACGGTCAGTAAAATACCGCGACCGACCCGATTGCCGCTGGCGGAGGGTTTCGCAAAAGGGTAATAACCGGCCACATTGGCCAGCAACACAATCGACGACAACAGCACCACCAGCAGGGCAAATCCATACATGGGAGTGTAAAGTTTCATGACCGTGTTGGGATTCATGAAAATATACCACAACAGCCACACGATACCGAAGACCACCACAAAATTGATGAGCCCGAACAGATAATTGAACCTTTCCTTTGCGTTTATTGCGGTATCCATATGATCACCTATGAATCATGTTGATGGTAAAGAAAAGAAAAGCAACCTGGTTACCGCGCTCCTTTTCTCTTCGTTTCATGGGACCCACGGGATTATTTAAAATACCACATGGTCGCCGTTTGTCAGAAAAACGTTGCTGGCTTTGGCGACGGTGGAAGTTCGTTTGTATTCCTTGTACTTGTCCGTGCCTTTGACCACCGGCACCCCGGCTGCAGCGGCTTTTTCAGCCCAGATCCATCCGGTGCAGTGATTGCAGCCCAGCTTTTTAATCTTGAACGCTTTGACGCCTTTGATAATGTCATCGAATTTGGGCTGCCAAGTTTCAAACAGCGTAATGTGGAGGCCGCCATAGCAGCCATAAGGCTGGTAGCCTTTGAAATTTTTGCGCGCATAGGAGAAAAGGGAAAGAATGCCCGGATGGCAGCATCCGGTGACCGTTACGATACCTTTGTCTTTGACGTTGAAATATAGGACGTTTTCCCCGCGCACCCGCAACAAAATGGGAACATCAAACATTCTAACCGCCACACCGGGCATCAGACGATAAACGCCGTCACCCTTTTCACCATCCGGGTCGCAAAGCACCAGTTTGCCAGTATGCGGATATTTATTTTTGGCGACGTGTATCATTTCCCCGGTATTTTTATCCTTGGCCTTATGGTGGGCCTTATCCTTTAACAGGGCCATGTCTTCCGGGTAGTATGTTTTGGGAGCATACATGGTGATATCCTGTTTGTGCTTGAGCGTTGATTCAATGCCCCAGGTGTGGTCTAAATGCCAGTGAGAGAGGACAAATGTTTCAATTTCATCTTTTTTGAGCATGTTTGCGATATCGTTTTTTTCTTCAAAGATGTAGTCCATCCAATCGTTGTTCCAGCCGGAATCCATCAAAATCTTGCGTTCGTTGCCCTCCAGTGTCGTCACCGTAATCAAAGCCGAATAGCCGCCGGTATTGTCCACGTCCCAAGGGATGGAGTACTGGTTGGTCATGGCACCACCATAGTCCATCATGTTTTTCTTGAGGATGTCATTGTCAAACCAGCTGGTCTCCGACAGCACATCGATGCGCACGCTTTTAATTTCCCCGATATCGACTTTTTTCCTGGCATGCGCTTTGCGCGGCAGCATAAAATTGGCGGCACTGCCCACCGAGGCGGCAGCGCCGGTGGCGGCGATTGATTTTAGAAAAGTTCTTCGTTTCATGCGTGTTCCTCCTTGTCGTTGGATAATTTAAAGAACTGACTGTTTAACCGGCTTCGCGTTCTAGTCCTTTGCGCAGGTCGTAGAGCAAGTCGATGATCATCTCGCTCTCTTCAAAAGACAAACCCAAACCATAGCCATGCATCACGTTGACCACCAAATGCCAGTCATCCCGAGTTCGTCCCGGTTGTTCCGGATTGGCGACCGAATCATGGCAACCCATGCATTTTTGCTGGTACACCTGGTAGGCCTTCATGCGATCCAAATTTTTGGATTTGGCCTTTTCGCCGGCCACCACGCTGGGGCTCTGTCCGAGGAGCAGCACCCCTATTGCACAGATCAAAAAAACGGTCAGCAACCATAAACCTTTGGATGAGAATAGATTTTTGTTTTGCAATCTGAGCCTCCTTCCTTTAAAACGATTGGCAATGATGTAGGTGATTTGGATATGCTGCCTGATGGGATGCAAATAATCCCCTTTTTACAAACCACCCTCCTGTTTTAAGACCGAAAAAGCAATATCCATACCATCAACCAGATCATGCAGTAAGCTGCCAATTTAATGAGGAATACGCACTATCCTCTAAAAAAATTTGATTGACAGATTCGGTAAACTGCCCTAATAGGAAACAAAACGCATCCATTCTAAAAGACCTAAGGGAACAATTCTCACCCTTTAAATACTTTTTACGAGGAGAGCAGGAATGGACACTCCCGGCCCTTCAAAACATGCCGATTACCAATCCATCCTGAACAGCATCACCGACGGTGTTTTTACCGTTGATCGTGACATGATTATCACTTCTTTTAATCGGGCGGCCGAAAAAATCACGCAGGTCAGGCGCACAGAGGCAATCGGTCGCCACTGCTTTGAAGTCATGCGGGCTGAAGTCTGCGAGTCCGGATGCCCGATCAAAAAATCGTTTCAGACCGGAAAGTCGTGCCGGAATATACCCGTATTCATCGTCCGGGCTGACAATAAACGCATCCCTATCAGCGTAACGACCGGTCTTGTGCGGGACAATAGGGGGATTGTTATCGGAGGCGTGGAAACATTTCGTGATTTATCGGAATTGAATAAACTGCGCCGCGAAATATCTAAAAAGCATTCGTTTGAAGATATTGTCAGTAAAAATCATCAGATGTTGCAGTTATTTTCCATTTTGCCACAGGTGGCCGACAGCCACAGCACGGTTCTCATCGAAGGCGCCAGCGGAACCGGCAAAGAGCTGTTTGCCCGCGCGATTCACACTCATAGCCCGAGACGGGAAGCGCCCTTTGTGGCGGTCAACTGCGGTGCTTTGCCCGACACTTTAATCGAGTCGGAGCTTTTCGGATACCAGGCAGGCGCCTTCACCGATGCCAAACGTAACAAGCCGGGGCGGTTTGCGCTGGTCCAGGATGGAACCATTTTTCTGGATGAGATCGGCGATATTTCACCGGCCATGCAGATACGTCTGCTGCGCGTTTTGGAAGACCGCACATTTTCGCCTTTGGGCGCGACGACGACTCTGCAAATGAACGCCCGGGTAATCGCCGCCACCCATCGGAATCTCAAGAAAATGATCAACGATGGCCAATTTCGTGAGGACCTGTATTTCAGGATTAATGTGGTTGGGTTGCGGCTGCCCCCGCTAATCGAGCGCAAAGAGGATATTGCCCTGCTGGTGGATCACTTTATTGAGCGCTTTAACACCATAACCGGCAAACAAATCGTGGGCATATCCCATGAAGCGCTGGCGGCATTGGCGCTTTACGATTGGCCCGGTAACGTGCGTGAATTGGAAAATGCCATCGAACACGCATTTGTTTTGTGCCTCAACGGGATGATTCGCCTGGCGCATCTGCCCGTACAAATCCAACCCCAAAAAGAGAAGCTCTTTGTGTCCGCAGAAAAGACCCTCAAAGCCATTGAAAAGCAAGCCATCATTCGAGCGTTGATCCACAACAACTGGCGCAAAATGGCCACCGCCCGTGAGCTGGAGATTGATAAAAACACGTTGCGTCGAAAAATCCGGCGCTACGACATCCGGATGCCGGCTTACCCTTAGTGCAAAAATCGTGATGGCAAATCACTCATCCCATTTTTTTCAATCCACAACTATTTTGCAGGATAAATCTCTCAGCAAAATCTGGTTAATTACAGTTTCGCCCCAAAAAAATAAATCAATCGCAAGAATCGGATGGTAAAATTGTCCCTACTGGTATTATATTGATCTCGAAAATCAAATAGAGGTCATCACAATGAGTTCAATGAAGCCAATTTTTC
>JAAUYB010120265.1_pt1 | contig 12448 bp, 9 predicted proteins | sample 7278071 | NCBI WGS metagenome assembly JAAUYB01 (sample SAMN14350121, study PRJNA611818) | marine sediment metagenome | isolation source: surface marine sediment (1.8m) | place: French Polynesia: Moorea | collected 2018-08
GGTTCAAAATTCTGGGAACCCCCCCCGGTCCGCCGAGACCCCGTGAGCATGTACCGTATGGTAATGATCCAAAGTTTCTTTCGTGCATTGAACTTGATTCAAAAAAAAAATTGGGGGAGGGATTTCTTGCTGACAGTTATTTTACAGCTCCGCTCTAATTCCTCCAACTCTTCAACAAGCAAGGTCTGTTTTCGTTTCGTTTCCAGGCGCTCTGACGTCCCCCAACCCGATGCTCCGTTGCGCGGCTGGGGAGGCCCTGGGACGGATGGCGCAGGTCGTGTCCGACTCTCGCTTCGTCGCGGAGGTTGCCCAGGCCTCCTTCGACAGGCTCAGCAGCGCCACAGACGTCAGGTCCAGGACGGGGCACAGCCTCGCGCTGGGATGCTTGCACAGGTGGGGAGAATTCGAAAGATTAATTGCATTCCCGAAATATGGACAGATTAAATATTCTTGATTTTTTATACGTGGCTCTTCTTTCCCTTGTAGGTACGTTGGAGGGATGGGAAGCGCTCAACACCTTGGTCCGTCCGCCAGGATCCTCCTTGCCCTCTCGGAGGATGCCGCCTCGCCAGAGGTCCAAGTGTGGGCACTGCATGCACTGGTGACAAAAACCCAAATGAAGAAGTTTCAAAAGCGCAACGTGTTTTTCGTATTAGGCCCTGATCGCCGACTCTGGCGGTCCCATGTTCCGAGACATGGTGGACCGCACCCTGGCCACCATCCTCAAGCTTCTGCTCCAGACCCAGACCTCCTCGCTGGAGATCTTCACCTGCCTCGGAAGGGTGCTCTCCGCGCTCATCACCACAGTGGGGCCCGAGCTCCAGCAGCTGGAGGATCAAGAGATCGCGGCGGGTATGCTCTTGATCAATGCTTTTTACCATATATTTTTTTCCTTTTTTCCTTTTTTCCAGTCCGTTCTTCTTTCCTGTGCGCCTGCTCCCTGCTGCAGGGCCATCCCCACCCTGTGATCCAGGCCGAGGCCATAGCATGTCTGCAGCAACTGCACATGTTCGCAGGGAGCGCGGCAAACCCAAGGAGGTGCGATCGCATATATGAAATAGTCAACTTATTTCCTGTACTACTTTCATTTCGTTCTCTCAGGTCTCCGTCCGGCATGGACCTGATCCGCCTGGTCCCCACCCTGTGCCGCCTGCTGCGCTCCTCCCACCTGGTCTTAAGACGGGCGTCTGTGGCCTGCCTGAGGCAGCTGGCCCAGCGGGAGGCGAGGGAGGTGTGCGAGCACGCCATGGCTACCATCAACGCAGAGGAGAAGAGCGTCAAGGAGACGCACAGCGTAGAGAACATGCACTTCACAGACTCGGGTGAGGGAAAGCACGGGTTGTTCGTCAATGTGCTGAAATTCGAACGACACTTATTGCTATACAGCGTTACGTACACAAAAACAAAGGTGGTCGTTGGGTGGGGGTTCGGTACAAGCAAAGCAAAATTAATCTGGCCGCCGAATACTAACAAGCACAAAAAAAATTGAAATTTCGGGGTGGAACAGTGCTAACAAGTGGCCCAGCGAAACCTGACCCCCCAAATGGCGTATTTAAAAAATATGCACTAAAAACTAAGGATTTTTGACTATTTTGCATCAAAAATAGTATTCTGCATACTTTCATGGGGATCCCGTCAGTTTGTCAAATTCCAGTACTGGCAATGTGTCGAAACATCAATTTGGCGAAACTTAAGTACTGGCGGGCGGGCGCCCGGAATGGCTCAGTGGTAGAGCATCGGATTTCTAGTCCGAAGGTCCCGGGTTCAACTCCCGGCCCGGCGCCCGCAGGAAGGAAAACCTGGGTTAAAAAACCCTTCCATATACCAGGCGCAGAGAGAAGGAAAACTCTCCAAACCTGTTGTTGTCTCTCTTCGGAGAGTAATGTGGTACCATCTCACCTACAGAGGGGCAAAAAGTGGAGGGAAAAAAATGTAAAGACTTGTTAATTCTTTCCAGGCTTGCCCGGCATGCTCTTCTCCGTGCTGGACCACGAGCTCGACGCGACCATCCTGTCCAACATCCACGACACGCTGACCTTCATCATGCAGAGCATGGCGGCCGACGACCTATCCGCATGGCTCAGCCTCTTGAGAGAGGTGCTCACCATAGGCACGGCGGAGAACGCAGAGCAGCAGCCACAACAGCAACAGGACAGCAAGGCTGACGAGGACGAGGACGACGACGCAGACGCTGCGGACGACGACGACGAGTTCACCACGGGAGAGGAGGAGGGAGGGAAGGACGCCATCCAGCCCAGGTGGCCCACCAGGGTCTTCGCGGCAAAGTGCCTTAGGAGGATAATAGAAGGTGCGGAGAAATTTAATTTCGGTTCTTGTTTCAAATTGAAAAGGAAACGAAGAGTTTCAAAGGTTTTTATTCTCCGCCATTGTTCCAGACTGCTGCCAGGGCAACCGCGCCCACTACGACCTGAGCCTAGCCAAGGAGATGCAGCTGGCACAGGGAGGGAGGGGCGACTACCTGGTGCTCCACCTAGCCGAGCTGGTCAGGGTGGCCTTCATGGCGGCCACTAGCGAGTCGGATCCCCTCAGGCTGGAGGGGCTAAAAACCATGGAGGTACGTTAGAAGGGAATTTTTGTTCTTGGTTGGTGGTTGTTTTTGGGCTCCGTGCTCCTAGTCTTGCGTTCTCGTATTGGGCGATAATGGCACGAATTCATTGGCAGTTTTCTGATTAGACTTACATTCTCAATGTCCAACTCAATTCGATTAGCATTCGCAAAATCTTGATTCGAACCCATCCCTAGCCAACAGTAATTGTTTCTTGAAGGTGCTCAAGTTTCTTGATTTTCTTGAATTTTTCATTCACTTTCATTTCCGTACGAAATGTGTGATTTTTATTTGACATCTCTTTACCCCCACAGACCATCATCGCGAAGTTTGGCGAGACGCCCGAGCCCGAGTTCCCCGGCCACGTCATCCTTGAGCAGTACCAGGCGCAGGTGGGTGCTGCCCTCCGTCCGGCCTTCGCCGCCGACACCCCCGGCCACGTGACGGCGGCCGCCTGCGACGTCTGCTCGGCCTGGCTGGGCAGCGGAGTCGCCAGGGATCCCGCCGACCTGAGGAGGGTCTACCAGCTGCTGGTGGCCTCGCTGGACAAGCTGAGGCCCAAGGCATCGCCGCTGTACAACGAGAGCGCTCTAACCCTGGAGAAGCTCTCGATACTCAAGGCCTGGGCGGAGGTCTACATCGTCTGCATGAAGGGGGAGATGGGAGGAGGAGGAGGGCCTGGAACAGAACAAGCTACTCAGTCCAACCAGCCGATAGAGCAGGAGGAGGACGAATTCGGCGACTTTGAGACGACCACCGCACCTCAAGTCTCCTCTGCCAAGGCTAAGGGTGGAGGAGGAGGCAACCTGGCCACCCTGGTCCAGGAGGAGCTCCCCTCCCTGTCCAAGCACTGGCTGGCCGCCCTCAGGGACCACGCCCTCCTCTCACTCCCGGCAGAGTTCAAGCCGCAGCTGCCGCGCGAAGGGGGCGCATTCTACTCGAACGAGACCCTGGAGAGCGCCCGCCCGCACTACCGCTCCACCTGGCCTCCCCTTCTGGCCGCCGCCGCAGTTTGGCTCTCGCACGGGCAGGGTTTCGACAACGTGGTGTCGGGCGACGCCGAGAAGTCGGCCGGCAGCACCACCGACGTGGAGGGCGCCGACAACCTCGGTCTGGGCCCGGCCAACGCCGCCGCAGCCAAGGGGGCGGACGAGATCAACGGGGACAGATTCTTCCTCCTGTTCGGTATCTGCATGGAGGCCCTGTCGCACGCGCGATCGGCGGACATGACCAGGGAGGAGACGGCCGCCTGCCTAAGGGCGCTGAGGGCCCTGCTGGACCACCCCTGGGCGAGGAGGGAGGCCCTGGCGGCGCACCCAGTCCTACTGGTGGAGCTATGCAACGTTCTTCACCGCACCGTGCTCACCCGCGACCACCCGGCCACCCACCTCATGACCGTGGACGTCCTCCGCTTGGTGCTGAGGGCCAGCGGGGAGCGGACGGAGGCGGAGAGGAAGCGGAGGAGGAGGCAGCTGGAGCTTCCTGCCAACAGCAGCAGCGACGAGGCGACGCAGCACCCCGAGCTGGACTTGCTGGGCGAGGGAGGGGAGTCTGGAGAGCTGGAGTCGAGGTCCAGCGTGGTCTTCGCCACCCTGGAGGTGTGCCTGTGCGTTCTCGTGAGGCACTACCCGGAGCTGTCCGACCGTGCCGCCAGCCTCCACTCTGTGGCCGCCATGCAAGCAAAGTCAAAGAGGGGAAGGGAGGGAGGGGCGGGGTTCCACCTTATGAGCGAAGACCAGCGGCAGCTCGTCTCTGCCACGCTGAACGCCCTGGCCTCACTCCCGGCGCTCTGCTCCCCCGCCGGGGCGCTCACCGCTTTGCCCTCCATCCTCTGGCTGCTGACAGGGGTGCTGAGGGCGGAGGCATCCTCTCCAAGCCCCTCTTCGGACAACTTGGTGGTGTCCACCGCCCTGCACGGGCTGAAGGCGGTGGCGGCGTCGAAGTACGCGAGGGATGAGAGGAGCAGGCAGAGGTGGTCGGAGCTGCTGCAGAGCGCCCTGCTAAGGGTGCTGGACCTGGCAAAGACTGCGCCGGAGAACACCGCCAGTGGGGAGGAGGCTGAAGACTGGCCCTCAACTGGATTGTCCTCGTCCGGCCGCCCCGACGAGATGACCCTGCTGATGACCGTTGCCGTCTTCGTCCTGTACTGCCCCCCAGAGGTGGTGTGCCCATCGCACGTGCAGTACCCGGCCATGAACGTGTTCACCCGCTGCTTCCACCAGTCCGCCGACGCCTCCTCCCGCCTGAGGGCCGTCCAGACCATGGAGTCCATCTTCCAGCGGGGGGAGCGGAGGGTGGCCGTGCCCTACATCCACGGGCTTGCGCCCAGGATATTCCAGTTCCTGGCGGAGGAGGGCGACTGCAAGGTGGCGACGGAGGCACACCTGGCGCTGACGCTGGAGTGCGGGCGGGCGGTGGAGGTGCTCATGTCGCTGCTGCCGGAGGCGGACAAAAAGGCGCAGGTGCTGACATTCCTCCTGCCCGTGCTGGTGGGCCAGCTCCTGGGAGGGGAGGAAGAGCTGAGGGACTCTCCCGCCCCCAGGGTGAGACTGCACGAGACCGCCTTGGCCTCCCTAACCCGCCTGGGGCAGGCACTGCCGGCAGAGTTCAGATCGTTGCTGGCTTCTAAACCGGAGCTGAAGGCTCGCCTGGAGGCGGCGGCGCTTGCGTCGAGGGCCAGGGCGCAGAGCGCCAAGGACGCGGCGGCCGCGGCGGCCGCGGCGGAGCAGCAGAGGAGGGCGCAGGAGCACAGGCCCACCATCAAGCTCTCCATGGACTTTAGCAAGTTCTCCAGTAGTGCCAACAAGCAATGAAAAACAGGCCGTCAAATTATTGTTGTTACTTGTATACGCACATGGTGATTTATTTATGACAGAGAAAAATATAACAAGCATGGGAAACAGACTCTTCTTCATTAGGTTTTTTTCTTGTCTAAAGTTTTGGGTTAGGGGTGGATTGAGCCTGAGCCTGAGCCTGGAGGTCAAGTACCAAACTTTGCGGGCACAAAAGCTTTTTTTAACAACAAGTACTTTTGACTTTTTTTCTTTATAAAAATACTACATGGGTGCGGGCTGCTTCGCACCCGTCGGCTGGCTAACCCGTTGAGTGGCCTCGCTCCACTTGGCCCATTAAAAGTACATCCAAATTTAAAAAATGCGCAAAAGGTGCCGCAAAAGGATCCCGCGCTTCCTCTTAGGCCATATGGTGAAAGTTTGGATTTTTGAGTTTTTCCAAAATTATACCCCCCCCTGGGGGGTCAACCCAAAAAAGTAATTCGAGGTTACCCACAGATACCAGGGGGTGCTCCATGCCAAATTTGGGTAAGATCCATCCAGTAGTTTGGCCTCCAAATCCGACTAAACAGACAGACAAACAAACAGGCTTGTTGAACTGAATTTAAATTGAACAGCGTTCAATTCAGTTATTCAGTTCACTGAACTGAACGAAACAAAAATTTGAACGCTAAACGCTGAACGGCAAAACCTAAAAATTTAATTCAGTTCAAGTTCACTCTTTTTTGAAAAAAAATTTGCCGCTGAACAAGTTCAGGGCAAATAAGCTCATGGGGAAAAAGAGGGGGAGAAAAGGGACAACACAAAAAAGGTTGAAAAAGCTGTTTTATACCACTCTCACGGTTTTTTTGGAAGGCTGCAGTAAGAACAGCAAGCTCAGCAACAGAAACAGCAACAGCAGCAGCAACAGCAGCAGCAACAGCAGCAACATAGACAAATAGGGGTGGATCGATTTGGGTTAGCCACCCGTTAGATAAAAAATTGACAAAACCCAGGCTCAATCTACCGGTAGGTTCATGAGCTTTTCGAGCCTGGACCTTCTAGCCTGAGCTGAGCCTGAGCCTAGAAAAATTGTATTGAGCCTTCGAGCTTTCGAGCCTGAGCCTAGGCTCGATCCACCCCTAATTTGGGCTAAGGTGTCGCCTTGTCGGGATTTTTTTTTCCGGACTTCCGAGAAATTTCCAGTATGAGAGAGCGACGAGGAAGAACGTGGGGAATACGACGAGCGTCCCAATGTTTGAGGAGGAATAGGCGAGGCCCAGGGTGAAGATGGTGTTGTTTTCGGAGCGCAGCATTGTCGTGGCATCCCGAAGTCCCAGAACAACTCCCGAAGCCGCCGCAGGGGGAGAAGCCAGGAGGAAGAGCAGTACGGGGAGGCTATTGCACAATCGGAGAAGGAGGGAGAGGTGGATGAAAGCCGAGAAGGCGTGTATCCCAAGTGAGGCGTCCAGGAATTCAGCGCGGTAGTCGACGAACTTCCACAGCACTAGGAGGAAGGTCCAGTTCAGGGTGCTCCACAGGAATCCGGAGACGGCCACCAACATGACTTTGCTCCGAATGGAGAGGCACCTTAGTCCACTGTCCTCTGCGGCGACGCTCTGCCTATTTGCGTCCAATCTTTGGGGAGAGTAGGGGAGTGCCACAAGGCCTTTTTTCCTTGTCCTATTGAGCGAGTGTCGCTCATTCGCTTTCATTTCCATTACTGCTTTTCGGAAAACTGTAATATTAGTTTTGGGCATAACTTGCATTCCCAAAAACTGCAATATTTATTGCCCTTCTGTTGGTTTGTTACTTCTTCCTCAAAAGCATGAGTCCTGTATAAATTTCCCCGTATTAGTATGGAAAGCATCAAGGTACGCGACAGTGAAATATTTATTTTGCTGTATTAAATAATTAAATATCATGTTCTCTTTGTTCAACAGGATCACTTTCTGCTTTGGGTACATTGGGTTGATCTGCATTGCTCTCCTCTTTGGGGGAAATCGCATTTGACATTATGTCTTTGGATTTTTCCTGGGTTTCTTCCTGAATTGACTTTGGAAATGACTCCTTCGTTTTAGATTTTTCAAGCGCTGACTTCTCTTGGGCTATTTCATCCTGTGGGGTTAGCTGGTGAGAAGGTTCCTTTTCCTGCTCAGGTTGTTGGGGGGACTTTTGTAGAGGGGACTGTAACTCTCTGGGAGACTTTTGCTGGCCTGCCTGTGCCTGGGGTGAATGTGCTATGGATTGGATTGACTGGGGCTTGGGTATATCATCTAACATATCTAGAACACAAATTTTAATCTTGCCGGACGCCTTTCCTAAGTTTCTATCTTGGGGTTTTTCCTTTTGCAGTCGTGTTATCTCATTCATCAACTTTTCTCTTTCCTGCATTTCAGAAGTAATGAGTGAACGAAGGGAAGCAAGCTTGTCGAGTCTCTCCTTTAAGGTGCCACTGAGTCCTCCTTTAAATTCTTCCTCACTTCTCGTCATTTCCTCATTTTGCTTTGTAATTCTCTTTGAAAGCTCCTCAATTTCAGTCTGTTTGCGATTCATCAGTGCGCTTAGCTCTTTCTTTTTCTCATGGAGTCTAGTTGATAGTTCTACGTTTTTCCTCCGTTCTTCGTCAAGTTCCTTGTTTAGCCCTTGACTTCCAACATCTGATCCCATATCTCTTGCCTTCTCCAACTCTTGGGTCTTTCTTTCGAGAACTTCCTTCAATTTTTCTACCCGAACCGAAGGGCTTTTGACTCCATCCTTTTGGTACTCCTGACCCAGTCTCTTGATTTCTGTCTTGAGCTGCCTTATTTCTTCTTCATTCTTCCTGTTGAGCTCATGCTTCTCCTCCGTATGCCTTGTCAAAGTGTCCTCGTACTCCCGGGACTTCCTGGCATATTCCTCCTGAAGGTCCTTTACTTTGCTAATTAGTTCCTTGGTTGTGTTGTGGTCAATTTTCTCCTGGGAGGTTGCCTGGAGGGTCTGAACTAGCTTCATGTTGAGTTCAAATATCTCTTTTTCATGCTTTTCTCTTAGACGGTCATTGGCATCCAGAATTTGCTTCAAAGCCAACTGCAACTGGTTCCTCTCTTCCTTGAACTGTGTTCGTATACCTTCAAGGGTTTTGTACAGTTTATCAAGCTCTTCCTCTTGCTCCCTATTTTGGATTTGCTGCTCCTTCTGTAAATTCTGTATGTGAATCTGGTGCTTCTCCCGCTCTTCAATCAATCTTGTTTTCAGTTCCTCATGCCTCTCTTTCAGGGGGACCATTTGCTCTTCCAGGTCAGTCTTTAGTGTCTGCAACCTTCGCACCTCGTCAGTAATTCGTCTTTCGATTGTTTCACCTCTGTCTTTGGCTGCTTCTTCTCTGTTTCTTAGTCCCCTTCTAAGATCAGCAATCTGGTTGTTGAGGTCATTGAGATGAGCAGCAGCTTCCCTTGCATCTGCCTCAAATTGTTCCCGCTTTTCTTCCAGTTTTCTCTCAATGTCTTCCTTTATCGCATCATACTGCCTCTGCTCATTTTCAGCTCGTTGTTTTGCTGTGCTGAGCTCACCCTCCAAAGCCACTATCTTGTCAGCATACTTTGATTGCTTATTGTTTGCCTCATTTCGGAGATATTTCTCCTTTTCAGCCAAAGTGTCCAGCCAAACTTTTAGAAGGGCCTCTTCTGCTTGCTGATTGGCTTCCAAATTTTGTAACTCACAGGTCTTTTGGTGAATCTGGTCTTCCAACTCCCTAAACTTTTCTTTGTCGATTACCTGAGAAAGTTCAAACTTGTTCTTTTCATCTTGTTCCTGCATTTCAATTTCCATGTCTTTAAGTTTTTGTGCCAGTTCGTTCTCTAAGTCTCTGAGCTTTTCATCTTGTTCAGACTTTAGCTTTTCTAGCGCAAGTTCCTTGTCCTTCAACTCGCACTCCTTGTCAAATATTTTCTTATTTTCTGCTTCTCTTTCCTTGTCGAACTCCATTTGGTTGCGATTGTATGTTTCCTCATACTGCTTGACAATCTCCTCTGTTCTCTTTTCTTCCTGCTCCCGTGCAGTAACTGTCTTGTTCTGGATATCTTGTAGCTTTTTCATGAGGGCTTCTTTTTCTTTCATCAAAGGCCCCAACTTTTGTTCCCTTTCTTTCCTGTCTTTGTCCAAGGTGGCTTGCAGCTCCTCCTTCTTCCGCAAAAGTTCAGTCTCCCGCTTCTTGAATTCCTGGTTTCTCCGTTCAATTTCTCTTTTGATGCTCTCTGTTTCACCCCTGATGTTGTCGCTTTCCACCTTGAAGGACTGTACCCTGCTGTCTGACTCTGATTTGTACTTCAGCTTCAGCTCCTCATGCTCCTGCACCATTCTCTCCAGATTTGCCTGCTCAAGGTCTATTAGCTCCTTTAGGGTCTCCTGGTCACGGGCCTGCTGTGCTTCCTCGTCCTCTCTCTTGGCTTCCAACTCTGCAATCATCCCCTGCTTGCGGACAAGACCATTCCTTTCATTCGCCAATTGTTTCTGCAGTCCAGCCAGCTCCTTCTTGTACCCATCTATCTCATTTGCCTGGGACTCCTTAATGTCACGTATACACTGCTCTTGCTGCTCCAGGCAGGCCTTCAGCCTCTCCTCCAGGTCCTGTCTCTCTAAGAAGAGTTTGTGAATGTCCTGCCGTCCCTGCTTCTCCAGCTCACGTTTCTTCTCCTCCAGTGCCTGGACCTTGCATTCGAGCTCCTCAATCTGCTTCTTGTGTGTTTCTTCGCGAGCTTGTTCCAGTTCATGGCGGCGGGCTATTATATCAGCTTCGGTGAAGAGCAGGTTCACGTTTGGGGCTTTGTCGTCTTTCCGGCACTCTTTTGTTATCTTGTCCATTGTGCAAATTTGAAGGACTTGGACTTTCCCAGACATGGACCTAAAAATAAGATAGTTTGAAAATTTGAATTCAAGTTTTTGAAAGTAGGAATGGATTCGGACAAGAATTTTGCGAGTCGAGTCGAGTTTGAGTTCGCGATATGTGAGTCGAGCCAAGCCGCGTTGAGTACCTTGAGTTGCGAGTCAAGTCGAGCTGCAAGTTGTTGAGTCAAGTTGTTGAGTGTAATAGATGAAGTTTAGGTTTCCCCCCTCTTCTCGTGACAAAAAAAAATAAAATTTTGTAAAGTTCTTTTTTGAAAAAAAAATTGAAGATGTGCTTTTTCTTGCAAATCCATTCAAGTTTTTATGTATGGCAAGCTAGAGTGCGAGTTGCGAGCCTGTGCAAGCTGGGAAAAACCCTTGCAAGTCGGCGAGTTCTCGAATCCGAGTCCAACTCGAAACCATCCCTATTTGAAAGAAGTTTTTTAAAACTTCCTTGGTGAAACTGTTGCTGGAGATTTTTCCATTTTGAAAAGGAAATACGTGAACCATTATATTTTGTTCTTCAGTTCTTGCGTCAATTAGTAGTAGGCAAAATGAAAGAGCTTTACCTCCCTGAATCGTTTGGAGAACTTCGACATATATTGCAAAGACACTCCGACGAGCTCATACTTCTGAATCTGACTCATGGTTTTTGCTCGGACTGCCTGCTGATGAGGCCCAAGTTCAGGAAGCTCGCCGCAAGCCACAATGCCATATGTGTTGAAGTGGAGCTTGGCGAAATGAACGAGGCTCTGAAATTCTTCAAGGTGGAGAAGATGCCGACCTTCCTGGCGATGCACAGAGACAAAGAGATGGCCCGATGCGCTGGATTCCGGAACAGCTTGGACGACTTCGCGAACTTGGCGTTGGAAAAAATGGAAACGGAGCCCAATGTCATGACAGTAGGGGAAAGCCAAGGAATTGAAACTCTGGTTCTTAGACAAATCACTGGCTGAATAGATATCGTCCTGCTGCTTTATTTTCGATAATTTTATTTCTCTTAGTATAGGCATAGTCATACATACCCAAGGATCCGGAGATCTGGGGGGTTCCCAAATTTTTTCCATGAGGGGTCCGTTTTTCCGGTTCCTGGGTGTGTGTGTGTGTGTCTCAAAACCTCAGCCTGGGGGGGAAAAAAGCCCAAAAAAAATTCGGGCGCCTTCGGCGGCCGAAAAAAGGGGGGTCTATATTACAAAAAAATTCCGTCCGGGCGGGGGGGCGGTTTTTCGCCCAGGTGGGGGGGATCCCCCCCATGGGCATGTATGGGTATAGTGGAAAGCCGTTTTCTGGTGGGCGGAGTAGCTGCTACTTTTAAAAAATAGTTTCTGCCTCAGGTGAAAAAATCATTGAAAAATGTTTGACGTAGAAAAAAAACCCTGCTCCAATAGGCGTCCGGAGGATAATCCTCCGGTGTGCCGCCTGTGCGAAATGGATGAGGAGAGCCCCAGCCACCTGATCCACAAGTGCAACGCTTACATCACATTCAGGCTGTCCCTCTTCGGAACAGACATCATCCTACACGAAGGGAGTGCCTTTCGCAACCATCCACCAGTCGCGTCCCTTTTCCCCACGGAAGAGGAGACTGACGACAGGAGGATGTGGAGGGAGAGATATCTCAATCATAAACCCAATCAAGCAGAGGACGACGACTACAGTGTCTACACACTTACAAGTGAGCCGTATCAGTCTCAATCCTTCTGACCGCTTTTCCTGAGGGTCTTCCTGGATGACACGATGGGAACCTCGCGGGTGCTTTGACCTCCAACGCCGGTCGTCCACTCTGGGCTCTGGGAACGTGCATGGGCCTATGGGGAATGCTGGGCACAAGTGCGCCATCAATACCTTTTTGAAAAATGTATTGGCAATACCAATACATTAATGAAAAATTTAGTGTGTTGCAGTATTGGCAATACAAGTATTGCAATACTTTAAGGCCCTGTAGAGAGAAGATATATGGGCAGCTTTTTCACCCAATATTAACCTATTCCCCCCTTCCTTTCAAAAGTTGTTGTCTTTTAAGGACGCGAAACTTTTAAACTATATGCACCTTCCCAACGACATAGTAAACGGATTTTTGTCCGTTTTTCATTTTTGGCCACTTATACGCGCCGCAAAAAGCCCGCAAACACGACACTTCGTTAAATTTTGCGGCGTTTTTGCGGCAGCGCAAAATCATGCCATAAACGGTGCCGCAAACGGTGCCGCAAAATCAAAATTTTGACCTTTTGCGGCACCTTTTGTGTCAAAA
>JAAUYB010035096.1_pt1 | contig 12443 bp, 12 predicted proteins | sample 7278071 | NCBI WGS metagenome assembly JAAUYB01 (sample SAMN14350121, study PRJNA611818) | marine sediment metagenome | isolation source: surface marine sediment (1.8m) | place: French Polynesia: Moorea | collected 2018-08
GTTGGCAGGTTGAGAATTCAATCTCAGCGATAATTACAGGTTGTACGTTGTTTAAAAGAATATGATGGCAACCATGTTTTAGACAAGCAGATGACCAAAATTTTTGTCTCGTTCCATAGACAGAGTTGAGCGGTCTACACAGTCCACATTAAATTATTACAGAAATTCGTTAATAATCGATAACAACTTTCGGCCAAAAATTATCAGCTTACGAAACACGCTGGTCCATCATTTTTTTCATTGTTTCTTGGAATTCGGCAATTTGTTCGGGTTGGGGTTCCGTTTCTTGCCAGCTTGGGCGTTGACTGAGTTGTTCTATCCAGGCGGTTAATTGGGGGTAAGCAGACAAAGATAGACCTATCTGAGGCAGAAGTTCCACTAAGGTTCCGGCGACAATATCCGCTAGGGTTAGAGTCTGGCCAACCAAATAGGAGCGATCGCCTATGGTTTTCTCAAACAAGTTAAGCACTGTGGCCGTTTTTTCTTGAGCTTTATTTTTGGCTGATTCATCCAGGGTAATAAATCCCATACTCTGACGCAGGAAAGGGGTTATGGCCGGTAATAATTCATTGAGGGTGACTAGATTGATCATCTTAACCGTGCCTAGCTTTTGAGGATCACTCGGAACTAGGGAAGGGTGGGGATATTTCGCTTCAAGATAATCCAAAATAGCCAGGGACTCAAAGAGGCTAAAGCGATCATCTACCAACACAGGGATATGATGAAAGGGGTTCAGGGCTAAAAATTCGGGGGTGAGTTGATCGCCGTTGAGTTTCATCGGTACTGATTCAAAGGATAGCCCTTTTTCTAGTAAAGTAATCCAAACACGACGGGAATTGAAGGAAATGGGTAAATGATAGAGTTTTAGCATGGCTGTGTCTTCTGGCCTTTCTCAACCATTAATGACATACAGTGGAACCATTGAGGAGAAATCTATTTTATTTTAAGAATTATGAAGTTCTCTTAATCGAAAGAATCAATTTTTGCCCCTGAAGAAATGCCCGATTATCCACCATTGGCAAAAGGTTAAGGCTCAGGAATTGTGGTATCGTTGATAATGCTGTAATGCGTGCAAAGATTAATATACCCACAAAATCATAATTTGCAGGAGAACAATGGTGAAACGATTCATTCTGATGGCCATCGCTGCTATCTTCTTCTTTTTACAATTCCCCATCCATAACGCCAGTGCCTTAGAATTAACCGAGGAAACTCGTACGATCCCTTTGAACGAAGAGGGGGAAATGACCACCCTGAGTAGTCAACAGATTACCAATGGTAACAGACTCTTTATTCGTGAATGTACCCAATGTCACTTACAAGGGAAAACCAAGACCAATAATAACGTTAGTTTAGGGTTAGAAGATTTGTCCCTAGCTGAACCTCCCCGTGATAATGTTTTAGCGATCGTCGATTACTTGAAATATCCCACCAGTTACGATGGAGAAGACGATTACACCGAATTGCACGTTAACGTCACTCGTTCCGATCTTTATCCAGAACTAAGAGACTTCACCGAAGAAGATCTCTACGATGTGGCCGGTTACGTTCTAGTCGCGCCTAAATTAGATTCTTACTGGGGCGGCTCAATTTACTTCTAAACTCTGTAATAGAAGCAATTTTGGTTCACTTTCGTCCTCATCTCTCTAGCTTATCTAGGGAGATTTTTTATTTGTTAAACTTGATTTAAGCAATTTTACTTCTAACTTTTGATTACTCAAAAATGGTTCCTTTAAACGACAACAATCCCACAGAAAGAACTGCCTATGTCACCTATGGACTCATTATTATTAATGTTTTAGTTTTCTTTCAAGAAATGAGCTTAAGTTCTGAAGAACTAGCTCAATTTTTTCAATACTATGCCATTGTTCCCAAACAATTAACTGCAGGATTTAGTGGAGTGGATTTTTATCATCCAATTCCTGAATGGATGACCTTAATCACTTCCCAATTTCTCCATGCTGGCTTTTTACACATTGCCGGCAATATGTTGTTTTTGTGGATCTTTGGTAATAATGTCGAAGACAAATTAGGTCATGTTAAATACTTAGTGTTCTATCTGACTTGTGGGGTGTTAGCCGGTTTAAGTCAATGGTATTTTTCCCCCTATTCAGAAATCCCATCCTTGGGGGCCAGTGGAGCGATCGCAGGGGTGATGGGGGCCTATATTTTACGCTTTCCTCAAGCTCAAGTTTTGACGTTAATTCCTTTAGGAATTTTTATAACAACGGTGAGAATTCCTGCTGTTTTCTTTTTGGGGTTTTGGTTTGTCCAACAAGCTATTTATGGCTTCGCCAGTTTAAATGTTCAAACCAATGTAGGAATGGAAAGTGGCGGGGTGGCCTATTGGGCCCATGCAGGAGGATTTGTCTTTGGATTTATTTTGGGACCGTTATTAGGATTGTTTAAAAAATAAGGGATAATGGAGAGCGTGACCCTTGCTTCATCGGACTGCTCAATGCTTTTATTATTGTTTCATCTGGGGGACGAAAGATATGCCATCGACAGCACGAAAGTGGTGGAAATTATTCCCCAAGTGCTACTGAGAAAACTCTACCAAGCCCCAAAATATGTAGCTGGGGTATTTAATTATCGCAGTAAAATCGTACCAGCTATCGATTTATGTTACTTAATTGGCGATTATCCCTGTCGTCATTGTCTCAGTACACGGATTATCATAGTAAATTATCCTCTGCCTGACGGAACAACCCGCTACCTTGGCCTAATGGCAGAACGAGTAACCGATACCCTCTATAAACCAGAAAGCGAATGGATTCCCACAGAAGTTACGGCTGAATTGGCAGCTTATTTTGGAGAAATGATTCCCGAACAAGACGGTATGATTCAACGATTACGGATTGATAAGTTACTCTCGGATTCCCAACGAACCTGGTTGTTAGCTGAAAATCGCTCGCAGTAACAAAAACCATGAACCAAGACTATCAACGGATCGAACAGTTGCTTGCCCGCAGGATTGGCTTGGGCCCAGATAAACTGAGTCCACGTCAGTTAATCAAGGCGGTAACCATCCGCCAAAAAGCTTGTGGTTTCAACAACGTATCGGATTACCTCAAACGGTTAGACTCTTCAGCCCACGAATTTCAGGAACTGGTCGAGCAGATTGTCATTCGAGAAACTTGGTTTTTTCGCCATCGACAGGCATTTTCCCTACTCCGTCACCACGTTCAAACCCAATGGCTTCCTTCTCGTTCCCGAGACACTTTAAGGATACTCAGTGTTCCCTGTTCGACAGGAGAAGAACCCTACTCCATTGCCATGACGTTACTGAATACCCCCCTGAGTTCCCAACAGTTTACAGTGGAAGGGATGGATATTAGTCAAACCGCCTTAACTCTGGCCAAAAAAGGCATTTATGGCAAAAATTCCTTTCGTTCTCACGATCAAGTCGATTATAAGCAATTTTTTGAAGTTGAAGACAATCGCTATCAAATCTGCCCCTCCATTCGCAATCAAGTTAAGTTTTCCTCTAAAAATTTACTCTCTGCTTGGCCACCGAATCATCCCCCCTATCATGTGATTTTTTGTCGTCATTTATTAATCTATTTAGATGACGTTTCCCGCGATCGCGTCCTCAAAGTCTTAGACCGTCTCCTGGCGAATGGGGGCTTACTATTCGTTGGTGCCGTCGAAACCACCTTAATTAAAAGGGATAACTTTCGCTTCATGTCCTACCCCTCCGCGTTTGCCTATCAAAAAGTCTCCACAACTTCGACTAAGTTTCCCTCCCCCCCTGTGCGTCCTCCTAAACCTCAACCGCGATCGCCACTGAAACCCAGACCCTCAGCCCCTTTGTCTAAACAACCAGAAAAAGAAATACAACGTTCTTCTTTAGAAATGGCGCAACAACTCGCTAATCAGGGAAAATTAAAAGAAGCAGCCCAGTCTTGTCAAAGTTATCTCCAACGGAATCCCATTGATGCTCAGGGTTATTTCTTGTTAGGGGAAATTTCTCAAGCTCAAGGGAATCTAGAAGCGGCTCAACGGTGTTTCCAAAAAGCCGTCTATCTTCGACCTAATTACCGAGAAGCCCTGGCTCATCTGGTATTGCTACGAGAAAGTCAAGGGGATAGACAAGGGGCCGCTATCCTCAAAAATCGCATTCAACGATTAGATAATCTTCAAGGTTGATATTATGAATTTTTACAAATCCATGACCATTGAATCCAAACTGTTGGGACTATTGGTATTTTCTGCTTTGATTATGGGAGTAGGGGCGGTTGTGACTTGGTTGGGAATGTCTAGATTATATGCTGAAGTTAAACAAATGGCGGAACAGGATCTTGATTTAATTCAAGATTTGATTCAGATTCAAGAAAACCAACTCGCCCAAGTTCTGGATTTTGAAAAAGCCTATATTGCTGGCATTAATAAGACCAACAATCCAACTAATCAGGCCAATTTCAATCAGTCTCGTACCAGTTTTCTCGATCATCAGAGTCGGGTTAGTCTGGGCATCGAAGCCGCACAAAGTTCATTACAGACGCAAATTAGGACAGTTAGTAGCCAATCGGATAAACAAGCGTTTCAAGAAATTGCCACAATCTTAAACGATTATCAACAAAATTATATTTTCTATAATAATCAAGCTGAACAGGTTTTTAGTTTAATTAATAATAATGAAATTCCGTCCGCTAGCACTGCGGCGGTTGAGGTTCAACCTCTGCAAGAAAAACTAAAAGATGGTAATACTGAACTGCTACAAAAAGTGGTAGGCTTATCTCAAGCAGCGGCCGATGTGGCTAAACAACATCAACAAATTACAGTTAACATTGTTTCGATTACGTTTATTATTAGTATTATTACGATTTTAAGTTTAGGATACTGGATTACTCGTACTATTACTCGCTCTTTAGGGCAGGCGGTGGAGTTGGCTGAAGAGGTTTCTAATGGGAATCTGACCGGGGAAGTGGACGTGATTTCTGATGATGAAATTGGACAACTTTTAGAAGCCTTAAAAATCATGATTCATAACCTGAATTCTTTGATTTCTAAAGTGCAACAATCAGGCATTGCCATTACCAGTTCCACCACCCAAATGGCCGCTTCTCGAAAAGAATTAGAGGCTACGTTAACGGAACAAATTGCTTCGACGAATGAGGTAACCACCACCGCCCAAGAAATTGCTAATACCTCTGAAGAATTAGTTAACACCATGGAACAAATTACGGAACTTTCTCAAAGTACCGCTATGGCCGCGAATCAAGGTCAAGATGATCTGGGAAGAATGGAAACCACCATGCGTCAATTGGCAGAAGCAACCACGTCTATTGCTTCTAAATTAGGGATTATGAGCGAAAAAGCTCACAATATTAATAGTGTGGTTTTGACTATTACCAAGGTCGCTGATCAAACGAATTTACTATCCTTAAATGCAGCGATTGAAGCGGAAAAAGCGGGAGAATATGGTGCTGGTTTTGCTGTGGTAGCTAGAGAAATTCGTCGTTTAGCGGATCAAACTGCGGTGGCAACTTTGGAAATTGAACAGATGGTTAAAGAGATGCAATCTGCTGTTTCTACAGGGGTCATGGAAATGGATAAATTTAATAAAGAAGTGAGTAGTAGTGTGCAAGATGTGGGCAATATTAGTCATCAAATTGCCCAAGTGATTGAACAGGTACAAAGTATCACCCCTCGCTTTGAATTAGTGAGTAAAAGTATGGAGGAACAATCCCGTAGCGCACAACATATTCGTGAAGCAATGGAACAGTTAAGTGAGGGATCAGAACAAACGGCTTATTCTTTACACGATACTCATCTTGTCCTAGAAAGATTGAATGATGCAGCCCAAAGTTTACAGACAGAGATTTCAGTATTTAAGGTCCAAGATTAGGTAAAAAATAGGAACTAAAAAAGTTCCTAATAATTTATTTTTCTGATTATTTTCTGATTGCTGAAGGTAGGCTAACTAGGTTAATCAATTAATATAATTAAGAGTTAATTGGATGTAATTAAATATTTAATACCTATTCTGGTTAAACATTTTTCTAATCTTTTTACCCAAACAATTTGACACAGAATTGAGTCAACTCCTTTCATTTTTAAACTACATAATTGACCAATCGCCAGTTTCTCTTCACCGATGATGACTAAACCACAACCACCAAAAGAATTATCAATAATCATTCCTTTTAAAGATTGTTTTATCTCTTGAACATCAATAATTAATTCAACCGAAGACCCTTGACTATTATAATAACGTTGATGCTTTCTGGGATTACATAAAGAAAATAAGGTTTGATTAGACTTTTCTTCAGTGGATAATGAATAGGACATTGTTAATACTATTGTTAGGGATAATACAATTATCTACAATCATTTTTAATCTGGCAATTCGGAGAATTACTGATGATTGGTTATCTAGATTACAATTTATCCTCAATCGGGAGTTAAGAATTCCCATCTTGACAAGTTAATTCGTTTCCTGAATAATTACCATTGTATATATACTTAAGAAAAAATATGGATTGAGTTCGGATTATTTGTGCCATTATCCTTCCTCCCTTGGGTGTTTTCCTTCAAGTGGGTATCGGACCGCAGTTCTGGATTAACATTTTATTGACATTGTTTGGTTATATTCCTGGAATTGTCCACGCAGTTTGGGTCATTGCTAAGAAATAGTTAAAACGATGATCATATTGTTTGGGGCAAGTTTTTCTTTGAATTTGTCCCTTCTATTGATAAACTCAAGAACTTAATCAGATTAGCTAGAATAAAGCTTGATTGTCTGAGGAGGGCAATAGGGGGGTACCATGTCATTGTTACTAAATCATCGTTATCAAGTCCTTGAAAGCTTAGGCAAAGGGGGGTTTGGAGAGACATTTCTCGCCATTGATACCCATATGCCTTCAGAAAGAAAATGTGTTATTAAACAACTTAAACCTGCGGTTCAGTCTCCTGTTATTCCTGATTGGTTAAAGGAAAGATTTGCTAAAGAAGCAGCGATTCTAGAGGAATTAGGGGAAAAACACCCTCAAATCCCCACCCTATACGCCTACTTTTCAGAAGGAGGGGATTTTTACTTAGTACAAGAGTGGATCGAAGGAGAAACCTTAACCCAAATTCATCAACGACAAGGGAATTTATCCCCCAACCAAGTTAAAGAGATGTTAAGCGGTATTCTACCGGTTCTTGACTATATCCATAGTCGTTATATTATTCACCGAGACATTAAACCAGATAACATTATCATTCGTCATTACGACAAGAAACCGGTTTTAATTGATTTTGGCATTGTTAAAGAAACCGTTGCCACGCTGGTTCACTCCAATGGTAATACTCCCTATTCCGTTGGCCTGGGAACCCCTGGTTATATGGCTTCAGAACAAGCGGCTGGCCGTCCTATCATTTCCAGTGACTTGTACAGTTTAGGACTAACTGCCGTCTTTTTACTCACAGGAAAAACCCCCCAATATTTAGCCACCGATCCGACTACGGGGGAAGTTTTGTGGCGAAAAGAAGGCCCCGAAATTAAGTCTAATTTGGGAAATGTGATCGATCGCGCTGTTCGTTTTCATCCCCGCGATCGCTTTTCTACGGCCCAGGAAATGTTAGGGTCCCTACAAGTGTCTCACACCGTCCCCACGGCAGCGACTATCGCCGTTGGAGAACACAATTTATCTTTGAATAGGGATTCATCTCAACCCCTGACCAACCCAGAAGAAAGGGAAAACAAAACCCCTTGGGCTTTATTGACATTGGGTTCGTTTTTAGCGGCCAGTGCTATCATTGGAGGGTTAATGTTAGGCATCGTTTTAGGGACCAAACAGCGATCGCAGCCGACTGTTTCCCCTTCTGTTTCCCCAGAGTCCCCAGAACCTTCACCACCGCCTCAACCAGAGTTTTCTCAACCGAAGCCCAAACCCCGTCGACCGATTCGACGTTCTGTGGGTTCTCCCTCTTCTCCCACTCAAGAAGCGAAACCCCCCTCGACTCCAACTTCAGAACCTTCTCCTACTCCAGAAGCGAAACCATCTACCACCCCTGAAACAGAACTTTCTTCTCCCCCAGCGGCCAAACCGTCTACCACCCCTGAAACAGAACCTTCTTCTCCCCCAGCGGCCAAACCTGCCCCTGACCCCGAAATAGAACCTTCTCCTAATTTAACGCCTATTCCAGAACCCACGAAGGCCGTTCCTATTCCCGTCGAACCCCCTCCCCAAGTCTCTCAACCGAGGGATAACACTGACAATAATCCTTCAGAACCCTCTCTTGTGATTCCCAATATCCCCCTTGAACCTGAAGACAAAAAACCCCCTGAACAAGAAGAAAATAAATATAACATTCAAAAATACTTTGATTCTGATAGAAAACAAAACCAATCTAACCTTCAACCATACTTTGATTCTGATAGTTAGATTTCTTCAACTTCTAATTTAGCAGAGGTAACAGCCCCAAAAGCAAAAGCAAAAACGATGGGCATTGGATTCTTGAGAAGATAACTCAAAACAACGGATATAATTGAGATTAAAATAGCTGAGGTTAACCAGGTTCTTTCCTCGGTACAAAACCCTTTCGTCGCTTTGATTAAATGCAATACTTCTGAGGGAATGGGTTCAGGCATAACTGCACCGGGAGGAAAGGCCCAGTAATGATTATAACGCTCTCTAAATAAATCAGTCCACCCATTTTCATCACACCATTCTTGTATCCATTCGTCTCTAAAGTGTTTCATAATTCTTTTAGATTACCTCAATTGACGACTAATTTTTCTATGAATTAATCTGTGTTTAGCCATACTTATCATTCATATTAGCAAAACCATTTTGTCTTGCTAAGTAACTTCATAAATCTTAATTGACAAATGTTAAGTATATATGCTTAGGATTTTATCTTCTGTACAAATTGCCTTTAATTTCTGGTCCCAAGGGTCACAAGGGAGTTGAGAAAATAGGGCGAATTCAAAGATAATACCAATGGTAGGAATAGAACACCATTGAGGAGAGTTTAAGAGGCGATCATAAAATCCCCCACCATAGCCTAAACGATATCCTTTGTAATCGCAAGCCACTGCAGGAATCAGGATTAAATCAACAGTTTCAGGGGTTAAAATAGGGGCATTGGGTGAAGGTTCTAAAATCCCATATTTTCCTGTTATAAGGGGATCGTTGGGTTGCCAAGAATGCCAAATTAATGACTTTCTTACACAGCGAGAAAATCCCCAGTTATGTTCGGTTAAAAAGAGGGTAGTGATGTCTGGTTCTTGACGAATTGGAAAATAAGCGAGAATTGTTTTAGCTTCTTTAAATAAGGGATATTGCTGCAAATTTTGACAAATTTTTGTGCTTTTTTCGTGCCAATCTTTTTCTGAAATACTTTGTCTTTGTTGGATTATTTTCTTTCTTAATTCATTTTTTAAGTGTCCTTGACTCATGTTTGGTTTAAACCTCAGTTTCCGCAAAATAAAGGGTAACTCATAGAGTTATTTATAGCCTAGCTTACCTTATTATTAAAGTAAGCTAGATCTAGATCAGGCATTATTTATCTGATTACGAAAATCAGCCATATCTGCATAAATTTTTCGCGCCCGATTCACCCCTCCCAAGGGTCGATACTCTTCCAAACAATTCCAGGGTGAAAATGACTGTTTTTCATCCATTTCTATCCGTTCTTGACTATTAAAATTCTGTTGAATAATTTTTAAGGTTGCTACTTTAATAAAAGGGGATTCTTTTTCATCCCATAATAGTGTCGGATCTTCAATTTTCATGTTTTCTGGATCGGTCTGTAGTTGAATACAGAAGTCGAAATAAGCATCTTTTTCGGCTAAGTGTTTCGTCATGGCTTCGCGTAAATAATTTGTTTTATCTTCTGCAGCATCAATATTGAATTTTTTTCCTTCAATATGAGGAAAAACAGCATATTTCATAGCAGTCTCACCAAATTTATAAGGGGTTGCACTCCAATAGTTTGCTTCTAAAGGACTAGACATAACCTGACTTCGGACACCATTTAGTAAGGGAAGGGAATAGGCGATCGCTTCGTAAGATGCTTTTAACTCATCCGGAATATGGTTAGGGGTTCCATCAGGGTTCATGGTAATTTTTCCCTCCTTAATGCCATTAACAATGGGGAAAAAATCCAGATATGCTTTAGCATCTTTGAGAAAAAAAATCGGAGTATTGACTGCAATAAAATCTTGCTCATTGGGGGCTGAATTTTCAAAGGCTTTACACCCTTTAACGCCTAACAACTTAATCGAAATACCCCGAATATCTCCTAGGGTATCCGGTTGAAAGTTACCATTTTTGTCAAAGGAACCACTACCATTAGAAAAACGAACCCAGACGGGATAAGTTTGAGGGTTGGCAAAAATTCCGACTTTGAATTGATCGGACATATTTTCCTCAATAATAAACTCCCCTTGAACATAACCATGACTTTTGGGATGTTGGGTTCTCGGAGTCGGAGAAAACTGATAATCTCGCATTAAAAATTCAAAGATTTTCACTAACTCTTCAATGGTTTGTTGTTCGTCTTCAGGAAAGCATTCTTGACCCAGTTGTAACATAATTACCTCTTACTTTTAACTAACTTCCCTACTTGATAACTGAATTTTGAGGTCTTTTGAGTAAATTTAATAATAAATACCATTTTCTCGTAATAATTATTAAATTCTCAACCCAGAACCCGGAAACCACCTTATGTTAAGTTTTGCTACGTTTAGCAGTTAAGTGATAATATAACTGTATAGTAATAAACTGAAATAGAAATAACAGCAGTAGTGTGATGGCTGAAGACCGAGAGAGTGATTTTCGTCTCAAGTCTAACGTCGAACCTCTGACTGTTAATAAGAGGTATTGATCATGAGTAATAACTTAGCCCTCAAGCTTCGGGAAGGAACCAGTCATTCTCACACCTTGGCAGAGAATACCGCCTTTACCAAGTGTTTTCTCAAGGGTATTGTCGAACGAGAACCCTTCCGTAAACTTTTAGCTGACTTTTACTTCTTATATTCTACCCTAGAAGAAGAACTAGAACGCCATCAAGACGATCCCGTTATTAGTAAGATTTATTTTCCCGAATTAAACCGCAAACAAAACTTAGTAAAAGACCTAGAATACTACTATGGAGAAAATTGGGCAGCCGATATTTTTCCATCCGTAGCCGGTCAAACCTATGTAGCAAGAATTAGGGAAGTTTCCCAGACCGAACCGGCTTTATTAGTGGCCCATTCCTATGTTCGTTATATGGGGGATTTATCTGGGGGTCAAAGCTTAAAAAATATTGCCCGTTCAGCCTTAGAATTACCTGAAAATCAAGGAACTCAATTCTATGAATTTGAGGAAATTGCTACGGCAGAAGCCAGACGGGAATTCAAAGGAAAATATCGGGATGGTTTAAACGCTTTACCCATCGATGAAGCCTTAGAACAAAAGATTGTTGATGAAGCTAACCATGCCTTTAAATTAAACCGTGATGTCGTCCATGAATTAGAAGCTGATGTTAAAGAAGCTATCGGAGATCATGTGTTTGAATTAATCACTCGTCAAGCGATTCCTGGGGCTACCGAACATCCTCATGGTCAGGGTCATCCCCACAATCTAGCAGTTGCAGAATAAAGCTGTCAATCCTGTTATTAGTAAGGGGCAAAAGTCAGACAATAAAAAATTAAGTTGCTATTTTTATTAAACTGACTTCCCCTTTTTTTATGCTCTATCCTACCTAAGTTATCTAAACCATTGAGAGGCTAATTAAGACTATGAACTTAACGGCTAAAACCATAGAATTTGACCAAGATTTAATCAAAAAATACGACAAATCTTTACCCAGATATACCAGTTACCCCCCCGCAACAGAACTTAAGACAAAGGTAGGAGAACCGGAATTTAGAGCAGGAATTGCAGCAGGAAACCATAAAAAAACCCCTCTTTCTCTCTACTGTCATATTCCCTTTTGTGAAACCGCTTGTTATTTTTGTGGTTGTAATACAATCATTACAGGCAATAAAAAAGTTGCCCCTCCTTACTTAGAATATTTAATCAAAGATATTGAAAGAACCGCAGAATTAATTTCCCCTAATCGTTCCGTTAATCAAATTCATTGGGGAGGGGGAACACCAAATTACTTAAATCAATCGCAAATTGATCAGTTATTTAACACCTTAGTTAAAAACTTTAATATTGACAAAGATGCCGAAATATCCATTGAAGTTAATCCTAGATATCTTGATCGAAATTTAGTCTTTTTCTTGAGAAATTTAGGGTTTAATCGTATTAGTTTTGGCATTCAAGATTTTGACCCCAAAGTACAGAAAGTAATTAACCGTATTCAACCCGAAGAGATGTTATTTAACGTTATGGGTTGGATGCGAGAAGCTGAGTTTGAAAGTGTTAATGTTGACCTCATTTATGGACTGCCTTATCAAAACCGACACACCTTTAAAAAGACAGTTCAAAAGACCATAGAACTAGATCCCGATCGCA
>JAAUYB010024531.1_pt1 | contig 12434 bp, 17 predicted proteins | sample 7278071 | NCBI WGS metagenome assembly JAAUYB01 (sample SAMN14350121, study PRJNA611818) | marine sediment metagenome | isolation source: surface marine sediment (1.8m) | place: French Polynesia: Moorea | collected 2018-08
CCTACTCCACCTTCCCCCCCGGCGGCGGCAACCACCGTCCCCCCGCGACGACGCCGCGGCCATGGCCGCCAACCACCAGCACCACCACAGCCCGCCCCTGGGGAGGGCCGGGCGGCGGGGCAACCACGGAGAGAAACCCTTCCACGTGGGTCGTCACTTACTCAACATTCCCTCCGAACGGTGTCACAAACAGGTGAGGGAAAGAGAAGAAGTTTGCAAACAGGTGTTTTCTATCGTACACTATGTTACTATCGGTACATTGCACAGACCTTCCTGGCCTGGGACGACGACCCGCCGCACGACCCGCCGCCCCTGGGGGACGAGGCCACCGAGGCCGCGGCCTCCGCACCAGGGCGGCATTCCCGAGCCCTTTCGCCCGCTCGACATTAACGAGATCGAGGTCATCGACGCCAGGAAGCACCAGCAGCAGCATCGCGGACACGATGGCGGAAAGGGGGGATTCACCAGGAGGAAGTGGTGGTGGGAGAAGGTCGTACTGAACGAGCAATTGAATGCTGTCTAGTTTTGAACATACAGTATGTGAAATAAACGAATTTGATGAAGAACATTTTGTCAAGCATATAAACTCCTTTAAATGCACCTCTGTCACACATGGGCAAGGAGGGGGGGAGGATTCCAATCCCCCCCCAAGGTTCTTTCCCAACAAATGGAAGGCGGAGAAAAACGGATTTTTGGTGTTTTCGAAGGTTTTCTTCACTTATACGCGCCGCAAAAACGCCGCAAATAGGACACTTCGTTAAATTTTGCGGCGTTTGTTTTTGCGGCAGCGCAAATTTTTGCCGTTTGCGTCACCTTTTGCGTCACGTTTTGTGTCAAAATTTTGCGCAAATGTTGCCTCAAAAACGCCGCAAGTTGCGGTGCCGCAAAAACGCCGCAAAATCTAACAAAGTGTCCTATTTGCGGCGTTTTTGCGGCGCGTATAAGTGAAAAAAACCTTCGAAAACACCAAAAATCCGTTTTTTCCGCCTTCCATTTGTTGGGTTCGGGGATATACGCGCAGAGAATGCCAAAATAGGGAAAAAGAAATGCAAAGTCATTTCAAGAGAAATGCAAAGCCAATTCAACAGAACTTCTTCAGATTTAAGCGGCCATATCTACAGCAGGTTTATTTTCGATTATTATGTACAAACATACAAGTGAACATATTTACATAAATTCTTTGATAACATAATTGCTTTTGTTGCGGTGGGGTATTTACACATTTGTACAATCCTTCCCAATAGTCTTTTTTGGTGAGTTGTAGAAGCTAAGACAAATACCGGTAGGTTAATTACAGTTTTTAGGGGAAAGTGAATATTTACAATGGGACACGTGAAAGTTCCGTTGGTAGTTTGATCGTTTGGTGGGCCGACATTATTTATACAATAGTCTTTGCACTTGTGGCAGTAATTTTGTACACTATTTACAAAATATCCTTTCTTACGTGTGCGGTTGAAAAGCTAAAAATGTGAACATACAAGTAAAAAATCGACTTTGACGTGAATAATGGGCGAGATTCATGCAGAGGCGTACATGACATAAAAACTATACTTCAAAAACACTTCTGAGGGAAGATTACCTTGGCTATTTACACTTGCGCGGACAACAACCCACGAAAAATGCTTGGCTTGCAACGAGAAGAAATGCCATCTTCAATTCAACTGGTATCGTTGCATTTTACTGCGATTCGACCTTTCTCCTTCTCTCTTCCGCCTCTTCTTCTTCCTCCCACTGCGCGATCCCCCTCCTCACCGCCGCCTCCAGCTCGTCCATCTCGCCGCCTCCCTCTCCCAAGCTGCTGTTGGCTCTGGACAGTCGCTCCCTGTATTCAAAAATGTTTTCAAAACAAAGTTTGTGCTAAATGGTGGGAAATATTGGTGGGCACCTGTACTCCTTGCTGGCGGCGCCGAGGGCAAAGTGGGCCAGGAGGAGGCTGTCGTTGACGGCGCTGGCGAGAAGGGATGGGGTAGGTGGAGAGAAGGCGCTCGAGGAATGACGGGAGGAGGACGATCCGCCGCCGTTCGCCCCTCCTCCTTCCAGTTTGGCAGGCCTGCAAATTTGATCGAAGAAGGGAGAACTTGAGGAAACTGGTGGCACATGTGAAGTATTTAAAGGTCTCACTGTGCTTGTCTCGATCCGAATAGCCACGACGCGACTCTGTGAGAGGCGCGGGACCAAAGAGAAGCCGGCTTTTTGGGAGGAAAAATGGCTTTTTTAGAATTTGTAGATAGCGTGCGACATAATCATATTTTTTTTACCTCAATGGGCCTGTCCTCGACCTCTCTTTTGACGCGCCTGGCATGCTGCTGCTGCTGCTGTTGTTGTTGTTGCTCTTCCTGATGGATTGTTGCTGCAGCTCCGCTGTCCCCTGGGGTCCGCCCAATCGAGGCAAAGTCTGCCAGAACCTCAAATGGCTCACAGCCCATCATGCACCTGGATAAAAACAATTGTCGATGAGTGTTCTCTCTCGAGAAAGAGTTTGTAAAGTATGTAACTACCTGAAAATGGTCTCGTTCCTCCCGAGGAAGAAGATGACCCTCCTGGCCTTTGGCAGTTCCAGCCAGTTCCTGATCACCACCCTTTGTTCTGAAGGGGGAGCCCCGACTGCACTGGTGGGTCCAATACTGCTCTTCATCCTGAAAGGGTTTTCGATTGCCATATTTGTTTTTGCAACTTTTTTCTGCGTAAAAATTGGAAAACTATATTTTTAGGAAATGTTGCAACTTGTTAGGACTAAACCACACCCACCACCACACACACAGAACAAAAAATATTTTCTCACCTGATCACCAGATCCCCTTCCCTGCTGATGGTGGCCGCCACCTTCCTTCCCCAGGACTCCAGGTGGAGGACGCCCACAGAGTTTCTGTCAAAAGGCTGGTTGTGGAAGATCTCCAGGAGGGCGCCACTGGCAGGGGGCAGTTCATAGTGCCTGAAGCAGGAAAAAGTAATAGCTATGGTATTTGATACTATTGCCGTGATGCTTTCTCGCACCTGAAGGATAGAGGGTTATTTGCTTTATCGGCAAACATAACCGGCGATAGAAACTCGTGTTCCAACTTCAGAGAAAGGAACTCCTGAAAATAACAAATGATTTTTTAAAAGGAAAAGTTGCATTCTATTATTGAAAGTTGTGCTTTTTACTTGCAGAGGGATTCTGTCATCGTAGTAATGTGAAATTAGCAACTTTGGCTCCCGGTGCGAGAGCAGAAGAAGGTCATTGCCAGACCTCGAGAAAATAACCTCGGATATGCCAGCAGTGAACTCAACACAGGTCACAGATGATCTGAAAGAAAGAGAAAAAGCCTCAATCATACGGTAAGGTGCCATGCAAGAAAAGAGAGCTACTTTAGTACCTGTCAAAGTCCTGAGCATTTATCATGATTGGCCGGTCCACCAAGACTGGATTGGAGGTAGAGCAAAAGTCCCTGGTAAGATGAATGCCGTCAAACCCGACAAATGTGTCCTCAACATAGTTTGCAAGCAAAATGGTGGGGACGCCAAGTGTGGTCGAGTTTTCTCGCAGCGAGAGGTCATATACCACGCTTGGAGTAAGTTGGAGCTTTGGCTTCCACGTAGTGTCTGCATTACCCTCTGAAAGTAGTGTCACATTCATATTGCATCTTGGATACTCCAACAAGATGGCCTTGTTGGCAACAACAGAGAGGGCCAAGAAGTCAGTGTGGTTGCCAAGGGATCTTTTGACATCTTGGATAGCATGATCCAATACAATGATCCCGTTTGGCCTGCTGATGGTCGCACTTGAGTTACATTTCGGGAAATACACGTGTCTTGACAGGGCATCTCCCTCCCAGAAGAAGGCCGAGTGGCCTTTGTCGGCCAAGAACATGGCTGGCCCGGAGTCGGCCAGGACGGTGTGCGACATTGGGGTTAGGATCTGTCTGACCAGGGTCATCCCAAGGGGAGCCGGCAAGCTCCTCAAGGAAGTGATTTCATTAGACAATTGCTCTTGAGTAAGAGTATCATCAAGGTGGAGAGTGGCGTGCATCTGTGTGGCTCTCCCATCGTCAGAGAACTTTGTTGCAGCCACAAAGTAGCCATCAAGGGTGGCCACAGCAATTTTGCTGCCCTGCACATTAATGCTTCCACTTTGCCTTTTGGGCAGCAGGGGTATGTCTTCTGGATTAGAATGAAATGATATTTTGTCATGATCTTTTGCTATGGCAGTCAGGTTTGACAAAGGGAACGGAAGAATCACCGTTCCATTCTGGCCAACAATGGTGTCTCCAAAATTGCTAGAGACCACAGTGTTGGCCCTTGTCAAGTTGATCCAGTCTCCTCCGCCGCCCCCATCAACATGGCGGCTGTGACGCACAGTTATATTCTCTCTGTTGGAACTGCCCACTATGCCCTCAACATATGGAACATCTTCAAAGTTTGACCCCCTCTGGCCCAGTACCACAATGTTCCTCTGGTTCCTGCTCCTGCGGAACCGGCAGTTGAAGCCATCATAGTTCAGAGGGTAGATGAGGTTGGTCCCAGAGGTGGAGATGGTGCACCTGGAGACCCCACTCTCCGAGGCAAAGTGAATCCTGTTCACATTGTACTTGTTTGCTCTTGAAGACGTCTTTCCAAGAGTGATGGTCCCGGTCCCTTGGAAAAAGACAGTAGCATTTGGACTGGGGTTGACCAAAGCATGTTTTGATGTAAGGTAGTAGAGGTGCCGCTCAACACCATCTTCCGTGCCAATTAGGGTGTACTCAAGAGCCCCCTGGCACCATGGCGGGTATTCTCCAAAATACATCCTTCTGGTCACCTCCATTAAAAGCACTTCTGTCTTTCCATCCTCGTCATAGCTACACTCTTCTGGAGGGTTTGCATGAATCCTTTCCTGAGAGACAGGTGGGTCTTCCTCATAAACATTGCCATCCCCTGTCATGCCACAGGTGAGGGCATAGGGGTCCAGGATGCTTGGGAATATGCGAGAAGGCTTTGACAGGTAATAAGGGTTCTCCTCGGTTTCTGGAGCTGTTGTTATTATGGTGACCTCTGGCACACCCAGTACTGTCTCTTTTAGGAGAAGATCGTCCCTGCAGTACACCACCCTCATGGCATTCTTGGCACCAACTCTGACCCTCTGGTATCTGTTCAGGATCTCCGGCGTGGAGAGTACAATCTTTCTGTACTCTCCTTTTGTCTCTTCCAGTCTTCCAACCAAGTCTTGAAGATAAGAATGGATCATACTCTTGATCTTGATATCCTCCCTCAGATACTGAGGCACTTGCCTCCCCAGCAGGAAGTCCCAGAACAGGCCGTCCTTTTCAACGGATGAGAGCTGTATGGTCTTCTCCAGGTCCTTCACTCTCATGTAAGACTCGGCCAGCTGTGCAGCCACAATGACGGACACAGAGACGGCGCTCCCGACGGGGCCAGCCAGCTCGGCCACCCCAGCGAGTGCCCCAAGCTCGACACCAGCGGTTGCCGTCACCTCCGTCACAAGCGCCGGTATGTCTGCTGCAATAAAGATGGAGTTTGATGCAATGTTGAGGTTATTTAGCTTCATGGCCAGTTTGTCCGTAGTGATATGGCCTCTCTCTTTCAGGGAGTAATATAGGCCAAGGAAGGCCCCAAAGTTTCCTGTAAATATAAATAGGAGAAAAAACATTTTATATATGAAATAATTGTTGGTTTTCAACATTATTCCCTCAAAGTAACTTACATTGTAAGGAACAAAATGAATATAAAACTTTACCTATGGTTCTTCCAACCAATGGTGCAGTTCCCTTTAAGGCAGTGGATTCCGTTTCAATGGCCACATTTGTGATCTTCTCTGCAAGTTTTTCTCCTACTTTGGGAAGGGCATACAAGTTGAGAACATCAAATCCAAGTCCTGTGGAAGTGAACATACAATCCATTCAGTACCAGATTTCTTTTACACAGGTATGGCAGGAAATCTACCTTTCACATCCCCGTTTATAAGGTGCTTCCCAACAAGGAAAAACGTGAATCCAAGGCCAGCTCTTTCTGCTCCTTTGTTGATCGAAGCGGCAAACTTTGAATATTTTGCATTGCCTACTGCAAATATGACAACGACACAAATTATGGTGAGCCTATGCATTCATAATATTTTGGCTACCTTGTCCATATTTTTGTTGAAAACTATTATACTCATTTTGTTTGGCATAGTTCACAGCAAGTTCATTTATGCCCTCAGTATCTGCATCCAACCAATTGTCATGTTCCTCATCTTCTTCCGAGTCAAAGCAAAAAGCCAATTTATTTCTCCTTGATCTTTTCTTACATCCATCCTTGGGTTCATTGTCTTCATAGTCATCATCCAGGAAAGTCACCTCTTCTTGCACAAACTGTTCATGGACTTCTTTCAAAGCCGTTTTAACAACTCTAGTCTGGAATAATTCCCTGTCAAAACAAGAACAAACTGTCATCAAAAAACTTTGCCATTGACAAAATTGAAAACAAGTTTTGTTGTTAGTCTAACACATATTCTTAATGTGAAAGTGTAAACGGTTGGCCTCCCAATACTCAATAAAGACAATAGGGTAAAAAAGCAGTTGATTTTGTACCAAACACCATAACCAGCATGGAAACTTTAAAACAACGTATTGCATTTCAGGATAATTCCATACAGCAGGCAGAAACAAACTAAATATGATAAATAAAGACCAAAATCCATAGAAAATTCGTACGTAGTACGTGTAGTCATGTCTCACCTGATGAGTTTAACATAGCTTATATGCCCCAATCTTTTGAAAGCCAAATGACTTAGTTCTTCCAGTGAGCCCACATTTGTACTTCTTATCCTAGAAGTTGAAGATGGAAGGCTGCTTAGAACAAGAAAACTTTTCTGCAGTCCAAGATCACCAAATATAAGGTTTATTGTTTCCAGCACTTGATCATGCAAATGTTTATCCGTCTCCTCATTGAAGCTGTCCATCTTGGCAAGAAGATTTTTCTGCATCTTCAGGAGAACACGCATAAACTTGTCCTGGACGGACTTGTCCCTCTCCAGCTGCTTTCCAGAGGCAATCTGGGTGACTTTGCTCATCATTGTGTAGAAGGTAAACTCATTGAGGTATCCATATGTGTAATAATTATGGGCCATAACTTCATACAAGTCAGAGAGCACCAGCTGGAAGCTTGAATCAGCATCTGATTCAAATTCAGCTAGTAAGAATTCAGTTGCACTTCTAAATATTTGTTGTTTTCCTCTATCTTCGGGAACACGGGAGATTTCGTAGAGTGCCATCATAATATCCTTCAGGGACTTCATGTAGTCGGAGTCAGCCACTGATTCAAGATGGAGAGCCCTTACCTAAGGGATATTCAGTTGTTCATATTGTAAAAAAATTGTCACCTAAATGTGATTAAAAAGAACTGAACGATATTCTTACCCTCCGGACAAAGTCCAGGTTGGCTTCCAAAACATCCTTGCCAGGGCTCACGCTTGTCACCACTTTCAGCCTCTCCAGCAGCAGCTTGTACAACTCCACCGAAAGCTGTTCATTGTGCGCAGGGGGGACGTCACCAAAGTTGTCACCAGCAGCGCTCAGGAGCCTCCCCTGGAGGTGGCCAATCCCCACCTCCAGAAAGTCCAGGGCCTCCTTCAGGTCGTGGCTCTGCATGAGGACCGACTTGGAGCGGAGCAGGAGGGACATGCCCCTTACGTGCTTCAGGGGGATCTCCTGGGATCGGTCGAGGTACCGCTGGAATTCCGTGCTGCTAAAGCCCGGGTTGGAGATGATGAATCTGAAATTTTGATTTCCTTTCTTTAATGCTGCATAGCTACATACCTTTAGGGAAGAAAATTGGAAAACATCATTAAACCTCCATCTCTACATACAATGATATAGTTTGCCACTAGCTATGCTTTCTTTTATCTTTCACAGAAAAAAGTTTACAATTGGTACGCACACCGTACAGTCATATATAAACCCTCTGTGGAAATTCCCGTTTGATATTCAATATTTAATATTTATATTACGTAATAACAACCAATACCTGCTTTCTTTGCCCTGGCGCATGCAAAAGTGAAAAAAGAAAAATAATTTGTGTCTTTTCATTCACAAATTTTAAAAGAACCATTATGGTCATTTCTTCACCTGAGGTATGAAGAATAGACCTCATCCAACTGCAGCCTCCCTTGGTTGTTCAGTTCCAGCGTGAAAGACTGGGTCAGGTGGCTCAGGGACTCAGTAGGCCTGCCCATGTCCTGGGTCAGGTCCGCAATCTCCAGCAGAACCCTGAGCAGGTTCACGTTCAGGTCAAGCTTTCCCTCTTCCTGTCCCCTTCGTGCAAAGTAGTCGGGGTTTTCAGAAGTCTCCAGGCTCCAGTTTATAGCCATCTATTTTTTCAGGATATGGATTTCTTTTACCATGTTCATCATCATCATGGTCTTACCTGTAGCATAACTTTGGCCATCTCCTGGTGGCCAGTGGCTCGTTGTATTAGGGCAAGCACGTAAAAGTAGCGCACAGATCGGAGTGTGTCCTCTGAGAGATTGGTATCAATGAAAGCACCTGAAAGACATTTTTATCTTCAAAGGGACTAATGAAGCACCTGCTCGGTGGTACTGGAGTGTTCATGGTGCCGAACATTGTGCGAAAAACACAAGTGAAGAGCTGAACTTTGCTTGAAAAAAATCAGTCTACATTTTTCTGTGTCCAACCTGTGTCTGGATTGGGGACCTCGCCAGGAAAAAGAGCTCTCAGCTGTGACGGTGAGGCCATGCCCTCCTCTACAAAGTCTCCGGCAGAGGCCTCGGTGAAGAATATCCTGAGCAGGGCCAGCTTCACCGTCAGTATGTCGTCGGGGCCAAAGAGCCGCTGTGCCGTCGCAGAGGTCTCAGAGAAGAACTCGCTTGGAAGAGGGTCGTGCGGGGAGGGGAGCCCTGGGTCTTCCCCCTCCTCCATCAGGTCAATAATGAACTGAGAGAAAAATGGAGTTGTACGAAACGATTTCCTCTCACAGGCTTTCTCGATCCCCCTCACCTGGAACACATCCCTCCTGCTCTTCTCATCTTCGAACGGGATGTCGTCAATGTCCCTGATTCCATCCCGGATGAGCTTGAAGACGGGGGTGCTGGGACCGTGCACGTTGGTCAGGTAGGCCATGAGGAGGGTGCGGAAGTTGGCCATGTTTCTCGCCTTCTCGTACCGCTTCCTCATGTCAGCAAGGTCGGTGTCATCTACCCAGGCGAATTCCTCCTCCTCCTCCTCATCATCATCATCATCATCCGCGACCTCTTCCCCGCCCTCCGCATCTTCCTCTTCCTCCCCACTTTCACCAACCTCTTGCTTCTTGTCCTGCTCGCCAGGCTGTAGCTCTTCTTGCTCAGAGACTATGTTTTCCTGTTCCTTGTGGGTGCCAGCATTCCTCTCTTCTGACAGTGCAAAGGCATATCTGAAAGAACTCAAATATTTTGTTTTCTCCAAAAAAAACTTTTTCCCTCCATTTTGCACCTCTCCCTCAGCTGCAGAATTGAGACAGGCGGCTCCATGAGAGCTTCGCGTATGTGGGAGGGGGATACATTGTCAGACCTTTGTATGGCTTGGTTGATCCTGAATTAGGTAAGAGAGGAACTGAACATTTCTTTTCAGTGTCGAAGTGTAATTTTCCACTTAAACCTGTGCGCATTTTCTAGCGCATGCACCCCACAGGAACTTGGGTCCTGCTGCTGGTTGACGGAGACATCCAGGAAGTCGATCCCAGACGCTGTTCCTGCAGTGTGTGCTGTCCTGAGGGAGGCTCTGACCTGTTAAATCACAATAGATATTAGATAGGTAAAAGAAACCTCCGACCCCTGTGTGTGTGTTAGGTTGTGCCGAAGTTTTTTTTGTTTTAATACAATGTGCGGTACTGCAAAAATAAAAAAAACTTTGGAGACCATTTTTAGCACGTTCAAATCACCGTGGAATAGGACAGAACCATCTGGTCCGCGGCCATCCCTCCTCTCTCTGAGGCGGAGGCGGCGGATGAGAGGGAGGTCACTCCCGCCCCGAATCTGTCCGGCCTCTGCCCGAAAGAGTCCGCGTAGTATGCCACCAGTCGGCCGCCGATTCCCCGAAAGACGACAACGGTCGTCCAGTGATTTCTGCTCACGGAATGTTTTTTTAAACAATTTTTTTTAACCATTTGAGAAAAAAGGTGTGTGGCAGCAACCTGTTGAGGTTGATGATGAAGGTGAGCGATGGCACCCTCCCCGTCTCCAGGTCCGGGAGGCTGTGGCGCAGCGAGGAGACAAAGTGGGTGACGGAGCCGACCACCTCGAAGGAGGTGGAGGCAGACGGAGGAGGGTTCTTGGAGGAGAAAAGTTGCATACATGGTCTCTGAAGATGGGGGGACCTGTTGTACGGATTGTGACCGTACAAAAAGCTTTTTAATGCATACCGAATCACCCAGTCCTCCACCTCCTCCACCTCCACCTGGAGCTTGCTGTCCCGCTCCCGCTCCCTCTTCCCCTCCTCCTCCTCCCTCGCCGCCCGCTCCGCCGCCGTGCATTCCATAGACCGCCCGGGCCACATTGGCGATGTCCTCCTGCTCAATTAAAAAAGACGTTTGTCTGGAAACAGTTTTTACTCGAAAATATTTGCGAATTTGTCCGTCCGACTTGTGTGAGCCAGTGGTGCGGGTCCCCGACGGAGGACGGCCGAGCCCCGATGAAGGAGGAGGAAGCTGAGGGGGCAGATGGGCGCTCGCCCCAGGGAACGGAGCCGGAGGAAAAAGCTACATGCAGGAGAAAAGATGAGGGAAACTTTGGATGGCCTCGAAGCGACAAAGCACAGAAAAGAGTTTTTTTCTTGCCACCTCTGAGCCTCTTCTTTGGCGGCTGTCCCCTCTCCGAGGCTGAGGATGGCGAGGGGTTCGGGGGCGGAGGAGGGGGAGGCGGCGGAGGCGCTGATTCCGCTCCTGTTCCCGGTGGAGAAGGAGGTGCTGGGGGAGCGTCCTGTGTCAAATGTGGGGGGAGGGGTTTTTTTAATTTTGTCGCCATTTTGCTCAAGTGCACAAATGTACTGTATCATGCAGTGTTTAATGAATCTGTCTTTTGCGCGCCATGGTTTTTGGACAAGTACACACTAAAACTCAACAGGCCTAGCAGATTTTGTCTAAGTCCTATTTCTATAGAAAATTGACGGAGAAACATTGGATGAGTAAATGTGACTTTGCCTGTGGTTCCATGTTTTTGCCCTGAGGCCATGGCAGAGACTGATCGGGTGGCTCCAGCTCAGAATTTCTGGAAGGACTGCATGGGGAAAAATGCAAGCTGGATAAGAGAAATGAAGCTAGAAAAGAAGATATACACTCGGCAAATACTCGCTTGCACGAGACCACGGTATCATAGACCAATATGGGGGAGGTTCAAGTTGAAAAGAGAGTCCTAATAAAACCAACAGAAAGCCTTTTTTAAATACCGCGGAAAGAGCTATTCATATAAAAAACCTAATTTTATTTATACTTGTCTACGTGTAGTACGACATATTTGTCTTCACCTCAGTAATGACCCTCTTCGTCTGCTGGCCTCCTCCTCCTCCAAAGGAGGGGGAAGACAGAGGGCGGCGGCGACGACAATGACAGCCCACATCAGCGATTTCTTGATGGGGGCGGGGGGGAAGAAGTAACAGCTTGCAGTTTTGATAGAATAAATGTACGCACACTAACCATTGCCAAATTTTTCATCATACTCATCACCGCTCTTTTCCTGACAGGTACATAGATGACGTCCTCAGTCGGGATCAGGTGGGGAACGCAAAAATGGAAGTTACGAACTTTGAGGAGGTTTTTCTTTTTTTAATAAAAAAAATCCTTCCCAGGCTCTGGACCTCCTCCTTCGCGGCAGTGACAGCGAATCCCGCCTCCGCCGGGAGGAGCAGCTCCGCCGGGACGGACTTGGAGCGTACACCACACAGGTGATTGGAACCAGGACTTGTCGGAAGCAATTGCGGCTATGAGAAGCGACTTCAAGCGAGGTAGGATGGAGAGGCTACGTGCGACTGGATGAGCGCATCCCCAAAAGTTTCTCAGACTTGTTTGTCCTACTTCCGTGTGTGTACGTACTGCATGTCAGGTAACGTTTCTGAACGATCATCAAATTCATCATACATACTATGCACGGTCTCTTGGTAACACACTGCACTCGCGAGGGAAATGTTGCGGGGGGGGGAGGCTGTTTGAATCAGCCTCTTTTTCACCCGGACGCACGAAAAGTACATTTCGAGTAGATACTTCGGGGAGTACTTTGCTGCTGTCTGCGTCTGTTTTCCGTACGAACGCATACCCGCAAACATTCTCATGTGCAAACCGATGAAAGTAAGAAGTTGCCAGCGAATCCAAGCCGTGCCCAAGACGCAACCCATCTTTCTCTACGTTCTCTACGTTGAGAAAGATCAAGCAAAAAGCTGGAAAAAGTACTTATCCGTATAGAACAGGGGACCTTGAAATGAAAAAGTCAGAGGTCC
>JAAUYB010041165.1_pt1 | contig 12432 bp, 7 predicted proteins | sample 7278071 | NCBI WGS metagenome assembly JAAUYB01 (sample SAMN14350121, study PRJNA611818) | marine sediment metagenome | isolation source: surface marine sediment (1.8m) | place: French Polynesia: Moorea | collected 2018-08
ATTGTTAACTCAGTTTAATGATTCATGGGCAATTTCTGTGAAAGGGTATACCCATTTTTAACAGAGGATCTTGCGGTTTGACCATAGAAAAAGTTACGTAACTATTAACCCTGACTGGCTTGAAACTCAGTACAATTACGGGGTCTTCTTGGAATGTTTGACTGGGGAGAGTCAGGAGTGGAGTCGGGATCATCCAGTTCAGTAAAATCCCGTAAATCTTCCCAAATCACCCGCCATCTTAAACTTTGATCGGGATTATCCGGAAGTCCGCCTTTTCCAGTGCGGATAAAGACATTCCCCTCATCCGCAGCACAAGATACCACCAACAGATCGCGGGGATCGATAGTATTTTCGGGTAATTTGGTAAATCCGGAGGTGGGATCCCCTTCTGGTACGCGAATTCTCACCTCTCCTGCAAAGGCCGGCCCCAATTCTGAGGTGACAGTAATATCAGATAACGGGGTCAAAAATTCGCGAAATTCGATGCCAAATACCCCTGAAGCATCGATGATCACCCGACCCCCTTGACTTTGTTGAGCATTGGCGGTGATGTCATTATTTTCTGTGGGGATAGTCAGGAGAAAATCGGTGTTAATGTTAATATTTCCCCCCGGTTCCGTGCCGAGTCCGTTGGTACTAATTAAACTGCCGTTGCGTAAAAAAATCAAAGGTGAATCCAGGGTAATATTTCCTTGTCCCCCAGTGGCGGTAATTTTGCCTGAGTCTAGGGTGAGGGTTTCCGGGGAAGTGACCCGGACAAAAATATTCCCCCCGGAGGTTTCGCTGGCGTTGGCCGAAATTTGACTATCCCTCAACACATTTAATTCACCGGTCACCAAGTCGATATTTCCCCCTTGTCCGCTTCCTTCGGCGTTGGTACTAATGACACTGTTATTGTCTAAGGTAATTTCTTCGTCATTGATCAGGATAACATTGCCACCATCCCCGTTACCCTCGGCATTGGCACTGATAACACTGCCCTCATTGAGCCGTAAATTTTCACTGGTGATGCGAACATTGCCGTGATTTCCTGTGGCGGTGATACTGCTTTGACTGAGGTTAATATTAGGGGCCTGGGAGAGCGGCCCAATGTTAATATTCCCGGCTGCACCGATTCCTTGAGCATTGGCACTAATGGTACTCATTTCCCATAAATTGAGGTTATCGGTATGGATGGTGATATTGCCGCCACTGCCATCTCCTCTGGCATTGGTGGTGATAGCACTCATCCAGTTAAGATCGAGACCATTGGTCTTGAGGGTAATATTGCCGCCACTGCCCGCTACCGTATCAGCCGTAATGGTCCCTTGAGAGTCTAGGCGAATGGATTTCGCCTCAATATCAATATTACCCGGCGCGCCTTGACCCGGCCTGACCCCATTATTACGACTGGGAAAATTACCGACATTGATGGTAGCCCCTTGAGTAATGGTGAGGTTGTCCGTTTGAATGCGAATATTTCCCCCATTTCCTGTGCCGTTGATGGCATTGGCAAACAGGCCACTGGCCCCCAAGGGAGAGCCACCAGAAAGCTCAATAAATCTGGCGGTAATGGTTAAATTCCCCCCATTACCCGAGCCGGCGGTACTCGCAGCAATTTGACCCCCATCTTGCACTGTCAGACTTTGCGTGTTGAGGGTAATATTCCCACCATTGCCTCTCCCCCCTTCTGTCACCGCACTAAATAAACCGCTCGCCGTTTGTCTGACTCCCCCGATCACTTCCACACTTTGGGCGTTGATGGTCATGTCACCGGCTCGGCCTAACCCGGCGGTGTTGGTGCTAATGATGCCACCGCCACTGAGTTTTAACTGGTTGGTGGTGATATTAATTTGACCCCCATTGCCCAAGGTGCGATCGTCGAGGTCATTGACACGACCCACTTGACTGACAATGCCACTGGGCCGAGAACCGGATGTGCCTTCAATGTCAATCTTATCGGCGTTGATCTCTAAAATGCCGGCATTACCCACACTAAAGGTTAACGTACCGATTTGTCCCCCGTCTTTTAAGCGTAAATTTCCTGCTTCTATTCCCAGTCTGCCCCCTTGTCCGGTGGTATTATTGTCTGCATCCACTCGTAATCCGCCCCCTTCTCTGATGGCATTACTGCCGACGTTACTAAAAATCCCGCTCGGGTTCCCCTGAGAGGAGGTGCCAACGATATTGATGTCGTTGGCTCTAATGGTGACATTGCCACCGTTGCCACTGCTCAAGGTACTCACTTCAATACTGCCCCCATCCCTCAAGGTCAAGGTGTGGCTATCAACGGTCAGGTTGCCCCCTTGTCCAGTGGCGTTGGCTTCCACGTTGCTAAAAATTCCGCTAGGACTTCCATCGGGGGCGGTGCCGATTAATTCTAGGTTAGAGGCGTTAATGTTGGCGGTGCCTCCATTGCCACTGCCAAAGGTGCTTACGCCGATATTGGCCCCATCTGTAACTCTGAGGGTGTCGGCATCGATGATCACTGTTCCACCATTGCCTGTGCCATCGGGTTCAACATTGCCAAAAATTCCGGTGGGACTTCCATCTTGGGAAGACACACCGATTAATTCGATTTGACCGGCGTTAATATTGGCGGTGCCTCCATTGCCACTGCCAAAGGTACCCACATTAATATTCGCCCGGTCTGCCATTCGCAGATGACCGGTGGTCAGGTTAATGGTTCCCCCAGGTCCCGAGGCGTTGGGGGCAACGGCGGCAAATAAGCCACTGGGCCCTAAAATGTTTTCGCCACTGATTTGTAGAGCATGGGTATTGACGTTGATCTGTCCTGCTTGTCCGGCTCCAAAGGTATTGGCCCCAATTTGTGCGCCGTCAGTAATACTTAAGGTTCCGGTTTGCAGGTTAATCCGTCCCCCTTGGGCGCCCGAACCACTGGCAGAACTGACATCGGCAAAAATACCGCTAAAAATTCGGTAAGCAAAGCCAAAAGGAGCAACAAAAGGGGGTTTCTCACCCACACCGCTTGCTTGAATGGATTGGGTGGTTCGGATGTTAACTTCTCCCCCGATACCATTGCCTGTGGTATTGGCTAAAATAACCGAGCCACCATTGAGACTTAAATTACCCCCTTGAACCTGCACGCTACCGGCACGGTTGCCACTCACATTGACGGATGAACCTCTACTCATTTGTATATTATTGTGAGTAATGCCACCAACAGCAGGGGCTAGTTGCAGTTGTCCGTTTTGGGTGGTTAAATTGACCAAACCATTACTAAATGCCCCTAATTCCACGCGCCCTTGAGGGGCGGCCACATTGCCCCCTTCAAAGGTAATATTTCCCCCCACTAGGGCCAAAGTCTGTCCTGGGTTAACGGCGAGAGGATTAACCGGGTTAAACGGAGGACTAGGGAATTGTCGGATTTCAAAATTGGTCGGATCGGTACCAAGATTATTCCCATTGCCTTGAACCACGATGTTTCTAGGACTCGGACCCATCTGTAGTCCCATGGGGGCCGTCATCATGATTAAGGGGTTGACCGGCCCGGGGTTGGTGGCACTGAATTCACCCCCTCCTAGCAATTTAATGCTATCGGCGGTACTAGCGACAAATGATCCCCCAATATCTAGGGTGGCATTGGGACCGAAGGTAATGCCATTGGGATTGATTAAAAATAAATTAGCGTTGCCATTGGCTCGAATGAGTCCCTGAATGTCTGAAATACTGGTTCCTGTGACCCGACTGATGATATTAGCGATGGCCGCTCCGTTATTAAACGTGGCACTTCCCATGCTGGGAACGGAAAATTGCGAAAAACTATGAAATAAGTTAGCCCCGCTTTGTGTCCCTCCGTCGATGGTGTAATTGTTCCCTGCTTGGTTAACCACTGAGCCAGTGGTTCCATCTGACTGAATTTGTGCAAATACAGGGGTTTGAGGGGTAAATACAGTGATACCCGCAGCGATGGGCAAAGAACAGATGATTGAGAGCCAAGGGGACTGACTTAGGGTTAATGGATGGAGAGGCTTAAACGGGATTAAACTTTTCATCGCTTAATGGATCGTCGGGTTGCCTAGATTTTAGCGAAAATATCCAGATCGCGCTTTCTATTACGTGATTAAAACAAAAGAAAATGAGGACAAATAGTATGATTGATAGATTAGTCTGTTGAGATCAATCATGGTTCAAGTTTCTTCCCAACCCTTATTGCTTCAACTTCCCCGTCAGGTTGCCTTGCGTGTCACACCGGAACAGTTTGCAGCTTTAGCGGCGGCCAACCGTGAGCTACGCCTTGAACGGACTGCAACAGGAGAATTAATTGTGAATCCACCCACTGGTAGCGAAACTGGATATCGAAATTGGAGTCTTGGGGGCGAGTTGTATCTATGGTGGCGAAATGCTGGAGAACTCGGAAAAGCCTTTGATTCTTCTACTGGTTTTGAGTTACCCAATGGAGCAAATCGTTCCCCGGATGCAGCATGGGTGAGCCAAGCCCGTTGGGATACCCTAACCCCAGAACAACGCAAGGGCTTTGCACCCTTATGTCCCGACTTCGTGGTAGAACTTCGTTCTGAGAACGATACACTTCAGGACCTCCGCGCCAAAATGGAAGAATATAGGGAAAATGGGGCAAAGTTGGCTTGGCTCATTGACCCGAAAAATAAACGAGTGGAGATATACCGTCCGGGGCAAGTAGTAGAGATGCTGGACAATCCCCATCAATTATCTGGAGAAACCGTGTTACCGGGGTTTAGCCTCAGCCTAAAGCGGATTTGGGCTTAATGTTTCCCATCAGTCAATCCATTCAGGAACACGAACCCGAATATTGCCATCGGGAGTTGCATAAATTTCGCCCCCTAACCCTTGAATTTCTCCTAAGGCTCGCTCGACGGTTTCTTCATTAATGGCATTCGTTAAAATTTGCGCCCAAGCTGCAATCTGAGCTTTGCGACTGTCGGGATTTTCTTCTAAAAATTTAACGGTTTGTCGCCTTCTTTGAGCAACACTTTTACTATTGTACTGATCATCTTCGGGGTAAGTATCGGCCCAGTTGGCAGCCATTGTGTTTGAGTTTTTGGCTGCTTCTACATCCCCTAAAAAGAGTAATTCATCAACCCCTTTGTAAATCCATAAATAATAGGGGGGATAGACAGGAGAAGTCATTTGACTGGGGGTTTCTTCTAAACTTTTTTCTAGCAATTGAACACTTGTTTGAGGCAACCCGGCAAAAATGGAAGTGGAGACGGCTAGTTTTAAGTTAGCATCTACAAAACGAGGATCATTGTCAACAACCAACTGGAAATAATCGGGACTGAGGGGATATCCTGTCTGTTTACGAGCGTCCCCATCCCCAAAATATTGAATAAACCTCAAGTAAAACCAATCAGCCAGTAGGTTACCGTATCCTAAACTGGGTAACCCTTTATAAACATTTAGTTGGATTTGCTCGAGTTGTTGTTGTTTGTTATATTCTTCTACGGTTAATTGTTCTTTTCGAGGAGCAATGAGGGATTTTTGTAGCCAAATTACCCCAGTTAAGCTGAGGGTAATAATAGCGATTGTTCCTATCATTTTTCCTAACTGTTGTCGTGGTAATGTGCTATTCATTGATGATTCAATCTGTTATTGTGTTGAGGTCGTATCATTTCTATTATTCCCTTAAGGCTTCACTTTATTATCATGTCTCAATATTTTGTTAACATAAGCTAGTTATTGCTACTACCTAATATAAAAAGACTAATTAAGGTGCCACTATTCCAAAGACTATGTAAAAGCATGGATGAGAGAAGATTACGGGATTTTGTATAGACAATTCCTAAAACAATTCCCAAAACCGTTAAGGGAAGAACTTCCGAAAGATTAAGGTGAGCAACAGCAAAGATTAAACTACTAATTCCGATGGCTCCCCACAGGGGAACATATCGGGTTAAAGAAGGTAATAAAAAACCACGAAACATGATTTCTTCGTAAAAAGGGGCAGCAATAGCAGCAGTAAAGTAGAAAATGGCTAACACTACCCCATCTTGTCCTTCTAATGCTAAGGAAAGTAATGGGTTACTTCCCCCTTGTCCATTCCAAATATTTTGGTTGATTAATGAAATAATGACCACTAAAGGTAAGGCAACTAAATAACCTCCAACTCCCCAAAGAATCCAGTTACTTAACCAATTAAATTTAAACCAATCTTTAGGTAAAGGAAAAAATGATTTAATGGAGAAATAAAGCACTCCGATTCCTCCTAAAGACATGGTTACATAACTAGCTAAAACGTAAAAAGCTTTTCCTCGTAAGCTTAAGCTAGTCAAATCAATATTGAGAAAGCTAACTAAAATGGGTAAAACAATTTGTCCAAAAAATAAAAAACCAACCACTAAGACTTGCCAAGGAATTTCTAGAGTCCAGGGGGTTTGCCATTTCAATCTTTCGTCTAGAATCAAAATAGCTGCCTCTTTTTTAATTCCTAATTGAATGAGGGCAAAGATAATAATTCCGATGCCGATTAATCCTCCTAATACGGGAATAATAGCAATAATGGTTAACTTAATAATAGCTTGTTTAGCTGCTTCTTGTTGTTGCTTTTTTAACCTAATTAAATCATCTTTTTTATCTTCGATTTCATAGAGTTGCTTGAGGGAATAAGAACGAAACCACCCGCTTAATTCTTCTTTGATTATTGATTCTGATTCTGCTAAGATATTACCCTCATTAGTCCATAAATAAGTAAGAACAGTTGCTATACTTTTTGAAGGCGGTAAAAAATCTGATTCTTGTATCTTATTCCAAGTTTCTATTGCTTTGGTTTGGTTTCCTTTGGCAATTTCTAAGAGTCCTATTTTTACATTTATTGTCTTAATTTCTTGTTGCTGTTCATCAATTTTTATTTTTAGGTTTTGCTGTTCATTAGTTGCTGAAAAAATAGGGATAGAGTTAATTGTACTATCTGATTCTTTTATTAACCTGGCTTGTTCATCAAGGATTTTTAAATTATCTACTAATTTATTTAGATTGGTTTCAGACAGTTTGAGGGCTTGTTTATATTGTTTTAGGGCAGCTTCATAAGGATTTTTTCCCAAGACAGATTCACGAATTTGCTCGAATTGACTAATACTATTATCTGAGAATTCTGCTGCTTGTAGCACTAAATTCGTTTGATAAAGTTGTAGGTTAGACTGAACTTGGGGTTGATTAATACTGCCAATTAATGATAAAAGAACTGGAATAAGTGAAACAATCGTTAAAACAATTAATATTACTCTTTTGGTCGTCATTCAATTTTCTCTAACTAGGGTAACTACTGAGGATGGGTAGAAATCAAAATAAATCCATTGCTCTCTCCTAGTATTTTAACATTAGTTAACTTTAAATTGCCAAAAGTTTCCTCATCTAATAATAAATAAGATCCAGTTGAAGCCCGTTGTTCTAATGTGGTATTATCTTCAGCAAGTATCTGGCGATCGCTGTAGAAGTCGAGACTGGGACGACTATACTCAAATGAAGTATAAACAATGGTTTTGGCGGGTGTATTTTCTCTAATTAAGTTAGCAACTGGTTGAACTTTAAATGCTTCGTTTAGTTCCCATACCCAAGAATTTGATGTTACAAATAACAATGAACTACCATATAGGCCAATAAACAGAATCTTCACAAAACTACGAGATTTTTGTTTGAGTTTTTGGCTGGTTAATAAAAAGGTAATAAAAAGAATACTAGACATAATAACCAGAATGATTTCTTGAGTTTCTTTCCATAAGTAGATACCACCAGCGACTGTCATTATACTTAAACTGAAGAAACTAAATACTAACCATTTGGAATAAGATTGTTTAACTCGATATAAATAATTTAAGTAATAGCCAACTGCTAAGGCAAAAAAGGGATAAATTGGCATAATATACCAAGGAAGTTTAGTCCCCATAATGGTTATAATTCCTAAGAAAAGAAAGAACCCCGTTAACACCAATTTACCCCAACTTTTTCGTCGTTTTTTCCAGGCTAAAAATAGTCCACTGGGTAGAAATAGTAACCAGGGTAAACTATATTTAATTAATTCAAAAATGTAATAGAAAGATGAGCCACTATTTCCCTCAACCGCAGTGGATAAACGATCAAAATTTTGTTGTAAAAAATGTACTTGGATAAATTGTTCCCCATAGTAATTAATTTGTAAATAATACCAAATTATCACAGGTAAAAAACCTAGAAATAAACCTATCCACAACCCATAATATTTAATGAGACTTTTTTCCCTTTTTTGAGAAGAAATAAAAATCCTTTTTAATAAACCATTAAATATCCCTTGTAATCCTAGTATTTGTATTATTTTAAGGGACAAATTAACTAAAGTATATTGTTCTCTATCCCAGAGAATATAAATTCCTAAAACTCCCCCTAAAGCTAAGGCTAAAATGCCTTTACTTAAGGCAATTAATCCAATTCCAATTCCAAAACCAATTGCCCAAAAAGGTTGTTTTTTAGACTTCACTAAGGAGAAGATAGCAAAGATAAAAAAGGTGTTGATCATTCCATCTATCATTGCTAAACGTCCATGTCGTACCATGGGTAATAAAGTTAAATAAACTAAACTACTAAAAATAGGGGGTAATTGTTGATTAAAGATATTTTTGCCGACTAAATATAATAAAGGAACACCCAAAGCAGTTAATAAAGCACAAGGAAAACGGGTAGTAAATTCGTCGATACCTCCTAGATTATAACTTATATTAATTAACCAAATAATTAACGGCGGTTTCAGTAAAAAAGGCTGATCTGCATAGGTTAAATAAAGCCAGTTTTCGGACTGAAACATATCTTGTGCAACTGTTGCATAGTATCCTTCATCCCAGTCTCTTAAAGGAAGATTACCCAAATTAATGAGCCATAAAAATAGGGCTAATATTAATAGTAAGAAAAACCATTGAATATCATGTTTTGATTTTGTTTTCGCCATATTCGTTAATTTAACTTAGAGGATAATTTTACTAAATAGAGATAATATTTTTCATTATAAATAAAAGACTGGGTAAATTTTTCGATAAATTCAATCTTCAAACTAGGTGATTGACCTAAAAATTCCCGATTCATAATTAATAAAACATTTTTATTTTCTTGAGTCAAAATTTCACTAATCTGGTTAATAATACCAGCATCGTCGACTATCTTGCGATCATTATTGAAAAGGACATAACTACCTAATTCTTTACTTTCAGGATAGTATATTCTCTGGTTAAGATAACCACTAATGGGGGCAATTGTAAAATCTTCACTACCCACAATAAAATGTTGAGATAACTGATTTTTTTGGATAAATTCTGCCGTTGCTTTACTACTAGAATAAGGCGTGATTAAGTCTCGACTGAAGGCAACTATTCCAGCAACAACTTGTAACCAGAGAATAATGATTAAAAAAGATTTTTGATGATGAGTAACAAAATTTATGGCGTTTAAAACAAGCTTTGATAATTGATTTGAAATATGATCTATACCTTTAGTTATTATAGGGGAATTAGCAGAATAATGACCAATCCACAAAGCAGAAATAAGGATAATATATAAATGTCCATAATGTCTTTGAGAACCTAAAAATTTAGCGTAAGTAAAAGCAAGAATTTCTAAACTTCCCAGTAAATAGAATAATAAAGCTATCGGTTTTCTGATCAAGATTAAGATCGAAAAAAGGAATAAACCAAGAGAAAAAAAGGAAAATATCAATAAATCGAACGGTTTAGAATCACTGGGAATAATCACTAAAATATAACTACGCCAAACCCTAGTCATTGTTTGAGTGAAGCGATTAAAATCAAACTCAAAAAACCATTGACTTGCTCCCCCTTGTAAGGTACTATCGGTGGGTGGTAGTAACATAAAAACGGATATGAAAACTCCCACTAAAAAAATAATGATACTAGCAGTCAGATCATATTTATTCGCTTTGGTTTGATACTGGAAATAACCCCTGCCAATATATTCAACCACCAGAGTAAATCCTAGGGACAAAGATATCAGTAAACAATAAGCATTTGTATTAGCCATTACTGCTAAAATCCATCCTAAAGGAAGGTAAGATTTATAGCGAGTCCTGAAACAAGTACAAAACAGAAAAATGGCGAACACACCAATGCTATAATTACGACTAATAATCGAATATTCATATAAAGGTAAATAGCCAAAAGTAAATAAAGCTTTTTGGCTTCTTGTAAAAGGAGAAAAAAGAATGAATATAGAAATTGTAACAGCAGAAATCAACCAGTGAAAAATTTGCATAGCTATGGGATTCCCTGTTATTTGATTCAAAATCCGAAGACAAATATACCAAATCAAAGGATGTCCTTCGTATTTAATATTTTCAAAAAAATGAATTAAAGAATAACTATCTCTAGCGATTAACCAGCCATTTAGTTCATCACGCCACATGGCATGATGTAAGATACCGATAAGTGTAACAAGAGAAAAAATAATAATTAAAGCGGTTTCAAAATTGTAACTTTTATGATAATCTTGAGAAGGTAACTGAGACAAAAATTTTTGCTTGAAAACCATAGATTACAAAAAATACTTGAAGAATATTAATAAGAAATCTGACAAATATCAAAATAAGTTTAGTATAAAGCCCCAATAACCTGTAATCTAGAAATTGATAATTCCGAGAGAGGATAAGAAGATTGACTACTCGCGTTATTATAGTGCGTCATGGACAAAGCAGCTACAACGCTCAAAAATTGATTCAAGGGCGTAGCGATGAATCTGTCGTAACAGAAAAAGGTCGCCAAGACGCTGAAAAAGTGGGGAATACCTTAAGTTCTTTACCCATTGATGCTATTTATTGTAGTCCTTTACAACGGGCAAAAACGACAGCTGAAATTATACAAAATTGCTTCAAATCACCTCCTACTTTATCCCCTGATGAACAACTCAGAGAAGTAGACCTTCCTTTGTGGGAAAAGTTGCATAAAGATGAAGTAGCCCAAAAATTTCCTGAAGATTATCAATGCTGGAAACAACGCCCCCACGAATTTAAAATGGTTTTGTCTACTCCAGAAGGAGAAAAAGAGCATTTTCCTGTGCTTTCTCTTTACGAACAAGCGCAAGAATTCTGGCAAAAATTACTCAATGAACAAGCAAATAAAACCATTTTAATTGTTGCTCATAACGGCATCAATCGCTGTTTAATTATGAGTGCTATTGGGGTTCCTCCCTCCCATTATCACCGTATTCAACAGTCTAATTGTTGTATTAATGTGTTGAATTTTACAGGAGGCTGGGGAGAAACCGTACAACTGGAATCCCTTAATCAAACCTCTCATTTAGGCATTCCTATTCCCCCTCCCCGTTCCCAGGATAATGTCCTAAGATTACTCTTTATTCGTCACGGAGAAACCCAATGGAATCGTGAATCAAGATTCCAAGGAATTCGCGATATTCCCCTCAACGAAAACGGCAAAAACCAAGGACAAAAAGCAGCCGATTTTCTCAAAGAAATTGACATTAACTTTGGTGTAAGTAGTCCCCTCTTACGACCCAAAGAAACGGCCGAAATTATCCTACAATATCATCCCAATATTACCCTAGACTTACGGGAACCCTTAGCAGAAATTTGTCATGGACTGTGGGAGGGTAAACTGGAAAGCGAGATCGAGGCTGACTTTCCGGGGATGCTGCAACAGTGGAAAGATGCCCCAGAAACCGTGCAGATGCCAGAAGGGGAAACCTTGCAACAGGTATGGGATAGGGCGGTTGCTTGTTGGCAAGACATTGTTAAAGATTATAGTCAAGATGCTAACCCCAAAACCGGCATTGTTGTCGCCCACGATGCCATCAATAAAGTGATTTTATGTGAATTATTGGGACTGCAACCGGCTAACTTCTGGAACATCAAACAGGGTAATGGTTGCGTCAGTGTCATTGACTACCCGAAAGGAATGGATGGACATCCTGTCTTACAAGCTATTAATATCACCACCCATTTAGGCGGAGTCCTTGATAAAACGGCCGCCGGAGCGTTGTAAACTATTCTAGTTGAGTTGAGTGTGGGGAGTGTGGGGAGATAGGGAGTGTTAGTGGAATATTTAAACAAATCATAATCAGAATTTATTCAACAATTAAAAAGATCTTAATTTTTCATCGGAAATTTTGGGTCTGAAACCCCGTCCTTTAGCGGAGCGTAGGACGGCTTTACTCTTTTAGGGTAGCATTTTCACAGAATACATGTTAAACTGTGAGTATGAGAGAACGTGCCTACCAATTCCGTTTTTACCCAACTACCGAGCAAGAAAACCTCTTGCGACGGACAATGGGGTGTGTTCGCTTAGTATATAACAAGGCGTTAGCAGTACGTACCAAAAGCTGGTATGAAAAACAGGAACGAGTAGGCTACAGTGAAACATCAAGCTTATTAACTGAGTGGAAAAAGGAAGAGGATTTAGGGTTTCTTAATGAGGTTAGTTGTGTACCATTACAGCAATGTTTAAGACACCTTCAAACTGCTTTTAC